>VFQS010003714.1_pt1 | contig 11529 bp, 8 predicted proteins | sample 3512361 | NCBI WGS metagenome assembly VFQS01 (sample SAMN10412375, study PRJNA504923) | tailings metagenome | isolation source: Relicate 1 Philex TSF3 active mining | place: Philippines | reverse complement strand
AGGCATTGAAGGTACTGCGTCAGCGAGACTGGACTAATTCCCCGACGAGAAAGTATGCCAACCGCTTGCATGATGTCGTAATGGGTAATGTCCTGAATACGCTTCTCTCGCAGCAGCGGTAGCCAGTATTGGCGCAGACGATTGGCGATGGCGCGCTGGGTCATCTCGGATAGCTCTCCTCGTGCCACTCGGTCGCGCTCAAGCAGAATGTGGCGCTCGACTAGCATTTCGAATTGCTCCGCAGGTGAGGCCTCGGGTTGCCATCCTTGCTGCTGAGCGTAAAAGCTGCCAAGGAGTTGTTCGTAATAAGACTTGGCTCCAGCAATCGCCTCGCGCTTATTGGTGGTCCTGAGGCTTCTCGTTCGAACCCGTCCTCGGAAGAAGCAGCGCACCTGCCAAAAGCGGCTCGCATTCGTCAAATAAATTTTTAACTTCGCGGGATACCCTGCAATCGGAGTGACCGTCGTTGGGATAGGAAGCGTTCTGCACGCTCGTTGTTGGTAGGCTTCATCGTTAGCAGCGTCGATGCTTTGTTCCATAGAACTAGCGTACTGTCGCACACCGCAAAGAGCGACCTGAATTTTTTTCTCCAAGCATTCGCCCGCATTCGCGCCACGGTCAAGCACAGTTGACCTACCGTTTCCAGCATCACAGTAAAGCAAGCAACGGTATGCGACAGCTGCCAAAAAAACAGGCAGTCATCAGTGGCATAGAGTCGGAGCAAGTGCGGCAAACAATCTCCAGCGTTATCAGCATTGAAACGTTTTTTGGAGATTATTCGATGAAAAAGACTCAAGTTGCTCTGGCAGCACTGGCCCTGGTGGCTTCGTCGGCTGCAATGGCCCAAGTAACTCTGTACGGTGCAGTCGATGCTGCCGTCGTCAAGTCGGATAGCGGCACACTGCTGAGCGGCGGCGGCGAAGGCAACGTTTCGTACTGGGGTATCCGTGGCTCAGAAGATCTGGGCGGCGGTCTGAAGGCATCGTTCCAGCTCGAAGACGGCATCAACTTCGCAAACCAGGCGAACGATAACGGTGGCGGCGCCTCCACTACTAGCATCTTCAACCGCGCAAGCTTCATCGCACTGGGCGGTGGTTTCGGCCAAGTCGCTATGGGTAACCAATTCAACCCCTACGTTGGTACGGTGCTGACCGGCGCTGTTGGCTGCCAAAACTTGGCTGGCTGCTACGTGCCTGCGTACTTCCTGACCGGCCTGAACCCGTTCTCGGGCGGCGGCACTTCAACGAACGCATTCTTCGTCAACGACACCATCACGTACACGACCCCGGATCTCGGCGGCCTCTCGGCGACTGTGATGAATAAGCGTGCTCCGGACGCGGACGCAACTCGCCTGAACGCAGTTGCGGCCAGCTACTCCGTGGCTGGCATCAACCTGTCCGCAGGTACGATGCACCTGAACGCCGACCGTCGCGAAACTTCGATTGCAGCGAATACGACGATTAACGGTATCTCCTTCGGTGGTAGCTACGTCATGAGCAAGGCAGCAGGCGCGGATCAGAAGGGCTACCTGATCGGTGCTTCGTTCCCGCTGATGGAAAATCTGGGTGCAGGTATCAACTACGCCCAAAACGACGCCACCACCAAAGTCAAGCAAATCAACGTAAACCTGAAGTACTCGCTGTCGAAATCGACTTCTGCTTACCTGCTGTACAGCAGCTTTGACAATGCTACGGTCCGTACGAACTCGGGCGTGACCACCAGCGGCGACTCCGTCACCACCATCGGTCTCCAGCACCTGTTCTAATCCCCCGTCGGTCTCACACCGACTGGCGTAGAACCCGCAGCACCAAAAGCCGCTCTCCGGAGCGGCTTTTTTCGTTTACGCATTCCCTCCATCGTCGCTCGGTAGGCTGCCGCCTTCGGCCGTCGCCAAAAAGTTCACCCCCTTGACTCCTCACAAACCCGCCTGACATTGCCGTTGTGTCGAAGCGCGGCGGCAAAACCTCGCATCGCCAGACTGGTCAGAGTTTTGTCAACCACTGGAGAAATGCGATGGACAGAAAGCTTCTTGCCTCGGTGATCGTTGGCTTGCTGGCGAGCGGGTCGGCGCTGGCACAATCGGGGCTGACCTTGTACGGCAACATCGATGCGTCGATCGTCACTGCGACGGGCATCGGCCCGGACAGCGACCGCCGCTGGAGCTTTGGCGAGGGCAACTGGGCACCATCGGTATGGGGCCTGAAGGGGTCGGAAGACCTCGGCGGAGGCATGCAGGCACACTTCCGGCTCGAGGGCGGCTTCAATGCCGGCAACGGCGCAATTGCCAACGGCGGCACCACGGGCGTCTTCAGCCGCATGGCCAATGTCGGCTTGAGCGGTGGCTTCGGCTCGGTGACGGCCGGCATGAACCTCTCGCCCTTCATCGCAGCCTACACGTCGAAGCTGGGACTGGCCGGCAACAACTTCTATGTGCCGGCCTTGCTCATGCACCGTGACGCAGGCACGCTCACGAACGGCGCGGGCGATACGGTCAACCTGTTCAACGGCGGCACCGATGCCGATGTGCTCGGCGGATCGACCGGCGGCTTCTTCGTGCCGAACTCCGTCACCTACAGCCTGCCGTCGGAATTCCTTGCCGGCGTAACCGGCAGCGTAATGTACGCACCCGGCGGCGTGGCCGGCTCGACCAACCGCAATCGCTTCGTGTCGGCCAACGCCGGCTATGCCTTCGGCGACCTGAACGTGGTGATCGCCGGCTCGGACCGCGACCAGCAGTACCGGCAGTATCTGGTGGGCGCGAGCGTGCCGGTCGGCCCGGTCAAGGTGGCGGCGAATTACGTGCGCTTCAATCCGGAGACCGGCGGGTCGAGCAATACCTGGGTGCTGGGCGCGCAGATGAAGATGATGCCCAACGCGAGCGTGGGCGTGAACTACGCGCGCAATGACAGCGCCGGCACGCCGGAGATCTACAACGTGTCGGCGATGTACTCGCTGTCGAAGACCACGAACCTCTACGCAGCGGTCAATCGCGCCACTAACGGCGTGCCGTCGTCCTATTCGGCGCTGGTCGACTCGTCGACCCTCGGTACGGGCGTGCAGCAGACGGGCTCGTCGACCGCCGTGATCGTCGGCATACAGAAGGGCTTCTGACAGCGGGGCCGACCGAGGGCGGGGTCTGGCGGGATGATGCAAGACGCGTGGCGACGCAAGACGCTGGATCCCGGCTTTCGCCGGGATGACGTTTTAGAGGCCACGATGACGTTTTGGGGCCGCGATGACGTTTTGGAGTCCGCCATGATGTTTTGGAGGCCGGGAGGATGTTGGGGGCCGGGCGCCGCAGATCTTACGCCCTGCTCCGTTTCGGCCGGAACACCTCGGCATCGTCGTAGAACGCCTTATCTTGCCCCTTCCACCAGCCGGGCACACCGAGCACGGGCAGGTGGCAGAAATCCCGGCTGCTGAAGCCTTGCTCGATCGTCACCGCCACTTGGCTGTCCAGTGCGTTCAGCCGCTCATCCGGCGATAAACCGAACCAGCCCGGCTCGACCACGACGGTCCAGACATGGGCCGTGATCGACTTGTAGGGTGAGACCAGTTTCTCGATCAACGCGTGGCCGAACAGGATCACGTCGGCATGACGGAAGAACTGCTCCGGCGGCTGCATGAGCACCTGATGCCAGCGACGCTCGTGCAAGGCCGCCAGCAGCCCGGCATCATCGCTGACGACCAGCGCCGCATTCTCGTCGAACAGGGTGGCCGCGTCGCGCTGCCGGCCGCGCGTGCCGGGCGCAGCGTCCGCCTGCAGCGCGGGGGCATGCAGCGCGTTCAGGGTGCGCTTGGTCTGCGGGAAGTGCAGCCAGGCGAGCGCGTTGAAGAAGTCGTGCAGGTTGTCCCGCGTCGGCACCTGGCCGCTGGCCGTGATGTGGGCTTCGTAGGGCGTGCCGGCGGGCAGTTGCTGCTGCGGGATGAAGCGTACCGGCAGGCCCGCCGGATTGGTCAGACTGCGGTCGGCGGCCAGCCGGTTGGCCGCCGCGATCCAGTCATCGGCCGCCGCCAGCGCCTCGCCCAGCCCGCGCAAGGGGGCGAGCCACGGGCGCTGCCAGTCGATGGCGGCAAAGGACATCACCGGATCCGGAAGCAAAGACGGCGTATCTGTCCCCGCTCAGGCGAACTTCCACTGCAGCGTCTGCCCGGCATCGAGCGGCACCAGCGGCGCGTCGCCCATTTTCAGTTCGTCGGGAATGACCCAGTCCTCGCGGCGCAGGGTCACGGTGTCGCTGTTGCGCGGCAGGCGGTAGAAGTCGGGCCCGTGGAAGCTGGCGAAGCCCTCGAGCTTGTCGAGCGCGCCGGCCGCCTCGAAAGCCTGCGCATAGAGCTCCATCGCATGCAGCGCGGTGTAGCATCCGGCGCAGCCGCAGGCGTGCTCCTTCAGCCCCTTCGGATGCGGCGCGGAATCGGTGCCGAGGAAGAAGCGCGGATTGCCGGAGGTCGCGGCCTGCACCAGTGCCTGGCGATGGGTTTCGCGCTTGAGCACCGGCAGGCAGTAGTAATGCGGACGGATGCCGCCGGTGAAGATCGCGTTGCGGTTGTACAGCAGGTGGTGCGCGGTGATGGTGGCGGCGATGTCTCCCTCGGCCTCGCGCACGTAATCCGCGGCGTCGCGGGTCGTGATGTGCTCGAAGACGACGCGCAGGCCCGGCAGTGACTTGCGCAGCGGCTGCAGGATGCGCTCGATGAAGACGGCCTCGCGGTCGAACAGGTCGATGTCGCCGTCGGTGACTTCGCCGTGGATCAGCAGCGGCAGGCCCAGCTCCTGCATCGCCTCCAGCGCGCCCATGCAGCGCCTGAGGTCGGTGACGCCGGCGTCGGAGTTCGTGGTGGCGCCGGCCGGATACAGCTTGACGCCGTACACGATGCCGCTGTCGACGGCGCGCCGGATCTCGTCGGCGCGGGTGTTGTCGGTCAGGTAGAGCGTCATCAGCGGCTCGAAGCGCAGGCCCTCCGGTACGGCGGCGAGGATACGCTCACGGTAGGCGGCCGCCATCGCCGTGGTCGTGACCGGCGGCTTGAGGTTGGGCATGACGATCGCGCGCGCGAACTGCCGCGCCGTGTCGGGCACCACGTCCGCGAGCACCGCGCCATCGCGCAGGTGGACGTGCCAGTCGTCGGGTCGGGTGAGGATCAGGGTGACGGGAGTGGACATGGTTGCCATGCTCAATCAGTGAAAGTGCGGAATTTTAACCGACCGGGGTCGGCCATCGATGCGGGTCAGGCCCGCCCGGCCGCCATCAGTCCGGGATCCTCGGCAACATCGGCAGCCGCGTCGCCGGCTTCCTCCGCCTCGTCGCGGCGGGCTTGCTGGCGGTCCCACATCGCGGCATACAGCCCCTTGAGGGCGAGCAGCTCGGCATGCGTGCCGCGCTCGACGATGCGCCCCTTCGACATGACGAGGATCTGGTGCGCATCCGCGATGGTCGACAGCCGGTGGGCAATCACCAGCGTCGTGCGGTTGCGCGCGATCTCTTTCAGCTGGGCCTGGATCGCCTGCTCGGCGTGCGAGTCCAGCGCCGAGGTGGCCTCGTCGAAGACGAGGATGGACGGGTTCTTCAGCAACGTGCGCGCGATCGCCACCCGCTGCTTCTCGCCGCCGGACAGCTTCAGCCCGCGCTCGCCCACGGTGGTCTGGTAGCCGTCCGGCAGGCTCATGATGAAGTCGTGGATGTAGGCGGCGCGCGCCGCGGCGACGATTTCCTCATGCGTCGCACCCGGCCGGCCGTAGGCAATGTTGTACTCGATGGTGTCATTGAACAGCACGGTGTCCTGCGGCACGATGCCGATCGCCTGCCGCAGCGATGATTGCGTCACCTGCCGGATGTCCTGCCCGTCGATGCGTATGGCGCCGCGCTCGACATCGTAGAAGCGGAACAGCAGGCGCGCGAGCGTCGACTTGCCGGATCCGCTGTGGCCCACCACCGCCGTCGTCGTGCCCGCGGGCACGGTGAAGTCGACGTCGAACAGGATCTGGCGCTTGGTCTCGTAGCTGAAATCCACGTGCTCGAACTGCAGCTCGGCCTGCGTGACCCTCAGCGCCGGCGCTCCGGGCGCATCGGCCACCTCGCGGTGCTGGTCGAGCAGCGTGAACATTTTCTCCATGTCGGCCAGGCTCTGCTTGAGCTCGCGGTAGATCACGCCGAGGAAGTTGAGCGGAATATACAGCTGGATCATAAAGGCATTGACCAGCACCAGGTCGCCCAGCGACATGCTGCCGCCGATCACGCCCAGGGTCGCGCGCCAGAGGATCAGGGTCACGGCGACGGCAATGATCAGCGACTGGCCGGTATTGAGCAGGTTGAGCGAGGTCTGGGAGCGCACGGCCGCCTGTTCGTAGCGCTGCAGTCCTTCGTCATAGCGTCTGGCCTCGTATTCCTCGTTGCCGAAATACTTGACGGTTTCGTAATTGAGCAGGGAATCGATGGCGCGCGTGTTGGCCTTCGAGTCGAGGTCGTTCATCGTGCGCCTGAAATGCGTGCGCCACTCGGTGACGACCACGGTAAAGGCGATGTAGGACAGCAGCGCCGCCACGGTGATCACGGAGAACCAGATGTCATATTGCAGCGACAGGTAGCCCAGCACGAGCGATATCTCGACCAGCGTCGGCAGGATGGAGAACAGGGTGTACGACACCAGCGACGAGATGCCGCGCGTGCCGCGCTCGACGTCGCGGGTGACGCCGCCGGTCTGGCGGTTCAGGTGAAAGCGCAGCGACAGCGAATGCAGGTGGCGGAAAACCTTCAGCGCGATGTTGCGCACCGCGCGCTGCGTGACCTTGGCAAAAAAGAATTCGCGCAATTCGGTGAAAGCCGTGGTCGACAGCCGCAGCAGGCCATAAGCCACCAGAAGGCCGGCCGGCAGCACCAGCAAGGACGCCGGGCGCTCGGGCGTGATCGTCAGACCGTCGATCAGGTGCTTGAGCACCAGAGGAATGCCGACGTTGGCGACCTTCGCCAGGACGAGGCAGGCGAGCGCCACCAGTACGCGCCACTTCCACTGCCACAGATAGGGGAACAGCGTCTTCAGTGTTGCCCAGTCATTGCGGGTGCCTTGGTTGGCAGGGGCGTCGGTGGCAGTGCGGGCGAGGTGGCGCATGAGCGTGGGAAATCCGGGGCGGATGTTGCGGGTAGGTTATGCTTGCCGGCGAATGCGGCGCAGCCATCGATTGTAGCGCCAGCCGCCCCAACCTTTCAGGAAGCTTCATGGATACCCAGCAAATCACCCGGCTGCCGGAGGGCATGCCAACCTTGCGCGTGATGCCGATGCCGGCCGACGCGAACATTCACGGCGATGTCTTCGGCGGATGGATCATGGCGCAGGTCGACATCGCCGGCGCGATTCCCGCGGTGCGGCGCGCGAGTGGCCGCGTCGGCACGGTCGCGGTGAACTCCTTCGTGTTCAAGCAGCCGGTGTTCGTGGGCGACCTGCTGTCGTTCTATTCGAAAATCATCAAGACGGGCAATACCTCGGTCACGGTGACGGTCGAGGTCTATGCGGAGCGCAACCGGCTGCAGGCCGAAGTCGTGAAAGTGACCGAGGCCACGCTGACCTACGTGGCCGTCGGCGAGGATCGGCGGCCGCGCGCGCTGCCGCCGGTGGCTGCGGAGTGATCAGGCGGCCTTGGCGTCGCGCAGTTCCCGGCGCAGGATCTTGCCGACATTCGACTTCGGCAATTCGTCGCGGAACTCGATCAGCTTGGGCCGCTTGTAGCCGGTCAGCTGCTGCTGGCAGTAGTCCATCAGCTGCTCCGCCGTCAGTGACGGATCGCGCCGCACGACATAGAGCTTGACGGCCTCGCCGGTCGCCGGGTCGGGCACGCCGACCACGGCGCATTCGATCACGCCCGGATGCGCGGCCACGACGCCCTCGACCTCGTTCGGATAGACGTTGAAGCCGGACACCAGCACCATGTCCTTCTTGCGGTCGACGATGGTCACGTAGCCGCGCTCGTCCATCACGCCGATGTCGCCGGAGCGGAAGAAGCCGTCGGCCGTCATGACGCGCGCGGTCTCTTCGGGCTTCTGCCAGTAACCCTCCATCACCTGCGGACCGCGGATGGCGATCTCGCCCACCTGCCCGGGAGGCAGATGGTTGCCGGCATCGTCGAGGATCGCGATGTCGGTCGAGGGCAGCGGGAGCCCGATGGTGCCGCTGAACTCGGTCGCATCGGCCGGGTTGGCGGTGGCGACCGGCGAGGTCTCGGACAGGCCGTAGCCTTCGATGATGCTCTTGCCGGTCACAGAGCGCCAACGGTCGTTGACGGCCTTCTGCACGGCCATCCCGCCGCCGTTGCAGAGCTTGAGCGCGGAGAAATCGATCTTTGCAAAGTCCGGATGGTTCAGCAGCGCGTTGTAGAGCGTGTTCACCGCCGGCAGCATGTTGAACTTGTACTTCGACAGCTCCTTCACCAGGCCGGGAATATCGCGCGGATTCGGGATCAGGATGTTCAGGCCGCCCAGGCGGGTGCCCATCAGGCAGCAGACCGTCAGCGCGAAGATGTGATAGAGCGGCAGCGCGCAGACGAAGGTGAGCGCCTCGACCTCGGGCGGCTTGTCCATCGCCGGCTGCAGCCAGGCCTCGTTCTGCATCAGGTTGGCGATCACGTTGCGATGGCTGAGCATCGCGCCTTTCGAGAGGCCGGTGGTGCCGCCGGTGTATTGCAGGAAGGCGATGTCCTCATGGCCGAGCGAGGCCTCCTGCAGCCGCAGGCGGGCGCCCTCGGCAAGTGCCTTGTTGAAGCGGATCGCTTGCGGCAGCGAGAACGCGGGCACCATCTTCTTCACGTTGCGCACGACGAAGTTGACGATCGCGCCCTTCACGCCGCCCAGCAGGTCGCCCATGCTGGCGACCACGGCCACCTTGACCTGCGTGCGGCCGATGACCTTCTCCAGCGTGTGTGCAAAGTTCTCGAGGATGATGATCGCCTCGGCACCGGAGTCCTTCAGCTGGTGCTCGAGCTCGCGCGGCGTGTACAGCGGGTTGACGTTGACGACCACGAAGCCTGCGCGCAGCACGGCGGCAATCGCCACCGGGTACTGCAGCACGTTGGGCATCATCAGGGCGACGCGCGCGCCGGGCCTGAGCCCCTGCGCCTGCAGCCACGCACCCAGCTGGCGCGACAGTCGATCGACATCCGCGTAGGTGATGGATTTCCCCATGCAGACGTAGGCAGCGCGCTGCGCATGGCGCGCAAACGATTCCTCCATCAAGTGCACGAGCGAGCGGTAGCGGGTGTAGTCGATCTCGGCCGGCACGCCGGACGGATACGAACGGATCCAGAACTTCTCCATGCAGCACCTCTGTTTGTTGTGGGCGCTCGCGTCGCTTCGGCCAGGGCGTGGCATCGCTGCGCTGTATCGAGGGATCGTCCTGTGGGTCTGGGACGGCTGGTCTTCTCCTGGAAGGGGATGCTAACGGAAATCGTCGGCCTTGTGTGTTTACTGCGCCGCAACAGTGCGCGCGAGGTCGCCGGAGCTCGCTTGCTGCGGCGCGGCAGCCGCGCCGTATTTCTCGAGCTGCGCGCGCCGCTGCGACTTGTCGAGCTTGGCGATGGACTTCACGCGGCGGTAGAACTGACGGAAGTCGTTGAGCTCTGCGTACAGGCCGTGAAAGGCGGGCACGAGGTCATGGTAGGTCGCCACCAGCGCGAAATGCGCATTCGACACCGGTTCGGCAAACCAGCGGTCATAGCCGGCATAGCCGCCCCAGCGCTCGGCCTTCATCGTCTCGTACTCGCGCCTGAGCGACGCAAAGATCTCCGCCTTGCGAGCGCGCTTGTCGGCATCGGAGGCGATGCGTGCGAAGTTGTCTTCCAGCTGCTGCCGGTGCGCGTCCAGCAGCGCGAGGAAGTCGTGCTTGCGCTGGCGCCAGGCACGGTAGCGCTCGCGCATGCCGTCATCGCCCTGGGCGGCTAGCCAGCGCTCGACACCGACCTCCTCGACAGCCGTCGCGAACGACTCGTTGAAGGGCGAATCGCCGGGCGCGTAGGCGACCTGGTGCGCGAGCTCATGGAACACCATGCGCGCGACCTCGGCTTCCGGATATTCGATGAAGGTCGACAGCACCGGATCGTTGAACCAGCCGAGCGTCGAATAGGCCGGCACGCCGGAGACCCGCGCGTCATAGCCTTGCCGGCGCAAGCCCTCGGCGTACTGCTGCGCGGCCTCCTTGCTGTAATACCCGCGGTAGTCGACGCAGCCGGCGACCGGGAAGCACCACTGGACCGGCGTGGTCGACAGCTCGGGCGTGGCGACCACGTTCCACATCACATAGGGCCGCTTCAGGTCGGCGTAACTGGTATAGCTGCCATTGTCGGGCAGGCCAAGCTCGCGCGCCGCGAAGGCGCGAATGTCCTTGGCGCGCTTGAGGCGGGTCTTGAGATCGTCGCCGACTTTCGGGTCGGCGAGCCACTGGTCGATGGGCTTGGCGCTCGACATCAGCGACAACTGCCCCTGCATCGCCTGCATGTAGTAACCGAGGGAGGCGCAGCCGCCAAGCGACAGCGCGACGATCAGGCAGGACAGGAGACGCAGGACAAGTTTCATCGGGGCTTTCAGGGTGAGGAATCGGCTTTCTCGACCTGCACCAGCACATCGTAGAACGTGGGCGCGCGGCCCATGTCGGTCAGGCGCTGGCTGGTGAGTTCATTGGCATTGCGGCCATCCGGCGCGAGCTTCTTCCACCAGATGGACTGGGCGACCACGAGTGCCTCGCGGGTACCGTCGTTCAGGCGCGCCCGCAGGCGCATTTCGCCGCGCTGGTTGAAGACCCGCACGATGTCGCCATCGGCGATGCCGCGCGCGGCCGCATCCTGCGGATGGATCTCGAGGTGCGGCTCGCCCTCGGTATCGCGCAAGCTCTGCACATTGACGAAAGTGGTGTTGAGAAAGTTCCTTTGCGGTGGCGAAATCATGGCCAGCGGATACAAGCTTGCCAATGCAGGTGCCGAGGCAACGGACTCGTGCGGCGCAATGTAGTCGGGCAAGGGGTCGAGGCCCGCTTCGCGCATGCGTTCGCTGTAGAACTCGCATTTGCCGGACGGCGTGGGAAAGCCGCCCTGCGCGAAAGGCGCATCCGGCATCTGCAGCTTGATCCAGCCGGTGGTTTTCAGCCGCTCCCAGTCGAAGTGCGCCGCCCGCTTGTCCTGCGCGTCGAACGCCTGCGCTGCCAGGTCGTCATCGGTGTCGGCAAAGCAGGGATCGTCGAAGCCCATGCGGGCGGCGAGCCGGCGGAAGATCTCGCTGTTGGGCAGCGCCTCGCCGAGCGGTGCGATCGCGGGATTGTTGGCGACGATGTACAAGTGGCCATAGGTCGAATGCACGTCCGCATGCTCGAGCTGCGTCGTGGCGGGGAGCACGATGTCGGCATAGTCGGCGGTGTCGGTCTGGAAGTGCTCGAGCACGACCGTGAACAGGTCCTCGCGCGCGAAGCCACGCGCCACCTTGGCCGACTCGGGCGCGACGGCGACCGGGTTGGCGTTGTAGACGATGACCGCCTCCACCTTCGGCCCGAACTCGG
>VFQS010003713.1_pt1 | contig 11530 bp, 13 predicted proteins | sample 3512361 | NCBI WGS metagenome assembly VFQS01 (sample SAMN10412375, study PRJNA504923) | tailings metagenome | isolation source: Relicate 1 Philex TSF3 active mining | place: Philippines | reverse complement strand
TTGGTGTTCGGATTGCCAAATGCCAATGGAAAAGCAATTCTCGAGCGTCAATGTTATATTTAAGGGAGATGGATGGGCAGGGAAGAAAGAAAGTGTCGGCATATTTACGAATATGTCAATGCGGTTATCTGCCCATACTGCAACCAACCGACTTGTGAGCCGGATTGGGATCTACAAAACAAGCTAAACAGAGATTACATTAAGAAGAATGGAGCGCGTTATGGCGGATGGTGGAGCATCTAAAAAACGCCATAGCCTCAAATATATCCACCAGTTAATCGACTGGGGATTTAGTATGGAGTTCATCGCTAGGGATTGCGGCATTAGTGTCGAGTCCCTAGAGATGCGCCTATATCGGGAGAGGAAACGAAATGGGAATCAAGGAAGTAAGTCTGAAGCTAGCGGCAGTAAGCCTAATAGCCGACGAAGCAAAGCGAGTTAAAGACCAGCTGCGAGCCGAACTCCAGGCTGAGATGGATGGCATAGGAGCAGACCGGGTAAAGGCTGAACTAGATGGCGAGACGATTGCCTATGTGACAACCAGTAAGCCAAAGTTTAAGTGGGTCATTAAGAACGATAGGAAATTCCTAGAATGGGTAAAAGCCAATCATCCAAGTGAAATAGTGGAATCGGTAAGAGAATCGTCAATCGATGCGCTATTGGATAAATTCAATTATGTTGATGAGTTAGTAATTGACTCAAATGGTGAGGAAGTGGATTGGTTGGAAGGCAGTATTGCTGATCCATATTTAGTCACCAAGTTCCATAGTGACGGAAGGGAAAAGTTGAGAAATGCGATAGTGGGTAAGGCCATTGAAGCGGTTAAAGTGTTGGAGTTAGAGTAATGATGAAAAATGGATTCGTTAGAGGACGAATGAATAAGGATTACAAGCCGAACGATGATGTTTATACTCCACCGGAACTATTCGAGGCACTAAATTTACGGTTTGATTTAGATGTCTGTGGCCCGGTAGGTGGCTTACCTTGGATTCCAGCTAATCGAACATTTAGTATCGAGGATGATGGCTTGACGCAAGAGTGGGCAGGTCGGGTGTGGATGAATCCGCCGTTTAGTGGGCCAAAACATTGGGTTGCTAAATGGTTGGAACATAAAAACGGAATAATGATTGCACCTTTATCGAAATCTAATTGGTTTATGGATTTATGGAATAGTGAGGCGGCTGTCATTAACAATCCAGTTAGATTTAGATTTGTTAAACCGGATGGATCTAAATATTCAATCGCGTTTCCTACTGCTATATGGGCAATAGGTGAGAGCAATATCACAGCATTAAAGATGTCCGGTTTGGGGGTAATTAGATAGATATGTCCATTGACAACAATGTTATGCTCCCGTCGAGGCGGGGCCCGAAGGCAGCCCGTCGCCGAAGCATACGGGGACGGCTATGCCTATTGTTAATGCTAGGCCTCGCAATAAATACAATAAATACAACTACTGCAAATGCTATTTATCTAAAGCGATACCAAACAGATTGGGCGCTGGTTGCGATGAATCATTTAGGGACACTTGAGGAAGCGCAATGTTGGGTCGAGCTCATATGGCGCGAGTCTAGGTTTGACCCTAAGGCGCGTAATGGTTCGCATTATGGGCTAGCACAAATGCGTTCTACTTGGTATCGAGACCTGAAGCCTAGGCAACAAGTGAGAGCACATATGAATTACTTAGATCATCGATACAACGGAAGCGCTTGTGAAGCTCTACACCATAACAAGACTAAGGGCTGGCATTGAGTAGAGAATACGATAAGACACATTACAAACGCATCAGAGAAAAGGTGCTGATTAGGGATGGTTATATCTGCTACTACTGCGGACAAGAAGCAAACACAGCAGACCACATCATCCCATTAAGTAAAGGTGGAATCAGCTCTGAAGATAATATGATTGCAGCTTGTCATCGATGCAACAGCGGAAAGCGAGACCGCATAGTCCCCGGGTCTTTTTTGAGAGATGCCCGGAAACCCACGACCCCCATTGGGAATTTTCTACCCGGAAATGGGGAGACTAAACGCCATTATGCTTGAACTGGAAAACCCTGATAATGATTCGGCTGAGATCGTTAGCCTTCGGGCGAATTCGACTTACCGAGGTGTTATTAAACCGCGAATTCACACAAAACTAACCGAAAACCCGTCTAAAGGTCTTGAATTTGTTGAGTTCTGCGCTAAATATGGCGCTGAATTGCTACCTTGGCAGGAATGGTTAAGCGAGCAAACGCTAAGACTGAAGCCCGATGGTAGGTGGCAAACTCCGGTTAATGGCATCCTAATCGCTCGTCAAAATGGCAAATCGACTTGGATGGCTTGGCAGATTTTATGGAGAATCTTTGGCCTAGAGCAGAAATTACAGGTGCATACAGCCCACAAACTAACCACCTCAGCTGAAATCTTTTACAAAATCTACAACATCATTACCGAGCATCCAGAATTGGAAAGCCAATTAGTTAAGAAGTTAGAAGCTAGAGGATTTCAAGAGCTTCAATTCTCAGGCGGTCGCCGATACATAGTTCGAGCATCTAACTCAGCAACTCGAGGCATCGCTGCGCCGGATACGATATGGCTAGACGAGGCTCGCGAGTATCACGACGAGGATGTCTGGTCGTCCCTGCGCTTTACTCAAATGGCAGCCACCAACCCCCAAGCCTTCTTACTATCTAACGCCGGAGACCAACATTCAATCGTCTTAAACAAAATGCGAGAACGCGCACTAGCTTCCATATTAACCGACGACCTATCTCTCGGCTGGTGGGAATGGTCTGCACCGCCAGAGATTAAATTCGACGGGTCTGCGAAATTTTGGGAAGGCGTAGCACAAGCCAATCCATCTCTTGGTCACACTATCCATCCAGATAACATTCGAGCGGTTCTTAATGATCCGGAAGACATCGTAAGAACTGAAGTCTTATGCCAATGGGTTTCAACAATCAACCCAGTCATTCATCCGTCTCAATGGGCAGCTTGCGCGGTCGAGGGTCTGCGCTTGAATGAGTCCGCTGATACTTGGCTAGCGGTTGATTTATCACCAGACAGGCGACAAGCCGCGTTAGTCGCCTCCCAGCGGATAGACCGGGATAAGTTTCAAGTCCAGTTGTTGCAAACTTGGACAAATCCCGGCTATCTATCCGACAAATTGATTGCCAATGATATTGCCGATTGGTATAGGCGCTTTAATGTTATGAAAATTGCTTATAGTGCTAAAACAGCGTCAGCGGTAGCGGCTAGATTGATTCCGGCTGGCCTACCTTGTGAGGCAATCGATGGGCAACCTTACGCAACCAGTTGCGATGAGTTCCTTAGCGCTATTTCAAGCCAAAGACTCCAGCACAGCAACCAAGAGGAATTAACGGCGCATTGCTTGTCAGCGGTAAGACTTAACTTTGGAGATGGTGGCTGGATTATGGGTCGCAAAGTCTCAGCTGCGGTAATTACTGGAGCGGTTGCAGCTGCAATGGCTACCCATTACGCCACTCAGTCTGATGATGGTATTGACATAATCGTCGCGTAGCACATATCCCTTACAATTATGGGCAATGGGCGCAATTAGAGATTTCTTCTTTCCAGTCACATCATCACCTAAGAATTCCGATGTTGAGGCGGCACTAACTCCAGTTCAGATTCAAGATGCCGTCTATACGATTCTTCAAGGTTCAACCACAGTCACTAGAAAACTTGCAATGTCAGTTCCGGCAGTTGCAAGAGCTAGAAATATAATCTGTGGAACGATTGGATCATTACCACTCGAGCAATACTCTAAACTTACCGGCGCTCACTTGGACGCACCTCGCTCAATTTATCAGCCAGATCCGCGAGTGCCGGCATCTCTTATCTACACTTGGCTCAGCGAAGATATCTGGTTCTATGGCGTAGGTTATGCAGAAGTTCTTGAAATGTATGCAGTCACCGATGGCGGTCGAGTAAGAGCCTGGACTCGAGTTGCACCAGAAAGAGTGACAGTTAATACAAATGCAGATAACACCGAGATTACTGGTTATGCCGTCGATGGCACACCGCGTCCAAATTACGGCGTTGGTTCAATTATTCGCTTTGATGGATTCGATGAAGGATTCTTACACCGCGCTGGAAAGACTGTTAATGCAGCAGTCTATTTAGAAAACGCAGCGGTTAATTACGCTAAAGAGCCAGCACCTTCAGTTGTTCTTAAATCAACTGGAACAAACTTGCCAGCCGAAAGAATTTCATCCTTGTTATCTGCTTGGCGTAATGCTCGTCAAACAAGAGCAACTGCTTTCCTAAATGCTGATGTTGATATTCAGCAGTTCGGCTTTGATCCAAAGACGATGCAATTGGCCGAAGCTCGTCAATATGTAGCGCTTGAACTTGCTAGAGCTGCTGGGATTCCTGCTTACTTCATTAGCGCTGAAACTACCTCGATGACTTACTCAAACTCAATTTCAGAGCGTCGCTCACTTGTAGATTTCTCACTTCGCCCAATTCTTACAGCGATTGAGAAGCGGTTATCTATGCAGGATTTCGTCGCACAGACAACCGATGTCAGATTCGACCTAGACGACTTCCTTCGCGGTAATCCGCTGGAACGCGCTCAGGTTTATGAAATCCTAAACCGCATTGGCGCGATGAGCGTCGAGCAAATTCAAGAGGAAGAAGACTTAATCCGATGAAGGTTAATTTCCCAATTTCAATAACAGCAGCCGATTCCAAAGAGCGCACCATTACCGGAAAGATTGTGACTTGGAACGAGCAAGGCAACACAAGCATTGGCGCGACTATCTTTGCAGCTGATTCGATTGAAATGAAGCCAGTTAAATTGCTTCTTGAACACGACCGCACTCGTCCAATCGGTAAGATGCTCGCTCACACACAAACCAAAGATGGCATCGAAGCAACTTTTAAGATTGCTAACACAATGGCCGGAGAAGATGCTTTGGTTGAAGCAACCGAAGGCCTACGCGATGGTTTCAGCGTTGGCGCAATGATTGACGAATGGCAAAACGATTCCGGCGTAATGAGAATTCTTAAAGCGAGACTAGATGAAGTTTCCCTAGTCACAGATCCAGCGATTGACTCAGCTCGAGTCTCAGAAGTTGCTGCATCAGAAAACGAAGCACCAGAAGATTCTGCTCCAGCAACCGCTGAAGCGGACAAACCAACCGAAGGAGAACAAGTGTCTGACACTACCGTTCCTGCTCCTGCCGAAGAAACGGTAGAAGCAGCTAAGGTGGAGACTGTTGCGGCATCTCGCCCAGCGTTCTACACCGCACCTCGAATTGAACTCTCGAAGGAGAAGTATCTCGAGGCATCACTTCGCGCCAAAATTCAAGGCGATGAAGCATCAATCCAATATCTCCGCGCTGCGGCAGATACAACTGATAACGCTGGCTTAGTTCCAACTCGTCAGCTCACCGAAGTAATCAATCCTCTATCAAATGCAGATCGTCCAGCGATTGACGCAATCTCTCGCGGAACTTTGCCAGATGCAGGCTTGACTTTCGAGATTCCAAAATTGACACAAGCTCCAACTGTTGCAGAAACAGCTGAAGCAGGCGCACCTTCCGAAACAGACCAGAATGTTTCATATCTTTCTGTTGATGTTAAGAAGTATGCAGGCCGACAGACCTTCTCTGTTGAAATCCTAGATCGTTCAAGCCCAGCGTTCTTTGCTGAACTTGTTCGCCAAATGGAGTTCGCATACGCAAAGGCAACAAACGCAGCTGTGACAACAGCCCTAACAACTGGCGCAACTGATGGCGGAAACCGCACAATGTCAGCTGCAAATCTCCAAGACTTCGTAGCAGATGCAGCAGTAAGCATCTACTCCGGCACACTCGGATTCGGCCAGAACATCATTGCATCTCCAGAACAATGGGGCGCAATTATGGGTCTAGTTGATGGCTCAAATCGTCCAATCTTCACAGCAATCAACCCACAGAACGCTGCAGGTGGATTGTCAGCAAGATCCGTTCGCGGAAATGTTGCAGGACTCGATTTCTATGTAAATCGCGATCTATCTGGAACAGGCGACGGAACAATCGTAGTAATCAATCCAGAATCTTATACTTGGTATGAATCAAGCCGCTTCCGTCTTGAGACCGATGTAATCGCGTCCGGACAGGTATCAGTTGCGTATTATGGTTATGGCGCAATCGCTACCAAGGTTGCAGCTGGCGCTTACAAGTGGATGGTTGCTTAATAAATCACTAATAGTGACGGCCAGTCCGCTCCCGAGCTGGCCGCTCACCTAACGAACGAAAGGAAACGAGATGCCATCAATAATTTTAGCTTCTCAGCTACGCACCATTCTTGGTGTCTCGTCGTCCTTATATTCGGACGCTGATCTCAATGAAATAATTGATACCAGCGAAAACATAATCCTTCCAATGCTTGTCACTTATTCTTCAAGCGTTGCAAAAGTAAAATTAGAAAACAATGTCGCCTATTACACCACCGCGACACCTCACGAATTTAGCGTAGGCCAATCGGTCGTAGTGACTGGATGCGGTTCGCCATTTAACGCAACGATTACAGTCACAGATGACGAATTAGACACCTATGTATTTACCGCAGCGATTACTAATGCAGATGTGGTTGAAAAACACATTATCCCAGCCGGAACGGCTACGCTCTCTGGAGCGGCTACCTATGTCGGGAATGCTAATGTCGAATCTGCAGTATTGGCAGTCGCCGTCGAAGTCTTTCAAGCCCGAACAGCAGCAGGCGGACAAATAGAGGGTGTCGATTTCACAGTCTCACCTTTCCGACTAGGACGCTCTCTATTTAACCGCGTCGCTGGTCTTCTTGGCCCATACATTGACACCGAGACAATGGTGGGCTAATGCCAGCCAGTTCAATCTCAACCGATGTCAGAGGCGCAATTAAAACCGCTTTGGCTAATGTCACCGCAAATGTTTATGATCACACTCCAGAAGCTCCAATAGTTCCAGCGGTCGTAATCGTTCCAGATTCGCCTTATATGGAATTGGAACTAATTGGCAAATCAACAACTCGCGTCAAACTCAATTACACAATCACCGCCGCAGTTGCTTATCTATCAAACCCAGCATCACTAGACAATTTAGAGAAGCTGGTAATTAGTATTCTTGGGGCTCTAAGTGGCTCTAAGTATGAGTTATCAACAGTCGAAAGACCTTCGATTACTCAAGTCGGAGTCACTAATTTATTAGTCTCCGATATCCGCTTGAGCGTCCGCTACGAGCAAACTTCTTAAGGAGAAAAAATGGCAACGACAGTAATTACCGGTCGCGATGTCACCTTTACGCTTGACTCTGCCACCTATGATGCTCAAGCGACATCAGCGACATTATCTTGCGAGACCATTATCGAGACTTATCAGACTCTTGATGGTCGCGCATACAAGTCCGTAGATAAGCAATGGACTTTCACAATCGAACTACTTCAGGACTGGGGCGCAGCTTCTTCCTTGTTCGAGGCAATGTGGAACGATGCAGAAACAGCACCTAACACAACCCTTGCAGTATCATTCACAGCCGTCACAGGCGCAGTCTTCACTTTCAATGTTCTGCCAATTTTCCCATCTGCCGGCGGTGCTGCTCCGGGCGCACTTACCGACACTTGGACTTTGACAGTCGTTGGAACACCATCAGAATCATTTAGCTAATAGATCGGGGAATCGGGAGCAATGAAATTAGACCTAACAATTAAATACACAAACGGCGAAGTTGAAACTTACACCGCTGGACTTCCAGAATGGGCTAAGTGGGAACGAAAGACCGGGAAGTCAATCTACAAGATGACCGATATAAAGGAATATCAGCAGACCGACTTCTTATTCTTAGCTCACGCGGCTTATGTAAGAAGCGCAGCAGGTAAGCCAACTAAGAGCTACGAAGTTTGGGAATTGACAATCGATGAACTAATCATCGGAGATCCGCAAGACCCAAAAGCCATCCAGCCGGAAGCCTAAATAGACTCCTAATCGAGCTATCAATAGCAACCGGCATCCCAGTTAAATATTGGGAAGATGTCGAAGATATGATGACAGCGATAGAAGTGTTAAAGGAGCGAAATGGCGGTGGAAGACTCTAGCGCGTATAACCAGCGCGAACTTCGCCTACTCGCTAAGGCATTTACTTTGATGGGAGACGAGGCCGTAAATGAAGCGAAAGAAGCTGCCGGCAAGATGGCTGATTTTGCTCGAGACGAAATAAAACAGGCTGGTTATCAACGCCAAAAGGCTGCAGGAGCAGTCAAGAAAACAGTCGATGGAATCAAAGTTTCAAAGTCATCAAAGACCGGACGACTTGATATTGGGTTCGCTTCTCAGCGTCTCTCTGGTGGCGGTTCTACGCAAAAATTATGGGCTGGTCTGGAGTTTGGAAGCGATCGCTTTAAGCAGTTTCCATCCTACTCCGGACGACTTGGCCGAGGCTCTCGCGGCTGGTTCATCTATCCAACCCTTCGCAAAATTCAGCCTGAACTAACAAAGCAATGGGAACAGGTCGCAGATTCCATAGTAAAGAAATGGGCTAACTAATGGCAACTAGAGATTATAGAACGCTTAAGTTAGAGATTCTTGCCGAGACGAAGCAATTCGTCGATGATATGAAAAAAGGCGAGAAGCAAGTCCAAACCTTTGGCGACCGAGTAGCAAAGTTTGGAGCAGCTGCTAAAGCCGCATTTATCGCAGCCGCAGCCGCAGCAGCGGCCTACGCTGGCAAGTTAGCCATTGATGGAGTTAAAGCAGCCATCGCGGATGAAGCAGCACAGAAGCGTTTAGAAGTTGCGTTAAAAAATGTCACTAATGCAACAGACTCACAAATTGCAGCAGTTGAGAAACAAATCTCTAAATTCTCGTTAGCGTTCGGCGTTGCGGATGACAATCTTCGTCCAGCGTTCCAAAGGTTAGCAACAGCCACCGGATCATTAGAAAAAGCAAATGAAGGCTTATCTTTAGCCCTAGATATCTCAGCTGCTACCGGCAAATCTCTTGAGGCAGTATCTAACGCATTAGGTAAAGCCTATGAAGGCAACACCAGCGCACTATCTCGCTTAGGTATTGGCTTATCTAGCGCCGAAATAAAGACTCTTGGTCTTGATGGCACTATGAAGCAATTAGCACAGACTTTCGGTGGTTCTGCAACTCAACAAGCCGAGACTTTCCAAGGGCGAGTAAATAGATTAAATGTAGCGTTTGATGAAGCCAAAGAAGCAATAGGTTTTGCTTTGCTTCCCATATTAACAAGACTGTTAGAATATATAACTAATACAGTAATTCCGGCATTTCAGGATTTTAAGACCAAGGCAATAGATCCAGTAATAAATTCAATCAAAAACAACCAAGCGGCTTTGCGTTCGTTATATGATTTTGGGAAACTCGTTTTAGAGCCTTATTTAAGAGTCACATTATTTAGCGCAATAGAAGGTCTTTCAACTGTTGCAAATGGAATTGTTCAAGCCGTAGGAATTGCCTTAAGAGCTTTAGAACCGATAATAAATGCAGCAATTACTGGTATAAACGCAGTTATTAGGGCTAAAAACTTATTACTTGGCGGAAATACGGCCACCATTGGGGCAGTTGATTTTTCAACTTTTGGATTGTCAAATGTTTTGGCAGGTCTTGGCAATAGACCTCTAGGATCTAACAACGCAGCATTATTAGCAACAGTTTCAGCCTTAGGCGCATCAGTCGCAGGTCTTGGCGCTGTTAGCGGTGGCAAAGGTGGTTCGGCTGGCGGTGGTGGTGGTGGCGGTAGTAATAAATCCGCCTTAAATGCCTTGGCAAAAATTGAATCAGACTTTGCGGAGTTGCAAAAACTTGTTGGCATATTAAGCGGCGAACAGCCAAGCGTTGCTGGAACTTATGGAGCGTTCCAACCAGTTGATAAGGCCAACATCTCAGGTGGCGCTGCTGGTGGAATCATTACAATCAATGTTAATGCTCCAAGTGCAATCGACGAGACTGGATTTACTAGAGCGGTCGTTGATGCTCTTAATAGCGTCGAACGACGACAAGCTGGCGGAGCGAGTGCCTTAATTAACCTATGAGCATCTGGAATCCTGAGTATCGCGTCAAGATAAATGGCTATACAGTCACAGGAGCAACCTTGGCTGGTCTTACCATTACTTCTGGACGAACCGATATTTACGCTCAGCCATTAGCTGGCTATTGCAATGTCTCATTACTTGAAACCGACGAATCTTATGTTCCTTACGAAATTAACAAACCGATTACAGTTGAAGTTAAAGATTCCAACGGCGATTGGGTTTTCCTATTCGGTGGCTTCCTTACCGATGTCTCAATTTCAGTAGCCAACTCAGGATCTACTGCAACCAGCCAAAGAATAGACTTAATTGGCGTAGGTGCTTTGGCTCGTTTAGTTCGCTCAACATTCGTCGGCAATCTTGCCAGCGACCAAGACGGCGACCAGATTTATGAAGTGCTACAAGATTTATTAGTCAATAACTGGAACGAAGTCCCTGCTGCTTTATCTTGGGCGGATTATGATGCGACGCAAACTTGGGCTAATGCAGAAAATACTGGATTAGGCACTATAGATAGGCCAGGTCAATATGACCTAGATTCGCAGAATGGCCTCGATATTGATGTCTATAACCTTGTCAAAGACTTGGCTACTTCCGGCCTTGGCTATATTTATGAAGATGCTCAAGGTCGAATCAATTATGCCGATGCCGTTCATCGAAGCCAATATCTAGCAGCTAATGGTTATGTCGATTTAGACGGCAACAACGCAACCGGCACAGGCTTAATCATCACCAAGAGGGCTGGAGATGTTCGCAACGCTATAACCATCTCTTACACAAGCTCTGGCAATTCCTCGGTGACTGATGAGGATTTAGAGTCAATTAGCCTTTACGGAGAACTCGCCAGCAATGTTAGAACGACTCTCAAAAATCAAACCGACGCTGAGGAACAAGCAGCCTTCTATTTAGCAATCCGCGCCTATCCTCAATTTATTCTTAGATCCATAACCTTCGAGATTCATCAGCCAGAGATTGACGATGCCGACCGCGATAGCCTTCTCAATGTATTTATGGGTATGCCAGTCAGTATCTCCAACCTTCCAGCCAATATGGTTAATGGACAATTCCAAGGTTTCGTCGAAGGATGGACTTGGACAGCTGGATACAACCGCCTACGCCTAACTCTTAATGTTTCACCGCTGGCCTTCTCCATTCAGACCGCCAAGTGGGAAGATGTAATCAACACCGAATACTGGAACACATTATCGTCTAGCTTGACTTGGCTTGACGCTACAATAGTCGCCTAAAGGAGATCATAATCAATGGCAAATAGTCCTTCGTTCAACTGGGAACTTCCAGATGACACAGATTTAGTTAAAGATGGCGCAGCTGCGATGCGAACGCTGGGTAATGCCATTGATACTTCATTAGTTGATCTTAAAGGTGGCACAACCGGGCAGGTGCTAAGCAAGGCATCTAATACAGATATGGATTTCACTTGGGTAGCCCAAGATGATTCCAACGCAATTCAGAACGCTATTGTTGATGCCAAAGGTGACCTCATTGCTGCG
>VFQS010003710.1_pt1 | contig 11540 bp, 7 predicted proteins | sample 3512361 | NCBI WGS metagenome assembly VFQS01 (sample SAMN10412375, study PRJNA504923) | tailings metagenome | isolation source: Relicate 1 Philex TSF3 active mining | place: Philippines | reverse complement strand
GAAGCTCTGGAGCGGAATATAGTGTTGGTTACCACTTCCACCCTACTTGCTACTCTCAGAACGGTCTCATTTATATGGAACCAAGACAAGCAGAGTAAAAATGTCGCTGAAATTGCCCGTCAGAGTGGTCTTTTGGTGGACAAATTCGTTTTATTTCTGGAAGACATAAAGGACATAGCCGATAAATTAACGAAAGCGCAGGAAAGCGTTCATTCGGCTATGAACAAACTAATGCTGTCGCCCAGAAAGGGAGACACCCTGGTGGGTAGAGTTAAAACTATAAGCCACCTGGGTGCCCGCCATACTAAGCCCATTCCAACGGAATGGATAGAGGATGAAACTATTTTATCGTCGGAATAATTTTCTTGAGAAATGCTATACTCAATGGTACATTTTCCATTTCTTTATCGCTTTCGTCTTCAATAAAGAAATGCTTGATACCATTTTTCTTTGCCAATTTAAAAATGGTTTCATAGTCAGCCTGACCTGTTCCCAATACTACATCATTTTCAGGACCTGAACCACCGGTTAAATCACCTGTGACTCCCTTTTTGATATCCTTTAAATGCATCATTTTGAAACGACTCGGATATTTTCTTAGCAGGGAAGCTGGACTGGCCCCACCGTGAATGGTCCAGAAAATATCCATTTCAAAGGAAACATATTTGGGATCAGTCTTTTGAACCAGATAATCCATTAAAGTTCCGTCCATATAAGGCTGGAACTCAAATCCATGGTTGTGATAACAAAGGGTTACACCATTTTCTTTAAGTAACTTACCAGCCTTATTGAAAACGTCAACGGCATTTTTAGCATCCTGCAGGTTAAATTTTCCTTTCTGATGAGGAATCCATGGACACATGACCATTTTAACCCCAAGTTCCTTTGCACGGGTAACGACAGCGGCTGGATTATCTTTCAGCTCGTTATAATCGCATCCAGTGGATACTACAGCAATACCACGATCCTGGCATTTTTTTAGAAAATCGGCATTGGAAAGCGTTTTAGAACCACCGCCTTCCATCTCCTGGATACCCAAATCTCTGACTAAATCCAGAATTTTATCTGGATTTTGGCCCATGTGATTTCTATAGGTATAAGCCTGAACGCCTATTTTGAACCATTTTGGCATTTTCTGAGCCTGAGCAGGCAGAGAAACAAAAATGGATAAAACGAATAAGGATAAAATAATTTGAAAGGTTAATTTACGCATAGCAATTTTATTTTAAAGTATATTTTTTTTCAATGCCTCAACCGCATAATTCGCTGCTCTGGCACTTAAAGCCATATAAGTCAGGGAAGGATTTTGCGTGGATGTGGAGGTCATACAGGCGCCGTCAGTCACAAAAACATTCTGACATTCATGCAATTGATTCCATTTATTCAGCAGCGATGTTTTCGGATCTTTTCCCATTCTTATACCGCCCATTTCGTGAATATCTAAACCTGGAGGATGATTTACATTTCTTATTTTAAGATTGGTAAAGCCCGCTTTGGTGAACATTTCACTAAACTGTTCAATAAAATCGAGGGTCATTTTCTCGTCATTATCGTCATAACTCACAGAAATTTTAAGTTGTGGCATACCGTGAAGATCCTTGAGTTTATCATCTAAGGCAACAAAATTAGTTATTTTGGGTATGGTTTCACCCATCATTCCTGCGCCAATATTCCAATGGCCATTTAACTTGGGATGAGCGAGCGCATTTTTTAGCGATTCACCAAATTCACTGGTATCAGCAGAACTACCTCGGCTGGCGGAGAAAGAGGTAGCATATCCTCTTAAAAAATCCATTTCCTGTTTATGTAAATTCCTGAATCGGGGAATATACCCTGAGGTAGGTCTCCGTCCATCTGTTTTTACGTCCAGATTCCCTTCGTATTCAGCGTTAATACCTGATTTATAGTTATGAAAAGCGACATATTTTCCCATTAAGCCATTATCATTGCCCAAACCATTTGGGAAACGACGAGAGGTAGAATTAAGCAATATCAAATTTGAATTCAGGGCTGCCCCATTGACAAAAATAATCTTGGCAAAATACTCCGTGGATTCACCGGTGATGGTATTAATAACCCTAACGCCGGACGCCTTATTTTTCTTTTCGTCAAACAGCACCTCAGCGACCAAAGCATCGGACAGAAGGGTAAGATTCCCCGTTTTCATAGCCCATGGAATGGTTGAGGCATTGGAAGAAAAATATCCACCCAACGGACAACCCCTTTCACATAAGGTTCGATGTTGACATTTTGCCCGACCCTGAGCAATATGAATAGGCAGAGCCTCTGTAATATGTGCACATCTGGCAACAATGACCTGACGATCTCTATATTGTTGGGCAACAAAATCAGAAAAATATTTTTCGACACAATTCAGGGGAAATGCGGGTAGGAATTCACCATCAGGAAGATGAGGTAAACCATCCTTATTTCCGCTGATACCTGCAAATTTTTCCACATGACTATACCAAGGAGCCAAATCCTCGTAACCAATAGGCCATTCGACGGCGTAACCATCGCGTGCAGGTCCTTCAAAATCAAAAGGAGACCAGCGCTGCACTTGTCTCGCCCAAAGTAGCGATTTTCCACCCGTTTGATAAGCACGTATCCATGAAAAAGGTTTTTCTTGAACGTAAGGATGCTCCTTATCTTTTACAAAAAAATGCGCCGACGTTTCGTTAAATGCGTAACATTTAGAAACCACCGGATTTTCATCGATGACGTCTTGGGGTAATTGTCCCCGATGTTTCATTTCCCAGGGAAAAAGGGTAGCTGTGGGATAATCTTCTATGTGTTTTACCTCCCTACCCCTTTCTATTAAAAGTGTTTTAAGTCCCTTTTCCGTTAATTCCTTTGCGGCCCAACCACCACTTATGCCTGATCCTACGACAATAGCATCGTATTTATGTTTAACGGCAACCTTCAAATTTAAATTTACCATAATACTTAATTAACTGTTGAACAACCATTATAGCGATTTGGTGCCATTTCGTAAGGAATAATTTGTTTCATAAAATGTGAAGAAGTCTGATACCCCTTGATAGTTAAAGATTTAATAAGCTTCAAGCCCTCTTTTTCGATATTTCCACCCTGGATAAATGCATTTTTGAGTAAATCAGTGCGTTGCTCTGAATTACAAACAGCATAAGGTATCCCTGATGCCGCGATAGATTGATTTTCCAAATATTTCAACGCTGTTTCCGCAGCACTTTGCTGATCTTTAGTTATACAATCTTTCAACATTATTTTTACATATTCTGGTACTCCCAGGGAAACTGCCCCAGGTGTTTTCCCTTCCGGAATGATGGCATCTATAATAGCATCCAGCGTATTAGACAAAATTAAAGGCGATGATAAAGTATTAACCCTCACAGACGCATTCAAAACAGAATGCAAAAATGGGAAACCACCGGTTAAAATGGCCATTTGCCGAATCATTTTTCTTCTTTTCATACTTTTTCCTAAATAAATTTTGATGACAAAATAAACAGAATAATTTATATTTCGGAGAATATGTTTTACCTTTTCATTAAATACGTCATTTGAACAAAAAAGCAATGAGCATAAGAATTTTTAATTCTTTAAGATGGGCAGTACCCATTGTTATAGTCGGTGGAGTTGTTTTATTTTTTCCTGACATTTTTTCAGTGAAGGATAAAGACTCTTTTTATGTAGAGGAAGTTAAGCCTATCATCAATAAAAAATGTATTTCCTGTCATGGCGGCGTGAAACAAAGTGCCGGATTTAGCATGATGAATCGGGCATCATTTTTCAAAAAGAATGACTCCGGAAAACCCGCTATTGACATATCAAATCCCTCTCAAAGTGAGCTTTTGGCTCGTATAAATCATGAAGATCCCAAAGAACGAATGCCTTCAGAGGGAAAACCCTTGAGTTCCAAAGAAATAAAAATATTTGAAAAATGGGTGGAAATGGGTGCACCCTGGGGTGAACATTGGGCTTACAAAGCGTTATCACCAGTAAAAGTTCCCTCCAATACCAGCTGGATGGGTATTTTTGGTGGAAATAAAGAAAAAGGCAATGCTGTGGACGCATTTATCCAACAAAAATTAAATGAAAATAACTTAAAACTCAATCCCGTTGCAGACAAGGAAACGTTGTTAAGAAGGGTGAGCTTAGATCTGATTGGTATTCCAGCGCCAAAGGATATTGCGGATAAATATTTAAAAAGTACTGCCCCTGATGCCTATAAAAAATTAGTAAATGAACTCCTTAAACTACCTCAATTTGGTGAAAAATGGGCCTCTGTTTGGTTAGATATTGCCCGTTTCGCAGATAGTAAAGGGTATGAAAAAGATGGCAACAGGCAAATATGGAGATATAGAGATTGGGTTATACAGGCTCTCAACAAGGATATGCCTTATAATCAGTTTATTACAGAACAAATAGCAGGAGATTTATTGCCCAATCCCAAGGATGAGCATTACATAGCAACCGCCTTTCATAGAAACACGCCAACCAATGACGAAGGAGGAACTGAAGACGAAGAATTCAGGACGGCAGCGGTTATAGACAGGGTAAATACCACTTTTGAAGGCCTCATGAGCACTACCTTTGCTTGTACCCAATGCCATGGACACCCCTACGACGACATTAAACATGAAGAATATTTTCAGTTTTTAGCATTTTTCAATAATACCCGGGATGAGGATACGGTTGAAGAGTTTCCCGTTATCAGACACTATGAAAAAACCGATAGCTTACAACTTTTAGATTTAGTGGCCTGGGTTAAAAAAACCGCTACACCCAAAAGAGCCGATGAAATTTATTCATTTTTAAAATTTTTACAACCCTTAGTTTATGCTACACATGCTGATCTTTTTGTCAATAGTGAGTTGTATGATACAAAATTTCTCGTTTTCAGAAAAAATAGTTCTGCGAGAATAAAAGATGTGGTATTAAATGGCGAAGTCAGATTTATAGCCCAGCAAAGAGGAAATAGTAAAAAAGGAAAATTAACTATACGCCTGGATAGCCTTCGTGGAAAAGTACTAGGGCAGTTTAATATTCCCTCTACGGAAGGTAAATGGGCATTCACCCCATTTGATATTCAGCCTGTTTATGGAAAACATGATCTATATTTCAGCTATGAAAATGCATCGCTGACCTCCGATACTGAGTCAGGTTTTACTTTAAATTCTTTTCATTTAGATTATGCCTTTCCTGGAAACGAAAGAGATCCATCAAAAAAATCAATGGATAGTTTGTATTGGGATTTATTAAGAAAAAATCCACCAAACACCCCTATTATGATGGATAATAAGCCGGAAAATGCAAGGAAAACTCAGGTTTTCATACGTGGAAACTGGAAAGTTAAAGGCGAAGTTGTTTCTCCGGGCATACCAAAGGTTCTCAATAAATCTTTCGATTTGACGAAACCTAACCGTATGGGCATGGTAGAATGGATGACCGATAAACGTAATCCGTTGGTTTCAAGAACGTTGGTAAACAGATTATGGGAACAACTTTTTGGCACGGGTATAGTGGAAACTTTAGAGGATTTTGGCTCACAAGGCACCCTGCCTTCTCATCCGGAATTATTGGATTATTTGTCCTGGCAGTTTATGAATAAACATAGATGGTCTATCAAAGCGTCCCTGAAAGAAATCGTTCTTTCACAAACCTACAGGCAATCATCAGTGGTTACCTCTGAAAAGCTAAAAAAAGATCCAAATAACCGTTTGTTGAGTAGAGCCCCCAGAATAAGATTAAGTGCAGAACAGGTACGTGATCAGGCATTACACGTTGCTGGTCTTCTGAGCCCCAAAATGTATGGGCCATCCGTAATGCCTTTTCAACCAGATGGAATATGGGCAAGTCCTTATGACGGGAACAAATGGAAGTTAAGTGAGGGTGAGGACAAATACCGACGCTCTATCTATACCTATTATAAGAGGAGCAGTCCCTACCCTTCGCTGTTAACTTTTGATGGTACGGGACGCAATGTTTGTAACGCAAGGAGAATCAGGACAAATACTCCTTTACAAGCCTTAGTCACCTTGAATGACCCTGTTTTTATGGAAGCAGCAACGCATTTTGGTCAAAAAATGTTAAAAAATCCAGGTTTATCTGTAAATGATAGGATACAACATGGGTACCATATTTTACTAAATAAACCTATTTCACCTACTCTTTTACAACCTCTGGTGAAACTTTATAAGGATTCAAAAACATATTATAAATCTCATCCTGAACTAGTTAAAGAAATTCAGGTTGAAAATCCAGACGTTGAAGATGCTGCTTTCGCGTTAGTTGCCAATGCTATGTTAAATTTAGATGTAATCATCACTAAAAATTAAGCCGCGACATGAATAATAAAAGATTGAGTCTTGCCGAAGAAGCCAATTTACTGGATGCACAACTTGCCACCCGCAGATTGTTTTTAAAACAATGTTCTATGGGTTTAGGTGCATTAGCATTTTCACCTCTTATCAACGCGTGCACAAGTGAGTCCAACGGGGCTTCCAACCCTTTGTTCGATCCAACAAAGCCCCTTCTTCCCAAAACCCCCCATTTACCAGGAAAGGCAAAATCAGTGATTTATCTTCACATGGCCGGAGCTCCCTCACAATTAGAATTGTTTGACTATAAACCCGAACTCAAAAAACTGGACGGACAGCTTTGCCCGGAATCCTTATTGAAAGGGAAAAAATTTGCATTTATTAGAGGCGTCCCTAAGATGCTGGGAACCATTGGTGAATTTAAACAAAGAGGTCAATCCGGTGCCTGGGTATCTCACTACATGCCTCATCTTGCGAGTGTTGCAGATGAAATATCATTCCTAAAAGCCGTTCATACTGATCAATTTAACCATGCACCTGCACAATTACTCATGCAAACGGGTTCGGCCAGACTTGGACGTCCAAGTTTAGGCTCCTGGGTCACCTACGGACTTGGTTCAGAAAATGCCAATTTACCCGGTTTCGTGGTATTAACCTCCGGAGGTCAAAATCCAGATGCAGGAAAATCGGTTTGGGGAAGTGGCTTCTTACCCTCTGTTTATCAGGGTGTTCACTGCCGTTCTCATGGCGAACCCGTTCTCTATCTGGACAATCCCGCCAATATAGATGGCAATATGCGGAAAGCGTCAATAGATGCCATCAATCAGGCCAATCAGGAGACCTACAAAGAATTTAATGACCCGGAAACTTTATCGCGTATTTCCCAATATGAAATGGCTTTTCGTATGCAAATTTCTGCACCCGATGTCATGAATATTTCCGATGAACCCGCCTATATTCATGAAATGTATGGTACAGAACCCGGAAAGGAAAGTTTTGCAAACAACGTGCTATTGGCTAGAAAATTGGTTGAAAAAGGCGTTCGATTCGTTCAATTGTTCGATTGGGGTTGGGATGTTCATGGCAATTCAACCGATACCTCCCTGGAAATAGGTTTAGTAAACAAATGCAATCAAATAGATAAAGCCATTACAGCCCTTATTTTAGATTTAAAACAAAGAGGACTTTTGGAGGAAACCTTAATCGTTTGGGGAAGTGAATTTGGTAGAACGCCCATGCAGGAAAATAGAAATGGATTGGAAATGCCTTTTAAAGGTAGAGATCACCATGCCGATGCATTTACGATCTGGATGTGCGGAGGGGGTGCCAAAGCTGGAACAACCTACGGGGAAACGGATGAAATAGGATTTTATCCTGTCGATGGGAAAGTTTCTGTCTATGATGTTCAGGCTACTATCCTTCATTTACTGGGCTTTAATCATGAAACATTTACTTATCCCTTTCAGGGAAGACCCTTCAGATTAACCGACGTTGAAGGGACCGTGATAAAACCCATATTAAGTTAAAATATGCACAGCAGAAGAAAATTCCTGGCTCAATCTCTTACAGCCACCGCCATACCATTATTGGGTATGACTGATACCTTTCCATACGCTTCGAATGATTTTTCGACCCCTCTTTCCGTTCCGCTCTATATTTTTGCTACGAACTGGGGCTTTAACGGAGATTTAGCCTCCTTTTGTCAAAAAGCAAAAGCAGCAGGGTATGATGGTATTGAAATGTGGGTACCTGGAAATGCGACCCAAAGGGACATACTACTTAATACGGTAGCTCAATTTGACTTAAAATTAGGATTACTTGCCGGGAGCGGAAAATCAAATTTTGAGGAACACCGAATTGAATTCCGTCAACAGATAGATTTGGCAATAGCCATGAAACCTGTTTATATAAATTGTCATTCAGGAAAAGATTATTTTACCCTATCACAGGCTAAAGATATTATTGCAGATACGATTTTACCAGCCAAACAATCGGGTATTCCTATCTATCACGAAACGCATAGAGGCAGAATCTGCTACAATATTCCTACCACCCAGGCCCTTTTAAGCAACATTCCGGAGATGAAGTTAACGTTAGACATTTCCCATTGGTGTGTAGTTCATGAATCTTTATTGAAGGACCAAAAAGAGGCTGTTGCACAGGCTTTATCAAAAACAGGTCATATTCATGCCCGGGTTGGACATCAGGAAGGTCCACAAGTAACCGATCCACGCGCACCTGAGTGGCAAGATGCTTTTATGGCTCACTTGGCCTGGTGGGACGAGGTAGTCAAAATGAAAAACCAACAGGGAAGTGCCATTACTATATTAACAGAATTTGGTCCACCCATGTACCTGCCTGTCGTACCATATACACAACAACCTCTTGCTAATCAGTGGGATATAAATGTATATATGTTAAATTATCTTCGAAACCGATATCAAAAAATATAAATCCTATGGGAGTTTTACATCCCCTTGTCATACATTTCCCCATTGCTTTGTTGCTTTTAGCCTTTTTTTTAGAAGTCTATGGACTTAGCACATCGGGTAAAAAGTACAAAGCATCTATTCCACTTATCACCTTTTTAGGAGGTATTGGTGCTGTTTTTTCTGCATCGAGCGGCTATTTTTTAATGAATCAGGGTGATTACGAAGTTTCATCTGTGGAACTTCACAGAAATTGGGGCATAGGTCTGACCATTGGATCCGCTCTATTAATCGTTTTATACCGATTTCCTCCTAAAATTCCCCATATTCATCTTCTTGGACAAGGAGCATTAAGTATACGGGTTTTAGTTACCGGTCATTTAGGTGGAAATTTAACCCATGGGGAAGATTTCTTATCGTTAGATAAACCTAAAATAGAACCTAAGCAAATTGTTCTTAATCAAGATGCGTTGGTTTATGCAGACATTATCGCGCCCATTTTTGAAGAAAAATGTGTTGCCTGTCATGGAAAAACCAAACAGAAAGGAAAGTTAAAATTAGATCAAATTGAATATGTACTAAAAGGAGGTAAAAACGGATTTTATCATGGTAGCGAGGAGGGAAAAATGGCTTTAATGTCCCATCGTATGAGGCTCCCTTTGTCTGACAAGCAGCACATGCCACCAAAAGGAAAAACACAACTAACTGAAAATGAAATAGTTATTATTGAAAAATGGTTGTCCTTAGGCGCAAACCAAAAATTATTATTGAAAGACTTACAACTAACTGAAGAGGTTGTTTCATCTTCTATGGAAGAAAAAAACGTAGGTAAAACAGCTGATTGGCCCTTAGCCTCTAACTTAGCTGCAGTGTCAGAAACCATGTTAACTCCTTTAAGAGACAGAGGTATGGTGGTGTTACCTTTAGCCAGTGGTCATCCACTCCTTCAAGTAAACTGCCAGTCTCTTTCCGATTTTAGCGACAAGGATGGGGAACTATTTAAAGGATTAGAAAAAAATATTGCTTCCATCAGACTGAGTGGTACAAGAATTACCGATAAAAGCCTGAAATGGTTAAGTGGACTACCTAATCTATCCAAACTTTATCTTGATAATACATTGATTACCGATGAAGGCATTGCTTTATTAAAAAACACCACAGAACTAAGATACTTGAACCTTGTGGGAACGAGCATAACTGAAAAAGGAATACGTGCTTTAAGCTCGTTACCTCTTCTAAAATCGGTTTATTTATATCAAAGCGAAGTCAAAATAGAAGACATGGCTGAAATTCAGCAACGAATGCCTAAAGTTTATTTTGATTTAGGGGGGTATAAAATAGATACTTTAACAATGGAGGTTAGAACCGAAGAGAAATAAGTATCTCTCCGGTTCTAAGCCTTTTTTACCAGCCAATGCCGTAATCTTCTCCAAAATGACTGCTTCCACCCCAGAAAGAGCCATGTTTATGGTCAAAATAAATAGCATTAATGGGGCCGGATGTTTTTCTGTCATACTCAAGCAAATAACCTAGTTTTTTGAGTTCCCTTCTTGTCCAATCAGGCGTTTGTTCATTTACTAATAATCGACCAGGTTCTGAAAGATGTTTATCGAAAGAACTTTTCATTTGAAAAGAATTGACATTGGGTGCTTCACAAGCCTCTTGTACATTCATGTCAAACTCCACCATATTCAAGAAAAACTGTAATAGATTTTGGTCTTGAGAATCACCGCCCTGAACAGCAAAAGAAACAAAAGGAATATTATTACGCAAAGCCAGGGTTGGCGTAAGGGTAACGCGTGGACGCTTACCGGGTTCTAACACATTAAACGGGTTATCAGCGGCATCTAACACAAAAGCTTGCATTCTTTGACTTAATCCTATACCTGTATTTCCGGCAACACAAGCGGGAATCCAACCACCACTTGGGGTCACGCTCACTACCCAACCCTCCGCATCGGCCGTTTCAATAGAGGTTGTTCCGGCAAAAAATCCCTCCCTATGATCCTCAGACAATATGGAGGAATGCGAATTTTTATACTTTTCCAATAAAGATTTGAACGGATTAACCTTTTGTTCAAAAGGATATGGATCACCCGGACCTGCCAGCGTATCATTTCGATCGTATTGAATACTTTTCGCTCTTTCCCTTGCATAAGCTTTCGACAATAAACCATTGATGGGTTCCGATGGGGAAAAATCGGGATCTCCATAATAGAAATCTCTGTCTGCGAAAGCGAGATGCATTGCCTGGCAGATAGTATGAATATATCTGGAGGAATTATAACCCATTGATTTTAAGTCGAAATTTTCCAGGATATTCAGCGCTTGTAGCATTACAGGGCCTTGGGTCCAGGTGGTTAATTTAAAAACATCGATGCCTCTGTAATTTACAGAAACGGGTTCTTCCAGTTTAACTTTCCATTTTGCGAGATCCTCCAAAGTTATCAATCCACCCTGTTCTTGCACGCCCCTAACAAATTCTACGGCAATATCGCCGCGATAAAATCTATCATAAGCAGCCTGAATAGCCTCCTTTCTGGATTTTCCCTGTTTTAGCGAAGTGGATTCTGCTTCCACCAATTTTGAAAGCATTTGATAAAGATCTTTTTGAACAAAAATTTCGCCACCTTCCGGTGCTTCCCTGGGTTCGTTCAGATGAGGAAGAAAAATCTTTTTTGAATAAGGCCAGCTTTTAATTCGCGCCTTATTTTTTTCAATCATATCAGCGGTAGAAGTTTCCATGGGATAACCTTCAGCCATTTGCATCGCAGGTTTCAGCACTTGGGCCAAAGACATGGTTCCATAT
>VFQS010003709.1_pt1 | contig 11541 bp, 13 predicted proteins | sample 3512361 | NCBI WGS metagenome assembly VFQS01 (sample SAMN10412375, study PRJNA504923) | tailings metagenome | isolation source: Relicate 1 Philex TSF3 active mining | place: Philippines | reverse complement strand
ATTAATAAGATTTCTATGGCTGGCGGTGCACAGGTCGTGATTCAAGGTACAGGGATGTAGCACTCTCCCGCTGACCATACTGTTATCTTTAGCAGTGCTTACGCCGGACCCGCTCTATCATGTAAGTAATCTAGAAATTTGTCATCTCTGTATATTATTTCACCATTATGCTAAAAATTTTTGTGCATTAACAAATTAATGATTTAATATAGAGGACGATCAGTTCAAGTCGCAGACAGCGAATGGCAAACTGCAGTACACGCTCCCCTCAATGATGACTCTCGTGGGAAAGACCTATGAGCAGCTCAATCAGCAGGACTGGTTCTCCTACGAGTTGAGTCTGCTGACAAATATGCCGGAAATGGGCGGCGTTTCTCTGCTCAAGTGCGCCACTGCAGCAAACTGCAAGGTCAGCTACTCTCGCTCATATACGCCCATACTCTACTATGTGCAGCCCTCAGTACTCTATGCTGGCTCCGATGTTGCGTTGTGGGTGGACCCTCGAGGTGCTCAAGAAGTTGTTGACTATGGATCTGAGTGGCCCTTCATCGAGGCTCGCATCAATGGCTACACGGTCGACTTCGAGGGAACGGTCGATGAGATGACCCAGCTAGCAGCGTTGAATAGGAATCAGGTCAGAGGAGTGCTTGGCAACGTGATGCCCACTCCTGAGGCATCGGTCAATATGAAGTTCCGCGTAGGCAACACATTGAACTACGAAAAGACTGCACTGAGATGTGACTATACTAACACCACATGCTATCGTGCAAAGGTGCTTCCAGTGATAAACTCTGTGAGTGCCAACTAGGGTTATATGACTGGCGGATAAATTCTGACTGTGAAAGGATTCGGCTTTAATAATGGGACGATAAATGCCAAAGTTGATGGAGTTCCTTGCACAGTATTGAATTACACTTAAACTTGGTTTACATGTCAAACAGGTGCCAAGCCTTCCCCTTCAGCTAACGGAACCTACGTTGGGCAAAGAGGACTGAAGAGAAAATTCTTTGACAAGATTACTTCAGGCCTCAACCTTGCTCAGATGCCCAATATGACTAGTGGTTTTACCCTTAGGCATGCAGTAGATTTGGAGCCTCCCACAAACCAGATCGATGGTAATTCTGGCAACCTCTACACTGGATATTTTAAGGCACCTGCCACTGCAAAATACAGATTCTACATGACTTGTGATGATGTTTGCACTTTTGACCTCAGCACTTCCAATATGAATGAGTCGGCCAAAGAAACCCTTCTTAGTTAGTGGTATTGGTCTCCATATAGGAACTACATAACTCTCGATTCTTCTAAAAAGACCTCATGGGTCAATCTCAATCAAGGCGAGTATTACTTTATAGAAGTTAAGCATGCTTAATATGGAGGCGGTGATCATTTGACTGTCTCAGTTGAAATTGAAGACCCAAATATTGTAACGGGACATCATCACACTTCCAAGGAGATTTAACGGATCATGATAGGGCAAGACCTTGTAAGAGAGGAGTCTGTGATAACTATTTCTAACCCTGATGGCCTTAACTTTGTAATTAACATCTAGAATCCTTTAAACAATAAGCTCTGGACAAGCAAGCAAATAAGCACTTTCGCTGATGCAGGCACTGTCTATCAGTAGATCAGAGGTTACTATTCAATGGTCTGGGGTGCACCGATTTCAGTCATTAAGTACATGTATGATAATGTGGGAAACTTGACTAACAATTAGTCGAGATCGATTAAAAATGTCTATGTAATCTCAGTTAATAAAGCTATTCCTCAAGCTTCAACAAACTATGTAAACTTCATGCGAGTTACTACACAATCCACTTTAATGTTCACTTTACCAAAAGATATTGTGCTATCAACTTTACCTCTAGAAGGAAGTTTCATCATTAAATGTGCTTTACCTGATGGCACTATGGTTCCCACTGTGGAAATAGGTGTGAGAAATGAAACATGGAGAATAATGGACAGGATAAATTAAGCTTGCCCAAATTACAAAGAGAAATACGATTTGTGGGAGGGCGGGTCTTTTGCTAATGTCGTTGATGGAAGAGACTTATTGATAAGATTTCATGGTTTTACATTAGATGTACCTCAATTCTAAATCGAATCAGTTTCGACAAATCCAGTTAAGGGCAATAATACTAATATCACAGCTTTCACTGTGATTGAAACTAATCCTAAGAGAATTTTCTACGAGCCAATACCCTATGAGTTTCTGCATACAAATGAAAATCTTCCGCAAATTTCGGTTTCAGTCGGTTCTCTTGAAGCAGTCTGTCCCGCTCTGAACTGCAGCTTCACTTACATTACCCCAGTTCCATAGATAACTGCATATTCTTACGCCTCTTCCTCAGGTGTTTTAACTATCACGGGTACCAACATTTCAACCTCACTTAGTTCTGTAACTTTGGGCAATTAAACATGCAACATCACAAGCTAATCCTCAACCTAGATAGTTTGCACAGTTTTGACTCCTGTCGGAGGTATCTTTGTGCCCACAGTTGTTGACGCCTAAGGAATAATTCCAGTGACAGGCGGTACACCCATTACCATTGGAATGTCAGTCAGTGCGATCTCATCTTCAACTGGTCTTAATATCAACGGAGGTAATGAGATCAATATAACTGGCACAAATTTCCCCAAGAACAAGAAGTCCGTGGACTCTGGCGAGGTCGAGATGAGTGTGACGTTCACTAACGGATAACCCTGTTAGATCAATGAGGTTTCTAACTCGTAGGTTAGATGCACAACTAAGAAGTTCGATTCTGGTACATCAACTTCCACAGTCACAGTTAAGGTTAATTAAGTCTAGGATAACTCTAAGACAGTGACGATTGCCGGAGGTTCGATGTCTGTAGTTTCAATGATTCCAAACATCGCATCTCCAGTCCTTAAATCTAATATCACATTCAAGGTCTAAAGTTTCCCAGGTGTCTTAAGCAAAGAAGATTTGAGCGTTAAACTCATTTCAACAACTGATTCTACTTCAGTAAGACTCTTGAATGTATATGATGTTGATAACACTAATATGGAGTTCAAAGTAAGATACGGTGGCGCTTATAGTGACCTCTACAAAGTCGAAGTAATTTCGAAACAATATGGAAATATTGATGCTTCTTCTCTTACTTTTAGAGCGATTGGTATTGTTACAGATTTTCAGCCCCGATCTGGCTCTGTTAACGGAGGCACTTTGATAACAATTACAGGCTACAATTTCTCAACAGACATTCTGGATAACCCAGTTAGGATTGGCTACACAGACTGCTTGGTGGAAAGTTCCTCAAAAACTCAAATCAAGTGCAGAACTCTTCCAAGAATGGAAGGTGTAGCAGGGACTGAAGATATAATTGTTTTCCTCAAAACTTCAGAAGAAGCAGAGTGCACCGTTAATCCATGTAAGTATACTTGGGTTGACACTGGTCTTCCAATCCTAACAAGTGCCACAGCAGCTTTCGACTACACTTTAAATGATTATGTACTTACCCTTTCTGGCACTAACTTTGGGACAAACTCATTGGATACCATTGTGATTATCGATGATATCAAACAATAGGTACTCTCTGTCACGAATACTGAAGTTAAAGTAAAAATCATTCACATGAATAGTGAATTCACAAGAAATGTTAAATTCTATCTCCCAGTGGGGTCACCTAGCGGTACTGAAATATTTTAGACAAATGGAATTACCTTGGAGCCAAAACTTATTTCCCTTACACCTAGCACTGGATCTTCAGCTAGTTCTCTTATCGTGGCTTAAATCAAAGGAGTGGGTCCCCAATCTAATGGATTGAACCTTCAAGATTAGACCAAAACAAACATTTGCCAAAGTGTTTCAATTTACAAGTATGGAGAGATTCACTGCAAGACTTTAAAACGAAATGTCACTAATGGACCGTTGAATGCTATCTAAGGAATCAATTTATACTCAGAATGCGTTCAAAATGGAAGTTGCAACTATCAGACTGATATTACTAATATGCCTTAGGTTACATAATCAACGTTATCAGTGGCAACTAATACTATCACTTTAACTGGTACAGGACTTATTTATCTTGCATCACCTTTTGTCGCAAGTGCCAGCTATGCTGGTGTTGAAGCATCCTCAATCACTCTAACATCTACATCAGCAGTCCTAGTCTTTGCCAAGGGTGTTCCAATCGCTTAATCAGCTATCCTTCCAGAGCTCTACTACAAGAACCCGACCACCAACATCACACATTGGACACTTTTCATTATCTCAGCTAGTGTTGCCAATCCATTGACATCTTCTCCTTCAGTCTCTCCGCTTTCTTGCTCTTTCGCCGGTGGATGTCTCCTCTCTGTCTCTCAATACGGTCTTTATTCCACTGTTAAGTCAGCTTAGGGCGTGAACAATGTAAAAGTGTGCGGACAGCTTTGCGAACCATCTGAGACTGATTCAACGCAAAACCTGATGAAGTGCAAACTGCAACCTCTAGCCACCACATATTCAACTGCAAACTACAATATCACAAAAGAATCATATTTAATGGGCAATCCTTTTTCAAGCAACCCCTAACAAACTCAATTTGTGTTTGATGGGAACAATTAAATTGGTTGGACTGACAACACAGCTTATTGCTCATTTGGTACAGCATTCAAGAGTGGGCATGTCGGTGTTTTGAGAGAAGTCAAATATTTCATGAACAGATTTAACCGGCCAAGTTTTGTAGGTTAACTATTTTTCTAAGGCTCAAATGACGGTACTGCTTATTCAACAATCTTCACTGTGAGTGAGGAAATACATGAGGGCTGGAATTACAAAACTTTCAACTCTGGATAGGAGCCGAAATATAGATTCTATAGATTCTTCGGCAATGCTACCGGTTCATGCTAGGTTGGAGAGGTTGCTTTCAGAGGAGTTGAAGTTATTGACAGCACTTCAAGTTCCTATAGCACTTGCCCAATCGAGCTCACAATCAACAGCAGCCAGACGCCAATGCTTCTTTCCAGCACTGGTGTCACTTATACTTCAACTCTGACTCCCTTCCTTCAAGCTATCACTCCAAGATTCGGAAATGTCAAGGGAGGAGAACTAGTTACTTTTAGTGGAACTGGGTTTGATAGTGATATTACCAAGTACATTATTCTTATTGATGGAAAGGTTTGTGCACCGTAATCAGCTAATTTAACATCTGTCACTTGTTTGACCGCCCCTAGACCTGGACTTTATCCTAATACCAATCTTGAAATTTCGATTGCAGGAAAAGGAAGAGTCGCTACTTAAGGATTACTGTTCAGATACACTTCATACTGGTCGGATGAGACTACTTGGGGTGGAGAATTCTAACCTGTGGAAGGAGACATGGTTTGGATACCTTCAGGCCTTCATTTGCTTGTCGATGTTGTCTCAACACCTATTTTAAGTGCTGTTTTGGTAGAGGGCTCTCTTATTTTCCCTCCAAGCTCCGATCCAAACCATCAGAGAAACTTCGATGCACACTATATTTTGGTGAGAAACGGATACATGGAAGTTGGAACCGAATAGTTCCCATATACAAGCAAATTGACTATAACAATGCATTCGGATAAGTACTCACCCGAGATACCTATTTATGGTAACAAAGTGATTGGAGTAAGAGATGGTATATTGGACATGCATGGTGCACCAAGAGAGCCAGTGTGGACAGATCTTGACTCCACAGTGATGCCAGGCTCCAATACTATTACTATCATTCGTGCTGTTGACTGGAAGGTGGGTGAAAAAATTGTGATTGCCTCCACTAGCTATGAAGCAAGCGAGGCTGAAGAGAGAACCATTGTTGCAATTGATAGAACAAACCCCAATAAACCTGTGCTAACTTTAGATCAGAAGCTTGAATACAAGCATTTTGCAGGAATATAAACTTTTGGCACTGACTTTATTGAAATGCGCGCCGAAGTAGGCCTGCTATCTAGAAATGTGGTATTCAGAGGCGACCCAGAGACCTCTGCTCTTAATCAATTTGGGGCTCATATCATGCTTCATTCCAAAGGAGATGAATCAGTTATTGGAAGAATTGAAAATATCGAACTTAGAGATGTGGGTCAAGCTTTCCAACTCGGACGCTATCCCATTCACTTCCACATGATAGGTACGGTACACAACTCATATGTGAAGTCAAACTCTATTCACGACTCTTATAATCGCGGAATAACCATCCACGGTGTTCACTACTTGAGAGTTATCAATAATCTTGTATATAAAGCAATGGGACATAATATCTTCATTGAGGATGCCATTGAGACGAAAAACTTTATTGAGAAGAATTGTGTCATAGATACTAGATAGTCTTGGAGTTTGCTAAACACTGACTAGACTCCAGCCAGTTTCTGGATAACTAACCCAGATAACATCTTCAGAGGAAACCGCGCTGCAGGCTCTGTAAGATATGGCTTCTGGTTCGATACCAAAGCCAACCCAACTGGACCCTCATTTGACCCAAACATCTGCCCTGAGAACTCTCCTTTGGGTGAATTTTCGAACAATGTGGCGCATTCAAACGGTCGTTACGGTCTAAGACTCTTCCATAATTTGATCCCAAGGACCTACCCATGCTTACCAATAAGCTATGATGAGACGAATCTGACTGATCCATACTGGAAGAATCCACTTATTCCTGCACGTTTTGTCAACTTTACTAGCTTTAAGAACGGGAGAAACGGCGCCATTGCCGAAAAAGTTGGAGATGTACGCTGGGAGAACTTCAAGGTCGCTGATAACTTAGTTGCTGGCCTTGAATACTCTCTAACTGGATAGACAAGAGATGGAACTGCACAGATTAACGGTGCTTTAGTTATTGGCTATTCTGATAATGCTGACTCACTGACTAACAACTCCTTCTCTCATGGTATTATCACACCAAGAAAAGAGTATTTCGAAGTTAAAAACGTGAAATTCTATAATTTCGATGTTGCTGGCAAGGCTGCCCTCGGATCTTGCTCTCATTGCTTCCATCCCGCTTCAACTGACTCAGGAGCTCGAACAGTGACTTTCTCAGGGATCAAGTTTGATCCAGCTACTGTCCCGATTAAAATCCGTTACCAGTACCCATTCCGCGACATTTTTTACGATTTGGATGGCACGTTGACTGGTCTTGGGCCTAAGACCTGGGCCACACCCTACTTCCTGCACAATCATCAGCCCGAATGTATTGTTAACATGACTGCATATGATGGTATACTGTGTAATTCAAATGTTTAAGTAAGAAGAGTAGTATTCTAACAGTACTCGCCCTCTATCTTTGAATTGATGCCTCTGAAAATCCTCAAGATAGATGGAAATGAATGGAATTAGACGAACCCAAATGCCAGCTCTGATTATTATGCGAATAGCTCTAGTTATTCTATTGTACCATTCAAGCCCAAAACCGATCCTGCAAACGCTTGGGCTTTCCCTATCGTTACAGGACACAAATATAAGTTCCATTGGGGCTACGGTCTTGACTTTGAGAGAATGCTTTTGTAGCTCTCTCCGAAATGGCTCCCAACAGACAAAGGCATCAACATAGTCATGAATTTCACAGACATCAGAGTCAAGGTTGAGATGTTTACCGGAGGAGATTTGATAGAAAACACTACTTTGACGACCAAGGCAGCCAATTAACTACAGACAGGAGATAACATAATCTATAATGACACGGAAACCAGACAGATTCACCTTCATATCAATGGAAAGAACAAGACGCGCACTGATGTCAGAATGGTGGGATACCGCTGCATTGGAAGTTGTTTCGCTGCCATTTAAGATGTACCTCTCGAAGACACTGTGAGACTTTGGAGTGACCCTAACTCTTGGGAAACAGGTCAATTGCCCAAAGAGGGAGAGGATGTTATTATATAATCTGGCAAAAACTTCTTATTCGACCTCGAAGAGAGTCCGCTGTACAACATGGTTCAAATCAATGGTTAGGTGGTTTTTAAGAACGATGCTCCAAAGTTACACTTCAGAGCCAAGTATCTCTTTATCAGAGCAGGAAACCTCTACATCGGTAACTCTACTCATCCATTCCTTGGACAGGCACAAATAACTCTCTCTGGGGAAAAGGAATACAAGCACATGGCCTACACCAACGCAGTTGAAGGTGGTAATAAAATTCTCGTTAACACCGCAAACATGGAGATGCACGGTGCCAGAAGACATGGACATGCAAGGTTGACTAAGAGCACTAAGAAGGGCGACACCACTATCACGGTGCAAACAGGACTAGACTGGAAAGCAGGAGAGAAGATTGCGCTCTTTGCTAACACTATGAGACATACAGATGCCGATTATGCAATTATTAGTGCTTACGACACTGATACTGGTGTGGTTACTCTGGACCGACCTTTGGACTATTATCACTTTGGAGCTTCATAGTCCACTGCCAGATAATACAGCGGTGTTGATATCCGTGGTGAGGTCGTTCTGCTTAGCCGAAACATCAAGATCGTCGGCAATGACACTGAGGCGTGGGGTTGCCAAGTGGTCACAAGTGGGTTCATGGAGGCAAATGATGTCATAAGATAGGGGATGACCTACTTAGACTCAGTAGAGATTTACAACTGTTCATAGTATGATACATTTAAAGCAGCAGTTCGCTTCGAAATGGCTTATGGCTAGTCTAGTCAAATATCTAACTCAGCTATCCATCATGGTCTTGGAATTGGAGTCCAAATCATTGCGTCAGCCAATGTTAGGCTAGTGAAAAATATTGTATTCGACTTTAAGAAATATGGAATCAACATCGAATCCTCAAACAATGTGACCATTGATGGGAACCTGGTGGGTGATGTGAACTCACGTGGTTATACAGGGCTAGATGGGATGTTTGATACAAATGCGGGAATATTAGGTTGTGCAAGAATCACTGGTGATTCTTGCCCTGACCTATACATCATGAACAACATTGTGAGTGGAGTCGAGATAACTGGATATTCAGTTTACGGACATGACTGTGGAAACTATAATAATCCTGTATTTAGAAATAACACGGCACATTCTATTATGGGAAGTGGTGCTATAATCTTCAAGGACCCTGGTAGCAAGTCACAATCTGAGTGCCTGGAAGGTTCTTTCTTCACTGCTTACAAATGCACAACTGAAGGAGTTATATCGTATGCTTCAACTAATAAGGCGATCTTTTCAAACATGGTTCTGATTGATAACATGATAGGGGCCGCATTGAATGTCGGGAAAGAAGGAGATGAATTGTGGGCTATCATCCGCGACTCCAAGTTTTATGGAGATTCTGACTCGACTGATTGTCCTTATCAAAATTACTGCAAAACAGAAGAAGGTAAAAAGAATGGAGGTGTAATGTGCAAGGACAGATAAGCATTAATTGTATCTTAGTTCTCATCTGGTGGAAAACCCCCAATGATCAAAGATAAAACTATGATGCCATATTATAAGGTTAAATCTGATGCTTCTTGGGGCGGAAATACCTTATATTAGAACCTCTAATTCATTAACTACAAATAGGATACCACTTATTGTGGTCAAACCCAAAAGGTTATCACATTGAATGAGCATGGTGCTGATTATCATCCAAGAGCCAAGTTTGTTGGAACTAGATTTGAGAATGTGGATGATACAGCTCTTGTCTATCTTTTTGATCCACCTGCTAGCTGGGCAAACATTGATGATTGTGGTAACTTCCCATGCACTGCTCCAAGCAACGCTCTACTACAGTTTGAAAAAACAACTTTTGCTGGCACGATAAGACCAACAAAGACTGATTCGATGTTCCAGATAGTCCCTAACATTCCCTAAAATACAGGCAAATTTAGCTCATGCAGGTTTCAGAAACTCTGGAACGCTTACTATTGCACCAATGAAGATTTGGGAATCCTTCTATTCGAAAGTTTGGACTCAGACAAGTGGGGCAGGATGATCACACCAATTTACGTGGAGAGTCACAACACTTCATCAGTGAATAAGCTGAATACTTTTATGGATCACATATGGGATGGCTTTTATACAGGATAGCTGAGAATGTCGAGGTGGCCTTCAATCGTGCAAACTGGTTCTAGATTCGTCTATAATGTTAATTACACAGGGACACCACCAGGCAAGCAGAGATTCAAGTTGATCGCGGACCAGGGAGGCATGATCATCAGGATAAGATACACAAAACCAGGTGCATATGTCATTAATGACTAGAATGGCAATCTAATCAAGCATAATGAGTGGGATAAGAATATCAAGGGACCAGCTTAGATTAAGGGCGATTCTTCAAGTGATTGTGGAGAGAATAGATATGTTGGAGTAGTCAATATCTTTGAGTTCTTCCTCAAGAAGGGTTGCACTTTGTATGTCAATCCAATCGATTCGATACAAGCAGCCGTGCGTCTTAATTGGACCTTAGATGGTTTCTATGCCCAAGGTGGCACGACCAAATTTGTTGACAGACTAGCTGCTTCTCTTGGTATCCATGCTTCAAATATCAAAATTGTGAGCGTCTATTAAGGTTCCGTCGTCGTCTAATTCCAGATCATCGATAACTTGATCAGACCACTCACCAACACCTTAGAGAATTTGAAGACAGCCCTAATTGACAAACTTTCCTCGAACAATATCAATTTGGGAGCCCCTATCATTGGCGCAGATGTGAAACTTCTCACGGTTAGCATGATTACAGATCCAAGCAACAAAAACACTCAAGCAGTTACAATTGAGTATCTCCCTACCGCTCTCCCAAATAAGAAAGTTGACACAGCTGTACCAGTGAAATCTGAAATACCTCTAGTGATCCCAACAGTAACTACGCCAACTGTGATTTCTTCACCTCCCATTTACAACAATACAGTCATCTAAGTTATAAAGCAAAAAGATGAGGAACCCAAATCTAACACTCTTATGATTGCAGCCATCGTTGCAGTCGCTTTGGTTGTGGTTCTGAGTGTTGGAATATTCCTTTACTACAAAAAGTGCTTCGCAAAGACTGAATCTTCTGATGGTGGCGTTCAGGTACCCAATACCTCTACTTCAGTAATTGGCTCAGCTTCAAAGTTAGATGATGTATTTGAGGAGCAATATCATCCCAAATCGAATGCACTGGACTTGGTGATGAATGGTGACATCAACTTCTAGAAGGCAGCAAACAACAATGATGTGATTCAGGAGGTCACAGTCGAAGACGAGGCTAGCGAGGCTAATTCACCTGACAAGCACCAGGACACTCAAGAGGGAGATCATGGCTAATTGCATACCAAAGCTAATGAGGGTAAGATGAAAGATGATACACCCTTGCATTAGTCAGAGTTTGATCCTAAGGTCATGCTTGGATTCCGTGAACAATTTGAGCAAAATAATACTGGACTTAAAAGAAGGTAGACCTTGGTCAAACTTCCTCCTCTCGAGGTCGACTCAAAAAATAATTCAAGCAGCAAGAAAGCGTCAGCAAGCAAACTCTGAATTAAATTAACCTTATTGAAAAATGGAGGTTCTCAAACCCCATTTTGAGTTGATAGCAGTTCACTTCACTCATTTTGAATTTCTATGAAAATTTATCAAATCAATGTTTTTCTCTAAATCAAGTCTCTTGGGGTTTTGGGGTTTTGGGG
>VFQS010003708.1_pt1 | contig 11542 bp, 12 predicted proteins | sample 3512361 | NCBI WGS metagenome assembly VFQS01 (sample SAMN10412375, study PRJNA504923) | tailings metagenome | isolation source: Relicate 1 Philex TSF3 active mining | place: Philippines | reverse complement strand
ACAAGATCTACGTGCTGACGCAGTTCAACAGCGCCTCGCTGAACCGCCACCTCACGATGACCTACAACCTCTCGGCCGGGTTTGGCCAGGGGTTCGTGGAGGTGCTCGCAGCCCAGCAGACCCCGGACAGCCCCAGCTGGTTCGAGGGCACGGCGGACGCGGTCCGCAAATACCAGTGGCTGTTCCAGGAGTGGGATGTGGACCACTACCTGATCCTGTCGGGCGACCAGCTCTACCGGATGGACTACGCGCAGTTCGTGCGCCACCACATCGCCACCGGCGCCCAGCTGAGCGTGGGCGCCCTGCCGGTGGATCCGGTTCAGGCCGAGGGCTTCGGGCTGATGCGCACCGATGGAACCGGCCGCATCCAGGAGTTCCGCGAGAAGCCCAAAGGGGCCGATCTCGAAGCGATGCAGGTGGATACCCAGGAGCTGGGGCTGTCGGCGGAAGAGGCGGCCAAGCGTCCCTATCTGGCCTCGATGGGGATCTATGTGTTCAGCCGCGACACCCTGTTTGATCTGCTGAACAGCAATCCTTCCGCCACCGATTTCGGCAAGGAGATCATCCCGGCCTCGCTGGCCCGCGGTGACCGGCTGCAGAGCTTCCTGTTCGACGACTACTGGGAAGACATCGGCACCATCGGCGCGTTCTTCGAGGCCAACCTCGCCCTCACCGAGCAGCCCACGCCTCCCTTCTCCTTCTACGACGAGAAGTTCCCGATCTACACCCGGCCGCGCTACCTGCCCCCCAGCAAGCTGCAGGACGCCCAGGTGACCGAATCGATCATCGGCGAGGGCTCCCTGCTCAAGGCCTGCAGCATTCACAAGTGCGTGCTCGGCATCCGCAGCCGCGTCGAGGACGACGTGGTGCTGCAGGACACCCTGGTGATGGGAGCCGACTACTTCGAATCCAACGAGGAGCGCGCCATCCTGCGCGAGCGCGGCGGCATCCCGATGGGCGTGGGCCGGGGCACCACCGTGAAGCGCGCCATCCTCGACAAGAACGTCCGCATTGGTTCCAACGTCACGATCATCAACAAGGATCGGATCGAGGAGGCCGACCGGCCGGAGCTGAACTTCTACATCCGCAACGGCATTGTGGTGGTCGTCAAGAACGGCACCATCCCCGACGGCACCGTAATCTGAGCCTTCGCCCGTGGGCGATTCCTGACCGGATCGCCCCGGTTGTGACGGAAGCGCCATTCCCGCTGGGCAACCTGTGGCGCGCTGGTCACACTGGCCTCAGCGATCGCTGCTGAGGTAAAAGCATTCATGGGCAAGGCGCATTTCGGCCTGATCGGCCTGGGGGTGATGGGCGAGAACCTGGTGCTCAATGCCGAGCGCAACGGGTTCTCGAGCGTGGTGTACAACCGCACTCCCGCCAAGACCGATGCCTTTCTGGCGGGCCGGGGGGCCGGCAAGGACATCGTGGCGGCCTACACCCTGCAGGAGTTCGTGGCAGCCCTGGAGCGCCCGCGCCGCATCCTGATGATGGTGAAAGCCGGCGATCCGGTGGATGACACCATCGCCCAGATCTCGCCCTATCTGGAAGAGGGCGATCTGCTGATCGATGGCGGCAACTCCCTCTACACCGATACCGAGCGACGCGTGGCCGAGCTCGAAAGCAAGAGCTTCGGCTACATCGGCATGGGGGTGAGCGGCGGGGCCAAGGGGGCCCTGGAGGGGCCGAGCATGATGCCTGGAGGCACCCGCGCCGCCTACGACGCCATCGAGCCGCTGGTGCGCAAGATGGCCGCCCAGGTGGACGACGGTCCCTGCGTGACCTACATCGGACCCGGTGGTGCCGGCCACTTCGTCAAGACGGTGCACAACGGCATCGAATACGGCATCGAGCAGGTGCTGGCTGAGGCCTACGACCTGATGAAGCGCAGCGCCGGCCTGAGCGGCATCCAGATGGCGGAGGTGCTGGCGGGCTGGAACGCCACCGAGGAGATGAGCTCCTTCCTGGTGGAGATCACCGAGATCTGCCTGCGCACCGCCGACCCCGACACCGGTGGCGATCTGGTGGAGCAGATCGTGGATGCGGCCGGCCAGAAGGGCACGGGCCTCTGGACCGTGGAGAGCGGCCTGCAGATGGGCGTGCCGGTGCCCACGATCTATGCCGCCCTCAACGCCCGGGTGTTGAGTTCGATGCGGGCCGAGCGGATGGCGGCTGAAGCAGTGCTAACAGCTCCGCCGGCCCACAGCGTCGCCCTCGGCAATCCCGCCGATGGCATGGCGCCCCTGTTCGATGCCTGCGTGCTCGCCTGCATCGCGAGCTATGCCCAGGGCATGGCGCTGCTGCAGGAGGCCTCCACGCTGCACAATTACAACCTCGATCTCTCCGCGATCGGTCAGATCTGGAAGGGCGGCTGCATCATCCGCGCCCGGCTGCTGCAGCGCATCCAGAACGCCTACAGCGCGAACAGCGGTCTGCCCAACCTGCTGGTGGATCCCTGGTTCGCCGAGCAGGTGAACCGCCGCCTGGCGGGTCTGCGGCAGGTGGTGGCCGGCGCCGCCCTGGCCGGAATCCCGCTGCCATGCCTGAGCAGCTCGCTCGATTACATCGACAGCTACCGCAGCGGCCGCCTGCCCCAGAACCTGGTGCAGGCGATGCGCGACTGCTTCGGGGCCCACACCTACGAACGCCTCGACAAAACGGGCAACTTCCACACGGAGTGGATGGCCTGATGACGGCGCCTGCAGCCAGCTATCGCCTGGAAGTCGCGGTGGATTCAGCCCAGCTGGCCCGCCGCGCTGCCGAGCGCATCGCCACCGCCATCGATCTGGCCCTCGATGAGCGCGACCGCGCCCAGATCGCCCTGGCCGGTGGCACCACCCCGGCCCTGGCCTACGAGCGGCTCGGGCAGGAGCGCCTGCCATGGGAGCGGGTGGATGTGCTGCTGGGGGATGAACGCTGGGTGCCGGCCAGCGATCCGGCAAGCAATGCCCGCATGCTTGCCGGATCGCTGCTGGCCCAGGAGCCGGGGCGCCACGCCTGTTTCCACCCGGTGCCCACCCAGCTGGCCAGCCCCGAGGCCTCGGCCACGGCCTTTGCCGCCCTGCTGCGCCAGCTCTGCCCCGGCGATCCGCCGGTGCTCGATCTGGTGCTGCTGGGGCTCGGTGATGACGGCCACACCGCCTCGTTGTTTCCCGGCACGCCGGCTGCCCATGAACAGCGGCAGCTGGTGACCGTGGGCGCCGGCAAAGGCCTGGAGCGCATCACGCTCACGGCGCCGGTGCTGAGCGCGGCTCGCCAGGTGGTGTTTCTGGTGAGCGGTGAGACCAAGCGCCAGGCCCTCAGCCGCCTGCTGGATCCCGGTGAATCGGCGGAGCGCACCCCGGCGAAACTGGTGCAGCCGCGCAGCCCCATCCTGGTGCTCGCCGATGTGGCCGCCGCCCAGGGCCTGGCTGCGGCAGGCTGAGGCCAGCGTCACAGGGCCCGATGCCGTTTGATCCAGCCCCCCTGCTGTTGGTGGCGGGGGATGGCTTCTCCGGCTGGAGCAGCCTCAACGACACGATCATGGGCGGTCGCAGCTCGGGCAGCTGCAGTGCCGGCTCCCAGGGCCTGGTGATGGAGTCGCTGGTGGTGGAAGAGGGGGGCGGTTTTGTGAGCTGCCGCTCGCCGGAATTCGCGCCGCCCCTGGATCTCTCGGCCTACGGGGCGCTGGAGTTTGCACTGGAGGGCGATGGCCGCCGCTACAAGCTGGCGATCGCCTGTGCCGATCGCGTGACCGGTGCCGCTGAGCTGATTCCCGGTGGCCTGCGCTGGGTGGCGGAGTTTTCCACCCAGCCCGAGGGACTCACTCGGGTGGTGATTCCGTTCAACCGGCTCACCCCCAGCGTGCGGGCCCGGCCGCTGGGCATTCCCCTGCGCTTCGATCCGCGCCGGATCCAGCGGCTCCAGCTGCTCCACTCCAAGTTCAACGACAGCGGCGGGCTGAATCCAGGCTTTCGCCCCGGGCCGCTGCGGCTGGTGGTGCGCGCGATCCGCGCCGTGGCCTGATGAGCGAGCTGCTCGCCCAACTGGCCGCCGCCGCCGATCTCACCTGCAAGCCGTTGAGCCATGCGGCCCGCTTCAACGGCGAGCCGCCGAGCACGATCGGCGACTGCTGCGTGCACCTGCAAGCACGCAACGCCGATGGCGAGCGGATGGAAAGCGCCGACCTGGAGCTGGAGATCTATCGCAGCGGCGATCAGCTGAATCTGATGATCAGCCGGCTGAACAGCGAAGAGGCGCCGCTGCTCTGGCATGGCCAGCATCCGGTGTGGATGGACGGCAGCAGCGGCGAACGCCGCGAGCGCCCCGCGGATGGGGCGCCCCTGGAAGCCCTGGCCCGGCGGGTGCGGGCGCTGCTGGCGATCAGAGATCCTGCTGATCCGTAACGGCGCCCTTGCTGCTGCTGCTCACCAGGCGGGCGTATTTGCCGAGCACACCCGTGCGGTAGCGGGGCTCGGGCTGTACCCAGGCGGCGCGGCGACGCTCCAGCTCGGCGTCATCCACATTGAGCTGAATCAGCAACTGGTGGGCATCCACCGTGATGCTGTCGCCTTCCTGCACCAGGCCGATGGTGCCGCCCACGGCGGCTTCCGGGGCCACGTGGCCCACCACCATGCCGTAGGTGCCGCCGGAGAAGCGCCCATCGGTGATCAGCGCCACCGTGTCGCCCAGGCCCTCGCCGATGATCGCGGCGGTGGGGGCCAGCATCTCGCGCATGCCGGGGCCTCCCACCGGGCCCTCGTAGCGGATCACCACCACATCGCCCCCGCGGATCTGCTTGGCCAGAATCGCGGCCAGAGCCTCCTCTTCACTCTCGAACACCCGGGCGGGGCCGGTGATCGAGGGGTTCTTCACACCGCTGATCTTGGCCACGCTGCCCTCACTGGCCAGGTTGCCCTTGAGGATGGCCAGATGGCCCTTGACATAGAGCGGGTTGCTCAACGGCCGGATCACGTCCTGGCCGGCGGGCGGCTCTGAAGGCACCGAGGCGAGGATCTCGCGCAAGGTGCGACCCTCCACGTTGCGGCAATCGCCGTGCAGCAGCCCGGCATCGAGCAGCAGCTTCATCACCTGGGGGATACCGCCGGCATGGTGCAGATCCACGGTCACGTAGCGGCCACTGGGCTTGAGATCGCAGATCACCGGCACCCGCTGGCGGATCGTCTCGAAGTCGTCGATGCTCAGAGGCACCCCGGCGGTGCGGGCCACGGCCAGCAGGTGCAGCACCGAATTGGTGGAGCCGCCCACGGCCATGATCACGCTGATAGCGTTCTCAAACGCCTCGCGGGTGAGCAGATCGCGGGGACGGATGTTGTTCTCGATCGCCTGCACCAGCACTTCGGCGGAGCGAGCAGCGCTGTCGGCCTTCTCGGCGTCTTCAGCCGCCATCGTGGAGCTGTAGGGCAGGCTCAGGCCCATCACCTCAAAGGCGGCACTCATCGTGTTGGCGGTGAACATGCCGCCGCAGCTGCCGGCCCCCGGGCAGGCATTCTTCTCAATCGCGGTGAGCTCATCCTGACCGATCTTACCGCCGCTGTATTGGCCGACCGCTTCAAAAGCACTCACAACGGTGAGATCGCAGGCACCGAGTTTACCGGGCTTGATCGTGCCGCCATACACAAACACCGCAGGAATATTCATGCGGGCCATGGCCAGCATGGCACCGGGCATATTCTTATCGCAGCCGCCGATCGCCAGCAGGCCATCCATGCTCTGGGCATTGCAGGCCGTTTCGATCGAATCGGCGATTACCTCACGACTCACCAGGGAATATTTCATTCCCTCAGTACCCATCGAGATGCCATCACTCACGGTGATGGTGCCAAACATCTGGGGCATCGCGCCGGCGGTGCGGGCAGCATCTTCAGCACGCCGGGCCAGATCGTTGAGGCCCATGTTGCAGGGCGTGATCGTGCTGTAGCCGTTGGCCACGCCGATGATCGGCTTGGTGAAGTCGGCATCGCCGAAGCCCACCGCCCGCAACATGGCACGGTTGGGGGAGCGCTGGATCCCCTGGGTGATGGCGGCGGAGCGAAGCATGGCCGGCGGCGATGGCTGGGTTGAAACCTACCGATGCGGCCGCCAGGGCCTGGCTCAGGTGCCGGTGCTCAGGGTTTCCAGCTGACGGCGCACGTCGTCGATGGCCTGGTTGAGCTCATGCACCTTGTCGTGCAGATCGCGCTCGGGAAGCGGCCGCGGGGCCGGCGCATCCGGCATCGCAAATCCATGGCCGCTGTTGCCAGCAGCTGCAGCGCGGCGCGGACTCTGGCGCCGGCGATCCGCCTCAGCGAGCAGCCACCAGGCCAGGCCAGCGGCACCCAGCACCGCTCCGGCCATGGCACTGAGCACCACGGCGGAGCTGCTGCCCTGGCTGGATCGCTCGACCATCGCACCAGCGGCCTGGGCCGCAACAACGTGCCTCCAGACTAGGCAGCACCGGCGAACAGGCGGACCTGTGGATCGCCGATGCCCGGCACAATCGCGCCGGCCTCGTTCAGATCGGCATCGATGCAGCCGGTGTAAAGCGTGAGCTCCGGAAAGCGCTCACCCAGCAGCTTGAGGCCCGGGCTGGCGGTGAGCGCCGTGATCACCCGCAACCGCTTGCCGCTCACCCCCAGGGCCTGCAGCCGCCCCAGCACGCCGGCGAGGGTGGCGCCACTGGCCACTACGGGCGCAAACACCAGCACCCCCATGCGCTCGGAAAGCGGAGCCGGCAGGGCATCGAGATACCAGTCGGGGTCAGCCGAGGGGGCCGTGCGGGCCAGACCCACATGGGCCACCTGGGCTGCGGGCAGCACGGCCTGGCCGCCCTGCCAGAGCCCGAGGCCCGCGCGCAGCAGCGGCACCGCCAGCAGGGGCACCTCCGGATCCACCACATCGCCTTCCGCGGCGCCATCGGGCGTGGTGAGCGGCACGCGGCGATGGGGCAGCCAGTCGCGCAGGGCTTCGTAGGTGAGCCAGCGCCCCAACTCGGCCATGGCCGTGGCGTAGAGGGCTGGAGGGGTAGCGCTGTCGCGCAGCACACTCAACCAGTGGCCGATCAGGGGGTGGGGCGGCACCACCACCCGCAGGGTCATGCCCATGGCTGCCATAACTTGAGCGCCCACCGTAAAACCGTGCCCGTGGCTGCTTCGATCGCCCCTATCGCTGGCTTGCAGCTGCGGCGCGTGGTCGCCGGCATGGCGCTGGCCCTGGTGCTGCTGCTGACCTGCGGCCTGCTGCCCCAGCCCGCCGCCGCCATCACCGCCCCCGAACTGCGGGGCCAGCGCGCCCTGCAGGATCTCAACCCCGACATGCACGGCCGCAATCTGCAGCAGCAGGAGTTCCTCAAGGCCGCAATGGGCGGCTTCAACCTGAGCGAGGCCGACCTGCGCGGCGCGGTGTTCAACAGCTCGGATCTGCAGCAGGCCGACCTGCACGGCGCCGATCTGGAAGATGCGGTGGCCTTTGCCACCCGCTTCGACGGCAGCGATCTCTCGGGAGCGGTGCTGCGCAACGCCATGCTCATGCAGAGCCACTTCAAGGGGGCCCGGATCGACGGCGCCGACTTCACCGATGCCGTGCTCGATCTGCCCGAACAGAAGGCCCTCTGTCAGCGCGCCAGCGGCACCAACCCCCGCACCGGCGTGGCAACCCGCGACAGCCTGGGCTGCCGCTGAGCAGCCGCGCCTACCATCCGAGGGCCGGTTCCGGCGGGGTTCAGCCGCTGGAGGAAACGGGGAAAGTCCGGTGCAAGTCCGGCGCTGTCCCGCAGCTGTGAAGGCCCTTGCTTCAAGTGGCCCAGTCAGAACGCCCGCCGGGTTTTTGCTCTCGACGAGGATCGACCTTTGAAGATGTCATTGGCCCAGGCCTGTCGCCGTGCCGCTGGCCCCCTGATGGTTGCCGCGCTGCTGCTGGCTTCGCTGTTCACGCCCGCCCTGGCCCACCACCCCTTCGGCATGGCTGAAGGCGCAAACGTCAACGCCTGGCAGGGGCTGCTAAGCGGCATCGGCCATCCGCTGCTCGGCCCCGACCACCTGCTCTTTCTGCTGGCGATTGGCTTCGTGGGCCTCGCCCGTCCGCAGACCTGGGTGATTCCGCTGCTGGCGGTGGGCCTGGGCGGCAGCGCCCTCTCCCAGGTGGTGCCCCTGCCGGAGACCCTGGGCCCCTGGGCCGAATCCCTGGTGGCCATCAGCCTGGCCATTGAAGGCTTGGTGGCCCTCTCGGTGTCGCCAGCCGCCTGGTTGCTGCCCCTGTTCGGGGTCCATGGCTTCCTACTCGGCGGCACGATCGTGGGCGCCGAAGCCACGCCACTGGCGGCCTATTTCCTTGGTTTGCTGCTCGGCCAGGGTGCGTTGCTGCTCATGGTCACGGCACTGTCACAGCGTCTGCTCGTCTGGCTCGGTCAGCAGGGTCAGCGGCTGGCCGCCGGGATCTGGATCGGTATCGGCTGTGCCTTCGCCTGGGTCGCCCTGGTTCCCTGAGTCGGGTCTGACCCCATGCCAACAACATCAACGCGTCTGCCGGTCACTGTTGTGACCGGCTTCCTTGGGGCGGGCAAAACCACCTTGCTCCGTCACCTCCTGCTCAACAGCGGCCAGCGCCTGGCGGTGCTGGTGAATGAATTCGGCGAAGTGGGGATCGACGGCGACCTGCTGCGCAGCTGCGGGTTCTGCCCCGACGAGGAGCTCGATGGCCGGCTGGTGGAGCTGGCCAACGGCTGTCTCTGCTGCACGGTGCAGGACGACTTCATCCCCACCATGGAGCGCCTGCTGGAGCGCAGCGACCAGCTCGACGGCATCGTGGTGGAAACCAGTGGCCTGGCCCTGCCCGAGCCGCTCGTGGCGGCGTTCGGCTGGCCCGCCATCCGCACCCGCACCCGGGTGAATGGGGTGGTGGCGGTGGTGGACGGCGAAGCGGTGGCCCGGGGGGCCGTGGTGGCCGATCCCGATGCGCTGGAGCGCCAGCGCCTGGCGGATCCCAGCCTGGATCACGCCAGTGCCATCGAGGAGCTGTTCGATGAGCAGCTGGAGGCGGCGGATCTGGTGGTGGTGAGCCGGGCCGACCGCATCGACGCGGCGGCCCTTGAACGGGTGCGTGAGCGGGTGGCAACCGCCGTGCGGCCGGGCACGCCAGTGCTGCCGGTGCAACGCGGCAACCTCGACCCAGCTGTCGCGCTCGGCCTGGAGGCGGCGCCGCACGACGTCCATCACGACCACGAGCATCACGACCACGCCCATGTGGCGATGGAATCGATGGCGCTCCAGATGGCCGGCCCCTTCGAGCGCACAACGCTGGAAGCCGGCCTGGCCGCATTGATCCGCGACCGCGGTCTCGTGCGGGTCAAGGGTCGCCTGCATCTGCCAGGCAAGGCCCTGCCCCTGCAGATCCAGGCCGCCGGTCCGCGGTTGGAGTGCTGGTTCGAGGGTCAGGCCGGTGCGCCGCAGCCAGGGCCGTCACTGGAGCTGGTGCTGATGGGCTTCGCCCTGGATCAGGCCGCGATCGAGGCCGAGCTCAGCGCACTGGCCGGCTGATCACCAGCTGATCAATCGAGGGGAATCGTGCCCCTCGCACAGACCCCGTCCCAGCAGAGGGCGGCGTCAGAGCTCCAGCTGGCCGTGACCGCCTGCCAGGAGCTGCCGGCACTCCGCCGCATGCTGATGCTCCCCTTGCCATCGTGGCGAAACTCGATGCGCTGCTCACCGACGCGAATCCACCAGTGCTCGCCCAGCCGCTCCACTTCCATGATGCAGCGGCTCCAGGCTCCGGAATCCAGGCGGCACTCCAGCGGCACCCGCAGCTGGGCCAGCGCCGGCCCTGCCAGCAGAACCAGGCCCAGCAGCGGGATGAGGAACCGGGGGTCGAGGGCGAGCACCGGGGCAGCGGCGGGGCTGTCGTCACCCTGACCAGAGTCACAGAAGCGGGTGCACCCGGGCTGCCAAGATTTAACAAACCTCCGGCTGTCACGGTGCCACGATTCAGCGCGCGCGTTCAGGTGTCCCTCCGGCCTTCTGTGCTCGATCCAGCCGGTGAGGCCACCCGAGCCGCCGCCGGCCGCCTGGGGGTCACGGGTGTGACCCGCCTGCGCATCGGCAAGGCGATCGAGGTGGAACTGGAGGCCGATGATCAGGCCAGCGCCCAGGCCCAGTTGGAACTGCTCAGCGATCGGCTGCTGGCCAATCCGGTGATCGAGAACTGGAACCTGGAGCGGCTGGAGCCCGTCTCCGGCAACCCTGCCTGAGCCGCGCCATGACTGTCGGCATCGTGGTGTTCCCCGGCTCCAACTGTGACCGGGACGTGCGCTGGGCCCTGGAGGGCTGCATCCAGATCCCCACCCGTTTTCTCTGGCATGAGGAGCGCGATCTGAGCGGCCTGGACGCGGTGGTGATCCCGGGCGGCTTCAGCTACGGCGACTATCTGCGCTGCGGCGCCATCGCCCGCTTCGCCCCGGTGCTTGAGGCGGTGCAAGCGTTTGCCGAAGCAGGTGGCCCGGTGCTGGGCATCTGCAACGGCTTCCAGGTGCTCACCGAGATGGGCCTGTTACCTGGCGCGCTCACCCGCAACGACAAGCTCCACTTCCTTTGCGAGCCCGCCGAACTGGCGGTGGAGCCAGGGTCCTGCCGCTGGCTGAGCAGCTACCGCAGCGGTGAAACCATCAGCTTCCCGATCGCCCACGGCGAGGGGCGCTACCAGTGCGACGGCGAGCAGCTCAAGGCCCTGGAGGATGGCGGCCAGGTGGTGCTGCGCTACACCCGCAACCCCAATGGATCGGTCGCTGATATTGCCGGCATCAGCAATCCGGGCGGCAATGTGCTCGGCCTGATGCCCCACCCTGAGCGTGCCTGCGACAACCAGACCGGCGGGATCGACGGCCGCCGGCTGCTGGCCAGCCTGCTGGGCTAAGCGGCGCGGCAAGCCAAGCCATGAAAAAAAGGGGGACCGGAGCCCCCCTCAGGATCAAGACTCAAGACGAGACCCGGGCTCAGTTCACGGCAGCAAAGAAATCCTTCGACTTCACGGGGTCGGGATTCATGGTCTTGTCACCGGGCTGCCAGTTGGCGGGGCACACCTCATCGGGATGGCTCTGCACGTATTGGAAGGCCTGGAGCAGACGCAGGGTCTCGTCGACGCTGCGGCCCACGGGCAGGTTGTTGATCGTGCTCTGCATAATCACGCCCTCGGGGTCGATGATGAACAGGCCGCGCAGGGCAACGCCGGCATCCTCATCCAGCACCTCATAGGCGCGGGCGATCTCCTTCTTGAGGTCGGCCACCAGCGGATAGGCAATGTCGCCAAGGCCGCCGTTCTTGCGCTCGGTCTGCACCCAGGCCAGGTGGGAGAACTGGCTGTCAACCGACACACCCAGCACTTCACAGTTGCGGCTGGTGAACTCGCTGATGCGGTCGGAGAAGGCCGTGATCTCCGTGGGGCACACGAAGGTGAAGTCGAGCGGATAGAAAAACAGCACCACGTACTTGCCGCGGTACTGCGACAGGGTGACCGTCTGGAATTCCTGGTCCACCACAGCGGTGGCGGTGAAATCCGGAGCCTGCAGACCGACGAG
>VFQS010003707.1_pt1 | contig 11543 bp, 9 predicted proteins | sample 3512361 | NCBI WGS metagenome assembly VFQS01 (sample SAMN10412375, study PRJNA504923) | tailings metagenome | isolation source: Relicate 1 Philex TSF3 active mining | place: Philippines | reverse complement strand
CGAAAAAAAGGCCGCTACAAGCGGCCTTTTTGCTTTAAGCCTTGACGGCTTCGGGGTTGCGCACGCGAATGTGCAACTCGCGCAATTGTTTCTCGTCCACGGGGCTTGGCGCTTGGGTGAGCAAGCACTGAGCACGTTGCGTTTTGGGAAATGCAATCACGTCGCGGATGGACTCGGCACCGGTCATCAAAGTGATGATGCGGTCCAAACCGAAGGCCAAGCCACCGTGAGGGGGGGCGCCGTACTGCAGTGCATCCAGCAAGAAACCAAACTTGAGTTGGGCTTCTTCGGGTGTGATCTTCAAAGCATCAAACACTTTTTGCTGGACATCGGCGCGGTGAATACGCACAGAGCCACCGCCAATTTCCCAGCCGTTCAAGACCATGTCATAGCCTTTGGCAATGCACTTCTCGGGGGCTGTGACCATCCAGTCTTCGTGGCCGTCTTTGGGTGCCGTGAAGGGGTGGTGCACAGCGGTGTAACGCTGTGACTCGTCGTCGTATTCGAACATGGGGAAATCAACCACCCACATTGGCGCCCAACGGTCTTCGAACAAGCCGGATTTTTTGGCGAATTCGCTGTGACCGATTTTGAGGCGCAGAGCACCAATGCCATCGTTGACCACTTTGGCTTTGTCGGCGCCAAAGAACAAGATGTCGCCGTCTTGGGCGTTGGTGCGCTTCAGAATTTCGGCAATGGCCGCATCGTGCAAGTTCTTCACGATAGGGCTTTGCAAGCCGTCGCGGCCTTTGGCCACTTCGTTGACCTTGATCCAGGCCAAACCTTTGGCGCCATAGATCTTGACGAATTCGGTGTAGCCGTCGATCTCGCCGCGGCTGATGTCCGCGCCACCAGGAACGCGCAATGCCACCACACGGCCACCGGGGGTGGTGGCAGGCGTACTGAAAACTTTGAAGTCCACATCGCCCATGATGTCGGTCAGTTCGGTGAACTCCAACTTGACGCGCAGGTCGGGCTTGTCAGATCCGTAGCGGTGCATGGCTTCGGCGTAAGCCATCACAGGGAAGGTGCCCAAGTCGATGTTCAAAACTTTCTTGAACACACTGCTGATCATGCCCTGGAACATGTCGCGGATTTCTTGCTCTCCCAAGAAGGACGTTTCAATATCAATCTGGGTGAATTCGGGCTGACGGTCGGCGCGCAAGTCTTCGTCACGGAAGCACTTGGTGATCTGGTAGTAACGGTCATAGCCGGCCACCATGAGCAATTGCTTGAACAACTGAGGCGACTGGGGCAGCGCAAAGAACTGACCATCATGCACACGGCTGGGCACCAAGTAGTCGCGCGCGCCTTCGGGCGTGCTCTTGGTCAGCATGGGGGTTTCAATGTCGATGAAGCCGTTCTCATCCAAGAACTTGCGCACTTCCATGGCCACTTTGTAGCGCAGCATCAGGTTGTTTTGCATGTAAGGACGGCGCAGGTCCAGCACGCGGTGCGTGAGGCGCGTGGTTTCAGACAGGTTGTCGTCGTCCAATAAGAAAGGTGGCGTGACCGACGGGTTGAGCACCGTCAATTCGTGGCACAAGATTTCAATCTTGCCGCTTTTGAGGTTGTCGTTGGTGGTGCCTTCGGGACGCGCACGGACCAGACCTTTGATCTGAATGCAAAACTCGTTGCGCAAGCCTTCTGCCGTTTTGAACATGTCGGCGCGATCGGGGTCGCACACCACTTGCACATAACCTTCGCGGTCGCGCACGTCGACGAAGATCACGCCACCGTGGTCACGACGGCGATTGACCCAACCGCACAAAGTGACGGTTTGGCCCATCAGGGCTTCGGTGACAAGACCGCAGTAGTGTGAACGCATAGACATGGAAAGTACTTTCAATTGGAAATTTTCAGTTGGCGCAAAGCCAATTCAAACTGTTGTTGCAGGGTTGGCTTTGGCAGGCAGGCTGTCGGGGCCGCCGGGCACCACCACACCCATGGAGATGATGTATTTGAGGGCGTCGTCAACGCTCATGTCCAATTCGACCACGCTGCTTCTAGGCATGATCAAAAAGAATCCAGAAGTGGGGTTGGGCGTGGTGGGCACATACACACTGACGCAATCGTTGGGCAAATGACGTGCCACTTGACCGCCTGGTGCGCCCGTTAAAAACGCAATGGTCCAAGAACCCTGATGGGGGTATTGAACCAACAAAGCTTTGGAGAATGCATTGCCGCTGCCAGAAAACAAGGTGTCAGCCACTTGCTTGACGCTGGAGTAGATGCTGTTGACCACCGGAATGCGAGTGATCACTCGCGACCATTGTTTGAGCCACCATTGGCCAAAAATATTGGCCACAAACACACCCGTGGCAATAATAACCAAAGCCACCAGTGCAACACCCAAACCTGGCACGTTGCGCAAAGTCACAGCGATGGCGTGCATGCCTGGAATGATGGCGTCGAGCGCACCCAACACTGCCAAAAAGATACCGTCCATGGTGCCCACCAGCCAAGTGAGCAGCCACACAGTGACGCCCATGGGCAACCAAACCAGCATGCCGGTCAGAAAGTAATGACGGAGTTTCAAGTTCATTCGGCAGATCTCAGTGGCAAGCGCATGAAGCGCCGCAAGCTGCTGGCGCTGCTGAGGCACTGGGTTCGGCAGATGGGCTTGAGCCGCCTGCTTCTGAGGAAGTGGACGCAGCACCTGCAGCCGCGCCAGTTCCGGCTACAGCGGGCGCAGACGTGCTGGCAGCGCCGCCTTTGAAGTCAGTGGCATACCAGCCATTGCCTTTGAGCTGAAAGCCTGCGGCTGTCAGCTGTTTATTGAACGTGGGCGAGCCACAGGAAGGGCATTGGGTCAGAGGGTCATCTGACATCTTTTGCAATACATCCTTGGCATGGCCACAGGATTCACACTTGTAGGCGTAGATGGGCATGTTGAAGGTTCTCGCGTGGCAATCACAAAACCCTCAATTATAGGCCGCTCCCTGCCACTGCATGGTGTGATCCGTGCTTGTTTCTGAGAGCTTGTGGGCCTAAGGAGCCCGCCAACATGCCGACCAAACTGGCCAAAACGCCTGCCAATTGCGCGGGAAACTCTTCGCCAGCAGGCGTAACCAGAAATAAAAGCCATGCCAACAAGCCCAAAACAATGGCAAAAATAGCCCCTTGCGTGGTGGCTTTTGACCAATACAAACCAAACAACAGCGGCACAAAGGCGCCCACCAAAGTGACTTGGTAAGCACCAGAGACCATTTCATAAATGGAGCTGCCTTGCATGGCAATGGCGTAGGCCAGCACAAAACCACTGAAAACCAAGACGGTGACGCGCATGGCCAGCAAGGCTTGCTTGTCGCCCTGGTGAGGAAAAAATTGACGCCAAATGTTTTCAGTGAATGTGACGCTGGGCGCCAGCAAAGTGGCAGAAGCACAAGACTTGATGGCGGACAACAAAGCCCCAAAAAACAAGACTTGCATGATGAAGGGCATCTGCTCCATGACCAAGGTTGGCAAGACTTTTTGCGGATCTTCTTGAATGAGCTGTGCCGCCTTCTCGGGCATGATGATCAGGGCACTGACCACCAAAAACATGGGCACAAACGCAAACAAGATGTAGCAGATGCCGCCGATGATGGGGCCCTTGGTGGCCGCATGCAGGCTATTGGCCGACATCACTCGCTGGAAAACGTCTTGTTGCGGAATAGAACCAAACATGATGGTGATGGCCGCCGCCACAAAAAACAAAATTTCTTTGAGCTCAGGCTCGGGCAAGAACTTGAACATGTCTTGGCTGACAGCCAATGCAATGACCTTGTCTGCGCCACCTGCTTGGTTGCCCGCAAAAACAGCCAACGTGGCCAAGCCCACGACCAAGATGATCATTTGAATAAAGTCAGTAATGGCCACTGACCACATGCCGCCAAACAGGGTGTAGGCCAACACCGAAATCACCCCAATTGCCATACCCATGGGCATGCTGACCACACCGCCCGACAACAAATTGAACACCAAACCAAGCGCTGTCACTTGTGCAGAAACCCAACCCAAGTAGCTGACCATGATGATGACCGAGCACAAGACCTCGACGGTGCGGCCATATCGCTCACGGTAATAGTCGCTGATGGTCAGCAAATTCATGCGGTATAACTTGCCAGCAAAAAACAAACCCACCAAGATCAAACAACTGCCCGCACCAAACGGATCTTCGACCACGCCATTCAAACCACTGTTGACAAATTTGGCAGGAATTCCGAGCACAGTCTCCGATCCAAACCACGTGGCAAAGGTGGTGGTCACGATCATGGCCAGAGGTAAATGACGGCCCGCAATGGCAAAGTCAGCAGAATTTTTGACGCGTTTAGCGGCCACCAAACCAATGGCAATGGTGACCAATAAATAAGCAATGACCAAAGTCAACAACACAGCAAGGCTCCTTAGATTTGATGGAATCTTTCGAATGCTTGTAGCACGATGAGGGTGGACACAAAACCAATGACCACATACACAATGGCCTGAAGCAAGCGATTGGTTCGCTGCTGCTCGGCCAATAATGCAGCCAACTGATTGCGCTCCAGCGCAGTGGCATTGGATTGTTTTAAATAGTCAGTCAGCAAGCGAGGGAGTTGGGGTAGCAACTTGGCGTACTGGGGCGCTTGATCGCGAAGCTGATTGAAAAATCGTTTGGGGCCAACTTGGTCCAGCATCCATTGCTCTAAGAATGGTTTGGCCGAGTTCCACAAATCAAGTTCTGGGTCGAGTTGCCGGCCCAAGCCTTCAATGTTGAGCAAGGTTTTTTGCAGCAACACCAATTGCGGTTGAATTTCAACATTGAAGCGGCGGGAGGTTTGGAACAACCGCATCAACACCATGCCCAAAGAAATTTCTTTGAGGGGCCGATCAAAGTAAGGCTCGCATACTGAACGAATGGCAGATTCAAGTTCATCGACGCGGGTACTGGCCGGCACCCAGCCCGATTCAATGTGCAACTCGGCCACACGTTTGTAATCTCGGCGAAAAAAGGCCGTGAAGTTTTGCGCCAAGTATTCTTTGTCGAATTCGGTCAGGGTGCCCACAATGCCGAAATCAAGCGAGATGTATCGGCCCAAAGTTTGGGGCTCGATGCTGACTTGAATGTTGCCAGGGTGCATGTCGGCGTGGAAAAAACCATCCCGAAAAACCTGCGTGAAAAACAAAGTGACACCATCTTGGGCCAGCTTGGGAATGTCAACTCCGGCAGCCCGCAAGGCATCCACTTGGCTAATGGGCAAGCCTTTCATGCGCTCCATCACGATGACTTCGGGTTGACAGTAGTCCCAGTACATTTCGGGAATGAGTACCAAGTCCAAGCCTTGCATGTTGCGACGCAACTGAGCGGCATTGGCGGCTTCGCGCACCAAGTCCAATTCATCGTGCAAGTACTTGTCAAATTCGGCCACTACTTCGCGAGGCTTCAAACGCTTGCCATCGGCACTGAGTTTTTCTAGCCATCCAGCCATCATGCGCATCAATGCAAGATCTTTGTCGATGACAGCCAACATGTTGGGACGCAACACTTTGACAGCCACTTCTTGCACATCACCTTCTTTGTTTTGTAGCAATGCAAAGTGAACTTGTGCAATGGAGGCACTGGCTACAGGCACATGGTCAAACTCGACAAAAATTTCGGCCACTGAACGGCCAAATGCGCGCTCTATGGTGGCCACTGCAATCTGCGAGCTGAACGGCGGCACACGGTCTTGCAACTTGGCCAACTCTTCGGCAATGTCTTCGGGAAGCAGGTCACGCCGTGTTGACATGACCTGACCAAATTTGACAAAAATAGGTCCTAAACCCTCAAGTGCCAGACGCAATCGCTCACCGCGGGGCTGACTGTGGGTTCGGCCCAAGCTAAGGATGTACGACAACAAACGCAACAGAGGTTGCTTGAAATTGGACAGCACCAACTCGTGCAATCCAAAACGCCAAACTGTCCAAACAATGAATGCGCCCCGAAAAAATCGGTTCATGGTGCAGCCTTGCTGGCAAATTGCCGAACGGCCTGAACAGCTTGATGCCCCAAGCCGACCAAGGTGTGGGCCGCCGCATCACCGATCAAGCCAGAGAGATCTTCTGCAACATCCCATCGCACATGGTCGATCAGCCAATTGACTTCTGCTGCAAGCTGCACGTCACCCTCAATGTGCACGCCAGGTTTTTCACCCTTCAAAACGGCTGAGGCCATGGCAAAAGGAGATGCGTCTGTTAGTGTGAGTTTCAAGTCTGAGCGCTGAGCGCTGACCCGCTCAAGCAGACCAGCAGGGGTAGGCGACAACTGAATGCACTTTTCTTGCCACTGTAGTTGTATGCAGCGCCCCTTTTGGCGAGCCAAACGGCTTTGTGCTTCGGGCTCTCGGCTGATGACGTGGTTTAAAAACAAAACCACGCGATTGAGCGTCTCGTCAACAACCCAAGAGGGAGGCTGGGTTTGCGTTGCAAATTGAGTGAGTGCGTCGCTCACCAATGAAAAAGGGGACTGTGTTGCCATAGTCCCCAATTATTCCCGAAAGGCCGGCTAATGCCAGTATTTCTAGAAAGATAGGCGCTAATTTATTGCAGGGCTTGAACGCCTGCAACCAACCAGCCACTGTTGCCATTTCTGGGTTTGGTCATGTTCCAAACTTCACGGAAGGGGCTAGGCGCAGCATCGGCCTCTTCGCGAATGACACCATTGAATTCAACGCTGGCCATGTAAACGTCTGGCAACTCTTCAATGCCCAGCAACTGCGCATCCAACTTGACCACTTCGGTTTTATTGGGTTGACCTGGGAAGTTAGATTCACGTTCGGCCAGTTGGCTTTTGATTTCGGACAACATGCCGTCGGTCATCATGGCGCGCAATGAAGCCATGTCAGCACGGTCCCATGCGTCTTGCAAGGTGATGAAATTTGCTTTGGCAGCGGCCACGAAGTTTTCAGTGTCGAAACCTTCGGGGACACCCCATGTTTGGACGCCTTGAGGCGCGCTGACTGCAGAGCCACCAATGGCAGAGCCAATCATGGAGCCACCGGTTTGGGGGTTGGCTTGAGGTGTGCTGTCAAAGGCCGTGTTTTGGCCTTCCCAAGGACGCGCAGAAGAATCGTTGCCCACTTTTTCGGGGTTGTACTGACGCAGCGTTGCGGGTGTTTCAGCACTTTGACCAGCGCCCTGATAGGCCAAGCCACCGTGCTGAGAAGACGCGCTGCTGCTGCGTTGGCGCAAGAAATAACCAATGACGCCCACGGCCACCATGGCCAACAGCGCAAACATCAAGATGTTGCCAAAAGCTTCGCCCATGCCAAGGCTGCTTGCCAACCAAGCCAATCCCAAACCAGCAGCCAAGCCACCCAGCATGGCACCCCATGGGCGTTTGGCCGGTGCGGCTGCAGGCGCAGCAGCTGGCGTAGCAGGTTTGGCCGGTGCAGCGGCTTGTGAGGGCGTTGCAGGTGCAACGGGCTTGACCGCTTCACGCTGCGAGACATTGTTGGATTGTTGACCCACGGATTTGCCACCGCCCATACGGCGTGCGGCATCGGCGTCTAAGGCGCCGAAGGTTAAAACCAGGGTGAAAACGATGCTAAAAAATTTATTCACTTTGTCTCCGAACAATCAGAAAAAAACCATCAACATTGAATGCCGACATGCAAGGCTACCACCCCTGCACTCAAATTGTGAAAATCCACATGGCCAAATCCGGCATTTTTCATAAGGGCTTTCAGCTCTTCTTGACTGGGGTGCATGCGGATGGACTCAGCCAGATAACGGTAGCTGACATCGTCACCCGCCACCCATTGCCCCAGTTTGGGAAGCACGTTGAAGGAGTACCAGTCGTAGGCTTTTTCCAAGGGCTTGGCCACTTTGGAGAACTCCAAAACCAGCAATTTGCCGCCTGGTTTTAGGACGCGGCACATTTCTTTCAGTGCCAGGTCTTTGTGCGTCATGTTGCGCAAGCCAAACGCCACACTGACCACATTGAAGTGGTTGTTGGGAAAAGGCAACTTTTCAGCATCGCACACCAAGGTTGGCAGCAGCACACCCTCGTTGACCAGCCGATCGCGGCCGGTGCGCAGCATAGCCTCGTTGATGTCCGTATGCACCACGCAACCCGTTGCGCCCACTTTTTTAGAAAACGCCAAAGACAAATCGCCAGTGCCGCCAGCGATGTCCAAGACCTGATCGCCCTCTTTCAGGTTGGCCACTTGAACGGTGTAGGCCTTCCAGACACGGTGCAATCCGGCCGACATCAAGTCATTCATGATGTCGTATTTGGAAGCGACGGAATCAAAGACACCCCGAACGTGTTTGGCTTTTTCTTTTTCGTCGACGGTTTTAAAACCGAAATGGGTTGAGCTCATGCTTGCGTGTCCATTATTTTGCTGACGTGTCCATCAATGAGAGTGGCCGCAGGCACCGGCAGCATCAACAGGCATGGGGTCATCGCGTTGCGCACCAGCAGTTTGCAAACGCTCGTTGTATTGCGACCAAAGCTGGTCTTGTTCGGCGCCCAGATAGTACAAGTAATCCCATGAAAAGATGCCGCTGCTGTGTCCGTCAGAAAACGTGGGTTGCACCGCGTAGTTGCCGACTTGCGCCAGCTCAATGACGTCAACCTCGCGCTTGCCTGTTTGCAACACTTCTTGGCCAGGGCCATGGCCTTGAACTTCGGCCGAAGGTGAGTAAACACGCATCAACTCGAAAGGAATTCGGAAAGTTTTGCCATCTGAGAAACTGATTTCCAAGGCTTTGCTTTGACCATGAAGGGTCAAGGCCTCTGGCGTTGGAGCGCCTGCTGTCAATCCGGCCATGCGATGCTTTCTTTAAACCAAAACGCGTTCAATGCCACCGGCATTGGCCGCTGCAACATATTCGGGCATCCATTGCTCACCCAGGATGTGTTTGGCCATTTCGACCACGATGTAATCGGCTTCCAACAAACCGTTTTGCAAATCGTCGCCATAACGTGACAAACCTTGCAAGCAGCTAGGGCAACTGGTCAACACCTTGATGTTTTCTTTCACGCCCACCATACCGCTGTCTCGCATTTGAGTTTCGCTTTTGCGAATTTCTTCTTCCTTACGGAAGCGCACTTGCGTGGCAATGTCGGGACGCGTCACGCCCAAAGTACCCGATTCACCGCAGCAGCGATCTGACTTCAGAACTTCCGGGCCCAACAAAGACTTGACGGTCTTCATGGGATCTTGCAACTTCATGGGGCTGTGACAAGGGTCGTGATACAGGTACGCGCCGTTGTTGTTCAGCGTCATGCCTTTTTCGAGCAGGTATTCGTGAATGTCGACAATGCGGCAGCCCGGAAAAATCTTGTCAAACTCATAGCCCTGTAACTGGTCGTAACAGGTACCGCAACTGACCACCACCGTTTTGATGTCGAGGTAGTTCAGGGTATTGGCCACTCGGTGGAACAACACGCGGTTGTCGGTGATGATTTTCTCGGCCTTGTCAAACTGACCACTGCCCTTTTGCGGGTAGCCGCAGCACAGGTAACCGGGCGGCAAAACAGTTTGCACGCCGGTGTGCCAGAGCATGGCCTGCGTGGCCAAGCCAACCTGGCTGAACAAGCGTTCTGAGCCGCAACCGGGGAAGTAAAACACTGCCTCTGTTTCGGGGGTGGTGGCCTTTGGGTTGCGAATGATCGGCACGTAATCTTGATCTTCAATGTCGAGCAAAGCGCGCGCCGTTTTCTTGGGCAAACCACCTGGCATCTTCTTGTTGATGAAGTGAATCACTTGCTCTTTGATAGGCGCTGCACCAATGCTGGCCGGTGGCGCCTTGGTTTGCTTGCGCGCAAAAGTTTTAAGCAAGTCGTGCGCAAAGCGCTGAACCTTCATGCCCACCCCCACCATGCCGGCACGCGCCAGCTTGATGGTTTCGGGGTTGGTGGCGTTCAGCATGAACATGGCCGCGGCGTTACCGGGGCGGAATGTTTTTTGGCCCATCTTGCGCAACAAGTTGCGCATGTTCATGGACACATCACCAAAGTCAATTTTGACCGGGCAAGGTGTGAGGCATTTGTGGCACACCGTGCAGTGGTCGGCCACATCTTCAAACTCTTGCCAATGCTTGATCGACACACCGCGGCGGGTTTGCTCTTCGTACAAGAAAGCTTCCACCAAAAGCGAGGTAGCCAAAATTTTGTTGCGCGGGCTATACAGCAAATTGGCACGGGGCACGTGTGTGGCGCACACGGGTTTGCATTTGCCGCAGCGCAGGCAGTCTTTGACGCTGTCGGCAATGGCGCCAATGTCAGACTGTTGCATGATGAGCGACTCGTGGCCCATCAAACCAAAACTGGGCGTGTAGGCGTTGGTCAAGTCGGCTTGGATTTCCATGCCTTCAGGACCCGCCACATGGCGCATCAATTTGCCTTTGTTGAAACGACCTTCGGGATCGATGCGCTGCTTGTAATCGGCAAAGGGCTTGAGTTCAGCGTCGCTCAAAAACTCCAGCTTGGTGATGCCAATGCCGTGCTCGCCCGAAATCACACCGTCCAAGCTGCGCGCTAAAACCATGATGCGCGAAACCGCTTCGTGCGCGGTTTGCAACATGTCGTAGTCATCCGAGTTGACTGGGATGTTGGTGTGTACGTTGCCGTCACCGGCGTGCATGTGCAAAGCAACCCACACACGGCCTTTCAGCACGCGTTTGTGAATGGCCACACACTCGTCAAAAATAGGTTGGAACGCAGCGCCCGAGAAAATGGTTTGGAATGGCGCTTTGATTTGCGTTTTCCAGCTGGCGCGCAAGGTGTGGTCTTGCAATTGGGGGAACAAGGTGTCGACGCCTTGCAACCAGCCTTGCCACACATCACGCACATCGCGCACCACAGCCAAAGCCTGCGTCACTCGGTCTTCAAGCAGCTCGGCGGATGCAATTTCGCTGGTGTCATCGTCTTTGCCCAAAGGCAAGTTGCCTTTGCTTAAAAACAATTCCAATTCATTGCACAACTTGATTTTGTTGCGCATCGACAATTCAATGTTGATGCGCTCAATGCCATCGGTGTACTCCGCCATGCGGGGCAAAGGAATGACCACGTCTTCGTTGACTTTGAAGGCATTGGTGTGGCGGCTGATGGCCGCCGTTTTCTTGCGGTCTTGCCAAAACTTTTTGCGTGCTTCGGGGCTGATGGCAATGAAGCCTTCACCACTGCGCGAGTTGGCAATGCGCACCACTTCCGAGGTGACCTTGGCCACATCGTCGGCGTTGTCGCCTGCAATGTCGGCCAGCAACACCATCTTGGGAAAGCCGCCGCGTTTGGACTTGGTGGTGTAACCCACCGCACGCAAATAGCGATCGTCCAGATGCTCTAGGCCTGCCAACAAAACGCCCGAGCGCTTTTGTTCGGCGAACATGAAATCTTTGATTTCCACAATGCTGGGAACGGCATCTTTGGCATTGCCAAAAAATTCCATGCACACGGTGCGTGTGTGATCAGGCATGCGGTGCAAAACCCAGCGCGCGCTGGTGATGAGGCCGTCACAGCCCTCTTTTTGCACACCTGGCAGACCGGCCAAAAACTTATCGGTCACGTCTTTGCCCAAGCCTTCTTTGCGGAACAC
>VFQS010003706.1_pt1 | contig 11545 bp, 8 predicted proteins | sample 3512361 | NCBI WGS metagenome assembly VFQS01 (sample SAMN10412375, study PRJNA504923) | tailings metagenome | isolation source: Relicate 1 Philex TSF3 active mining | place: Philippines | reverse complement strand
GGCAAAACTAGTTTGTTTAATGCTATTAGATGGGTTCTCTATGGTAAAGCAATTACAAGGCACAAGGCAGAAATTGGGTTACATCAAATTTTTAATAAAGAGGCTGCAGAAGAGAGGGAAAATGAATTTTTTGTAAAACTAGATTATGAAGCAGATGGCATTAATTATTCACTAAAACGTATTGCTACAAAAAAACCTGGAGTTGTTATTCCGACCAAAAATGATGATTTTGAAATAAGCCTTTTTCTAAATAAAAATGGACAGGAGATTGCATTACCTCAAATAGACTTTGAAATTAACCGTTATTTACCAGAGCAAGTTTCTAGATTTTTCTTATTTGATGGGGAATTGCTAGGCGAATACGAAATGCTTCTTGATGAGAGCAATGATAAAGGTAGGCAGATAAAAACTGCGATTGAGCAGGCTCTTGGTGTTCCATCACTTAGTAAGGGTAAATTAGATTTTGAAACACTTAGGCGTGATGCTGATAAACGATATACAACTGAAATTGCAAAACAGGGAAATCTTGATCGCCTAATTGACCAGAAAAGAATGCTTTACGAAACTGAAGCTACTCATAAAAGAAGCTTAGATCAGTCGAAAATTCAATTGCAAAATATTCAGGATGAAAAAAAACTCATTGATGATGAAATTGACGATTTGAGTAAGAGTTCAGAAATAGCGCAACAAATCAAAACTAATAAGCTAACAATAAAACTTTATGAAAATCAAATAACCGAGGTTAAGCAAAGACTACTAGTTTTGCATTCTGATTCCTACAAAGATCTTCTTAAACCAACACTAATTGATTTAGAAAAAAAATTAATTGCAGAACTAAATCCCGTAAGGGAGAAGTACCATTCAATTGGTAGTATTAATTTTGAGCTTAATCAAATAAAAAATTTACTGGAAACAAATCATTGCCCTTTATGCGAGCAAAACTATAGCCACGACAACTCAAAAGACATTTTATTAAAAGAAAAAATTGATTTGTTGCAAAAAAAGTTATCAGATACAGAAAATGAAGAAGGTGCTCTTGGTGAAATAGGTATGCGTCTTGAATCTATTAGAAAATTACTGACTAGTACTGTTCTTGAAAAAATTAAGTTAGAAAAAAGTAATCTAACAAGTTTATCTGTGAATATTACCAAGTTGGAAAATAAAAATGAAGAACTTCAGTCTCAATTAGATGGTAAAAGTGAAGATCTATTGATCAAAAAACAAGCAAGGCATGATCAGTTGGTAGGAGAAGAGGCTGTAATCTTAAAAACAATAAAAGATGAAAACGAGTCAATCGATAAATTACAGAAACAAATTGATGAAATTGAAGAAAAAATAAAACAGGCTGCTGATCCTAAAGCTCGAAATTCACGAGCAGCATTATTGGTTGATGCTTATAAAAAAATTGAAAACTCTTTCAAAGATAGTATTGATAAATTGAGAGAAAAATTGAAGTTAGAAGTTCAACAGAAGGCATCAGAAGCTTTTTTAGAATTAACTAACCAGCCTGCTTACACAGGATTAAAAATTAATTCAAACTATGGATTAACGATCTTAGATCCTGATGGTAATGATGTTGCTCTTAGAAGTGCTGGTGCAGAACAAATTGTTGCCTTGTCCTTGATTGATGGTTTAAGTCGCACCGGTAGGAGTGCGGGGCCTGTAATTATGGATACACCATTTGCACGATTAGATCCAAACCATAGAAAGAATATTCTTCGATATCTTCCAAAAACTGCTAGTCAATTTATTTTATTCGTGCATGAAGGAGAGGTAAGCAAAGATCAAGCAGTAGAATTTTTATCGCAACGAATTGGAATGCAATATGAGATTACAAGAGAATCAGTATATCGCTCAAAGTTGGTGAGAATATAATGAAAAAAACTTACAACGAACCTGTTAATATTGGCCTTGGAGAGTCAAACCATGCTTTTCTTAAATTTTTAGCCGAGGAAGAAAATTTATTTAAAGAAATGAAAGATGGTTATCGTTTCGCAATGGCATATTCCATAGCAAAAAAAATATATCCAAAAGATTCGACTGAAAAATTTAGAACAACTTTTTCCCTCGCTTCAGTAGATCCGGATGGAGCACTAAAGTCTTTAATTGAGTCGCTTTATCCAGAATTAGATATTCCTAGGTATACAATTCTTGAACGGTTGGCTGATGCTGGTGTGGCGGAATTAGCACGACTGCATAAAGAAAATAACCTCGACATTGATCGGTTACTTGAAGAAGTATGATCTAGGACATAGTGGCTTAATGACACTTTGTCAGATCTAGTTTAAGAAAATGTCAAATCAAGATGATATTGATAACCGATCTGAGTATCAAAAAGGTCGTGATCGTAAGGCCAAAGAAAAAGCGCTTCTTAAAGAATTTGCGGCACAACAATTAGGAAACGAAGAGCAGCAAGAGTTGCGTCGTTTTCGTTTAAAAAATCTCATCACAATGGGTAAGTCTAAAGGCTATCTTACTCTTGAAGAGATGAATAATGAAATGTCTGATGAATTATCAGAAGTAGATGCTCAAGAAACACTAATTGGTCTGCTAAACGATATTGGTATTAGGGTTTACGAAGATCACCCAACTATTCTCGAATGTATTACCTACTTAAACATTAAAAATTATTTTGGCGATCTTCAATTTGATTTCGATAAAAGTAGCAATTGGATTAATGAATATAAGAATCAGTTAAGAAAGTCGTTAAATGATGATGGACTTCGATCTATTGAACAAATCATTACTGATGACATCACGTATCAAAAGAATGAGAATACTTTATCGATTCTAAAACGCATAAATCTAGCTAGCTTTAGGCTTAATTTTTTATATCAGTATGAAGAAGATTTAGAGATTCGGGAGTTAGTTTGCTGTCTCCCCCCATGGGTTTGGATGAAATCATTACGCCAATCTAATTTTGATACTAAAACTCTAGAAACTCTTGATTCTAATCGTATAGTTAATTATTGTGACTTCTTTTCATTTAAAGACTCTGATTTACTTAGGTTTAATGGGATTGGAAATAAAACATTGTTATTGCTTAAGGAGCTAATGAAGGGAGAGGTAAGAGAATACATTTTTTTCTTAAAATTCTTGCAAGATAATTCGATAGACCTTATTAGATATAAAAATACTCTATACGATTCTCATGGATCATCGATAGGTAAGTTACCAAAAAACATAACGATCGATAATTATGAAATTGGAAAAAATGAGCAAAGTTCAAAATCTTTAGAATTATTACCTCGGAAAACCTTAATTGATGAAATTCAGTATTTTGTCAAAACACTAAAACCTGATTATGGAACAGTATTAAATCTTCGATTGGGTCTTAATTGTAAGGGACCACATACTCTCGATGAAATTGGTCAGAAATTAGGAATAACTAGAGAAAGAGTTCGTCAAATTGAACAAAAGGTTTGTAAAATTCTTAATTCAAGAAGCGATATAGTTAGTGAAATTTTTATTCGTGTATCAAATATACGTAAGGGGTTACTTGTTCCATTAACTATAGATAGCATCAGCAGATTTGATTCTTGGTTTGATGGTATTTCTGATCAACCTTGGGTGCTAGTATCACTATTATCTATTAACGATGTATCACAGATTCGTATACATTCATTTGATGGAGACTTGATAATTTCTCCTGGCGAAAAAAATCTTATTGGAAACTTAGTTAACGAAACACTTAAGTATTGCGAATCAAAAATTGATACTGGTATCTACTTAAGTGATATTAAGGAATACATTTCAAGCCAAATTGTTTACACAATCCCTGAGTTAATTGATTTAATTTTTTATGAGGTAAAGAAGAATTTAATAATTGAAAAAAATATTTCTTCTCATCAAAACGAACTATTTCAAGGTGAGAATTTTGGTAATTTTAATCTTCATAATTTAAAAGTTAAACGCTTAAGTGGTAATAATGTTTTAGATTCCGTTGAACAAATTCTTACATCATCAAATCACCCACTTAAAGTATCTGAGATAGTCACAATTTTAAAAAAGGAATACGGATATACAAAAAGTAGTTCATATGTTGCAAATTTATGTCAATCTAATTTTTATCTCTATGGAAGTAGTACATACGGTTTGTTTAAACATCTTGGGTTAATGCAAGAAGAGGTAAATGACATCAATGAAATTCTTTTTACTGAAATGCAAAAGCAACCGAGGAAACAAAGGCATGCAGACCAATTACTAGAAATTCTCGAAAATATTAATTCAATGATTGCTAAAAAAATTGATAATAATAAGCTATGCATATGTTTAAAAAATTCGGATAAGTTTATCGATTTGGGTAGGATGGTATTTCTACCAAATACACCCGATAATTCAATTAATAGTAAACGAATAGATTTTCATGATTCAGTTGAGCAAATTCTTAGAAATTCGCATGCTCCACTTACTACAACTGAAATTTTAGAAACAATCAGGAAAGATAGAGATTTAGGTGAAAATGCGCAGATTCTTCCAATTGGAAAAATATTATTAATTTCACCCGGATACTGGGGTTTATATGATAAGCATTTATTTCTATCAGATAGCGAATTCCAGTCATTGATAGACTTAATTGTTAATCTATTACGTGAAAAAAACCAACCTATGTCAGGCTTAGATATTGCAAATAATCTTGGTCCATCATTATTAAAAGGTTTACATGATGACCCATTCGTACTTCTATCAATTGGGGCTAAGTCAAAATTATGCAGAAAAGATCGTGATTTTCTTTATCTAAGAGAGTGGGGTAAAACCGACTATGGTTTTGTTCGGTCTGCAATACTTAAAGTTATAGAAAATCTTCCAGCTAATGGCTGCACGCTAGCTGAAATCACAAATTTAGTTAATAGTGAGGCTAATCTTAACGCTTCGTCTAATTATGTTAGGGATGTGATTAAAGAGTACGGTCTAAATTTTGATACATCAACAAGTAAATGGAAAAAAAATTGAGAAGTTCTACAAAAAAAAATGATCTTAAGATTGAATTATCCAGTTATTCAATTAAAAAACTTGAAAAACAAGCATTAGTTCGTGGATTTAGCTCATCAACCGACTATATAAAATCACTTATTAAGAAAGATGAAGTAAAGCGTACTCGCCCCAAAAATGACTTTAAGAATTCAAAAAAACCAAAGATAATCCATAGAACACAAAGAGGGCAAATTCTTTACGGTGATTCATTAAATTGGCTTCATAATCCAAAAAATAAAAATTCTACTAATTTGATTATTACCTCACCACCATTTGGATTGATAAGTAAAAAATCATATGGAAATGAGCATGCAGATGATTATTGTGAATGGTTTAGGCCCTTTGCAGAGGGATTTGAGAAGGTTTTAAAGTCAAATGGAAGTCTAGTTATTGATATAGCAGGAGTTTGGATAAAGGGTAATCCTGTTAGATCTCTTTATCATTTTGATGTTCTGCAAATGTTATGTAAAGAATATGGCTTTTTTCTGTGCCAAGAACATTACTGGTGGAACCCAGGTAAGATGCCTTCTCCAGCTAGTTGGGTTACAGTTAACCGTGTAAGAGTCATTGATGCCATTAATTGTGTTTGGTGGTTATCCAAATCCCCCAATCCCAAGGCTAGCAATTTGAATATCCTAAGACCATATTCAGAGCAAATGAAGAGGGTACTTAAAAATGGCATTAAAAGTGGTGTGAGACCATCTGGCCATGAAGTAACCCAAAAGTTTTTAAAAAATAATGGTGGATCAATACCACATAATTTACTTGCTATTGCTAATACCGAGTCTAACGGCTCTTACTTTGATTACTGTAAGAAATATAACTTACCGATCCATCCTGCTCGATTTCCAGGATCTCTGCCCGATTACTTCATCCGATTTTTAACAAAAAAAGGAGATTTGGTAGTTGATCCCTTTGGAGGGTCGTCTGTAACGGGTTTTGTGGCGGAACAGCTTGGTCGAAAATGGCGATCGATTGAAATGAATTTGAGCTATGCCATCGGCGGTAGAGGAAGATTTTTGGAGAAAAAGCCTTATAGACCACTAATTTCTAAATATGAAATACCCTCACCAGGGACTTTTTACCCTGAAGATTGATCAATCGTCTTTGTGATTGCTATCAGCATGTGTAGTGGGTCATTGAGGTTTAATTTCATATAACCAATTGGTTTTCGGCCCCTAGTTCTTGTACCAACAAACATTTTGATATGCCATCCAATTTGTTCTAGCATTCTAAGTCGTGTAAGCACCTCGCTGTCGTTTTGTTGAGCCTCTTTAGTCCTGTTGCCATGTTTATATTGAGGATGGACTTTACCTCGTAAAACATTTCGTGATTTGTGGGCTCCGTGCATTCGACAACTTTTACACCCAAAAGCAGCAGGATTTTTACAAGGTTGCTTGGTGCGTTTTGTCAAAACTTGACATTTTTTGGCACCATTAAGGACGCTTTGGAGGGGCATTGTAAAGTTTGGATTATCACAAAACACTATGAAAAGGGGGTCGTTCGAAGGTAATTTTTTTATTTCACGCCAGACCTATGCAAAGGAGCATTTGCTGATGCCAATAAAACTTCAATGTCACACATAATATTTTCCATATCAGCAAAGAATTTTTGAAATTCTCTAGTTATAAAATCTTGCGCACATCTTTTATCTCTTTTAGGCAAGGACAGTAATCTAAGATAAATACCATCCATTAATTTTAAAATTTGGTTAACAATGCTATTCGCTATCACTTGGTCGTTTTTTACGAGGTATGTTCTAAAACACATATCGAGGTATGACATACAGAATGCGCTATGTAATAAGATTTTTTTAATTTCTGTTACTGAGGTAATTTTACTAAGCGGATATAGGCTATACAGGCTTCTTACAAACCGCAAGCGTGATTCCCATCTCAGACACTCCATGGTCTTTTGAAATTGTCTTGCATAGTGATGGTAGGTCTGCGAAGGTAAGCTCATACTGGTAACTTAGGTAAGTAAGGAAGTTTTTTATCTATAGACTTTTTAAGTCAAATTTCTTAGGGGTTAAAAATTACCATTAGTACCCGCAGTACCTGCAATCAGACAGGCACTGCTCTCCATATATAACCTTGGCTTTTTGCATCCTTGATACCTACGAGTTTTAATGAGCCGATTACCCGGTCTTTTCGGTTTAGCAACCATGCCCCAAATCTTCTGGGTGTAAGTTTTCCGCCAAAATCGTCATTAATGGCTTCAAGGGCTTCCTTGATCATTCCTTGAGATGTCATTATCGTAGGATTGCCTTGATTTAGTGTGTAACAATGCATGTTTTCATAAATAGTTCGTGGCGCCTCTGCTTGGTTTTGATATAGGCCATGCATTCCCCGTAAAAGAAGATCAATTGTTGCTGACTCGGGATCGTGTCCTGATGAATTGAGTATTTCTTCAATTGGATCTGATAGCTCAAGGTTTGAATAGTTTGGATTTTGCTTTATTAATTTGCAAACCAGTAGTATTGATCTACGAACCAAGTAATCCCACTCCTCAAATGATCCCAAATTCGAACCGGTATCCGCTATTGAGCGTTCAAGGCAGCCTTTAATAATAATTAGTGCATGTCTCACAAACTCCATTCTGTTAGCTTTGATCACGCCAAGGGGGCAGAATGAGTAGTGCTTCGTATACGGTTTTTCTAGTCCAGTATCAAGCCTACACACAAGAACCCTGCGCATAAGGTCTTTATGAATCCGTAAATTGTTACCTGTTAGTAATAGTATTGCGTTGTTAGGTACTGATATAGTTTCAGACTGACCGAGAATACGACCTTGATAAATGGGAGCTGTTAATAAGTGATTAATGGCCGCTCCATCCAAAATGCCAATAACGTTATCTAAGAATATGTCACTAGCACCTTGCCTCAATAGTGTGGTGAAGACTTTGCGTAGTTCATCGTCGTCCTCAATTGCTGGTTGAGTAGCCCCAGTACCACCGCCTAAAGCAGAAACGCAACTGCCCAATAATGTCTTTCCAGAGCCCGCAGCTGGTGCATCAAATGCAAAAGCAGGACGTGTTTTTATACTTGACCTAACAGCAGCAGTTAACAATGCAGCTAATAGCACTGATCTGGAAGAGGGTCCATCAAACGAAAATTGTTCAAAAGGTTCCAATATGGATTTCGTTGAGTACAAAATATCATCATCTGTAATTTGATCTGGAATAACGGGGAATTCATGCTCTTTAATTTGTAAGTACAGACCTGATGCCTCATCATAGCCAGGAACCTGAATGATTGATCCATCAAGTTTAATAGTCGGCGCTGATAATAGTCCATTGAGCTTAGGTAGGTTGCGCTCACCATTTTTTGCCAATATTCTTCCAATAACATCCGTTGGAACGCTGCAGTTATACATGACCCCCTTTTCACCAGGTCGTTCGTATGTTGCATTTCTTTCAACAAAATCCTTAAGATACGCCGAATCATTCTTACCAATTGGGTAGATATGGTCATTAGAAATGCGTGCCATGGAGAAATCCCCGTAATCATAAATTTTTCCGGATGAACGCATTACATCTAATGTTTTATCTACTACCGAAGTGAAATGACCACTATAGATGGAGATAACTTCTTTTTCTGGAACCAGTGAAAAATAGTGTAATCCATGAGCATGTGAATAAATTCGTGGTGCACCTGCTCTATTAGAGCAAAACCATGCAACCCGTGGATCATTTCTATAGTTAGGTTCTAAGGGGTCGGCAAACCGGGTATCGTGCCACTGAATTGGATCTATAAGTATCTCTTCCACAGTAACTGGTTGTCGATTATGTGGATACAGTAAAAATTTTCCACTTAAATCACCACCTTCAAGCGCACGCTTAATGTATTCTTCTGCATCCGCATTGGAAATACCACTATGCTTAACAAACTCAATGGCACGGTCACGAATATATTTAGATTTAACTATCTCTTGTTCAGGTTTTTTTTCACATTTTAAATTATTAACAATAGTTTGGTATTGGCGATTTTTTATTTCTGAAAGTGTCTTAATGGTAGTAGTATCGAAATAATCTGCCTCTTCATTCCAAATTTTTGGTTTGTCAAATCGCTGTTCGATTGGCGATGTGCATGTAGCTTTTGATCCAAAGTCAAGACGTTCTGGTTTGAATACTGCTTGATCTATTATTGTTCTAGTGAGCATCTGCCCTGAGGTTGAAATAACTATGTAGCCATGGCCATTTAAGATTAGTTTTTTAAAGACAAGATCGCCCACTCTGGGTATATCACGGGCATCTGAAACCATTACATAAAAACGTTGTCCCCGCAAATTTGAGTGAGATTCACCTGTAGCTGAGTTCAAAATATAACTCGATGAAGATTGGCACCACAGCATGGGCGCTGTATCCAATTCAGGGACAGCACTAAGTATCAGCTGACGGGTTTCATCTGGCGATAATTCGCAATCAGACGAGTAATCACAGTCAAACATCAATATTCCCGGACCATTTATGAATTTAAAATGGTTTTTATCCCGAGCGATTTTGTCTTCATAATTATTTAGTTCTTTCTTTGTTGTTATTTGACCCGTCTCGCCCAATGAAAGTCCACACGGAATGCCATATCCAAGTGCTTGGTTCGGCTGAAGCTTATCCAAAATTGCAACTAGGTCATTTAGATCTGATGCTCCGACAACACATACTGATCCTGCGTCCATGGAAGCCACAGTTTTTTGTTGAACTTTACCTTCCCAGTCCAAGACATAGCTTTTACCAAGAGTGCTGTTATTAGACGTGAAAAGTGATAGTAGGGCAGGCCCATTTTTATTAGGTTTCATACTTAAACACTTTCCTCGGCTACTCTTTTCGCCTCTTCAAGGGTGTCAAATTTTTCTTTAACAAAATCCTCATCTACTCGGGCCCAATAGCCTTTTTCGTCTGATCCACCTGCAATGAGCATCACCCCATTTCTTTTGCGCCAGTAGTTACCTTTTGATGACAATTTCCATTCAGTATTATTGGTAGTTTGATAATTCATTTGGTCCCCTCCTCAATTCGGGAGTTGACCCAACTATCTACCACATCACTTGGCCACCCAGTACTTCTTGCGGTTAGATGGATTGCTTTGGGAAATGATTTTTCCCGTATTAGCTTATAAATTGTTGATGGCTTTAATCCCGTAATGCCACATACATCCCGCATTCGGTATATTTGTCTTTGCATTTTCAACGCTCCTGTAATTAAGATTAAGTGAGGCCACATAACCTCACATACAGGTATTGAAAACTATAGATTCATAGAAGCCGGCTTATATGAACCGTGAATTAATTACACTTTTTTAGTTTAGTAATGGCATTTCTGACGGCACCTAGCGTAATTGATTTTTCAACCGAATAGCTCTTTTTTTCAATATAGGTATAGAAAAATTTTTCGAGCTCGTCATCATAGGAGTTAATTTTATGGTTGCCCACATCACTTTTGATTAATTCAATAATTTCCCAGGACTCCAGATCTTTATTTTTCTGTAAATGATGCATAGCTCTTGTTATTACAGGGTTTGGCTCTCTTGATCCTTGCGCTTTTGCTGATTGACTGCTAGAAATTTCTTCTAATCTTTTCTCAGCAGTTTCAAGAAGTTTTTGAACTAATGCCTTATTGCCGTTTCCAAGTATTGTTAGTGAATCATAAATCCCATTTAGAACTGGATCCTTTTTTTTGCGGGATTTCAGCTCTTGAATTGTTAACCATGCTAAGTTAAGTGACTCTGCCTTATGCCAGCGAAGATTCAGGCCATATTGACTTCGTCTGTATGCAAATAAAAGTCTTAATAATTCAAAACCGGTTGCCTCGAAGGAAGAGTCTTTAAGTTTCCCTTTTCGTATTTTCTCTACGTACTTATCAAGGCGAATTTTTGGCCAATTTGGCTTTACATTGTTCATGCTGCTACTTTTAATGCTTTGACGTTGTTGAGTTTTGTACATGCTAATTGAGCATCACACCAATCAGCAAACCATTGCATCATTTTGGAGCGCTCATCCATGAAGTTTGAGCGTAAATAAGCTCTTCGAACTTGGCTTTTTTCAGAGTGATCAAGTTGCCTCTCTATAGCATCTGAATTAAAGCCACTCTCATTGAGGACGTCCGTAATTAGTGAGCGCAGGCCATGGGCAGTAACCTTAAATCCAAGCCTATGGAGCGCAAGTCTTAGAGTATTCTCAGACATGATTTGATGTTTACCACCCCCTGGGAATAGGTAACTGCTTTGGGTTCGATAGGTCATCGGTTTTATTAATTCAAGGGCGGCAATCGCCTGTTTTGGAAGTGGCACTTGATGATCCCGACCGCTCTTCATTCTAGAGCCTGGTACTGACCAAACGCCTGCTTCAAGATCGATTTCACCCCACAGCGCCCCTCGAATGGAGTTATCTCGAAGACCTGTATAAAGCGCAAGCCGCAAAGCGCAGACAGTTTTAGCATCGAGTTTTTGGTTGACCCCAGTTTTATTGAGTTCTTTAATTAAGGCTCCCACTTGATTTTGGGGTAGGGCGGTAAAGTGTTTGACTGGAGGTTTTTTGAAGTATTTGTTATCTGCCATATCTCTGGCTGGGTTGGTGGT
>VFQS010003704.1_pt1 | contig 11552 bp, 8 predicted proteins | sample 3512361 | NCBI WGS metagenome assembly VFQS01 (sample SAMN10412375, study PRJNA504923) | tailings metagenome | isolation source: Relicate 1 Philex TSF3 active mining | place: Philippines | reverse complement strand
TAAAGTACCCATTGATGCAGCAGCATCCGCAGCATTGGCAATGTAGTACTTCTCAACAATGATTTGCTCTATACCATTTTGAGCGACAGCGTTTCCGCTTAACAATGCCAAACCTAAACCTAGGAAAAGCCTTTTTGTACTCTTTTTCATTTTATTTTGTTTTAGATTTTGAAATAAAAATCCCTTAGTTTATTACAACATTACTATTTAGCATGAAAGCTGAATATGTTAATAAAAAACTAAGGGATTTGAATTAATTAGTTACAGCTCAAACCAAATTGAGAAGATAACTGTAAGAAGTCAGTAACGTTTGTAATACCATCACCGTTTACGTCAGTAGGACAAACTACTAGACCTTTTGTAATGTTTAATACTTGCGCATAAGACCAGTTAGATAACCAGTTTTCACCAGCATTAGAAGAAAAAGCACCTCTGTAGTTAGCAGCTCTAAAGAAACCATCCACTGGAGGAGTAGGACAACCAGCTACAACAATAGCAGGATTAGGAACGAAATCAGGTTGTTTTGAATATGTGTTAGTAGTATTGTCAATTGTAAAAGTATAGTCAAAACCAGGTAAAGTGTTCGTAGCAATCGCAACGTTTTTATCAGTAGTGTAGAACTGAGCAGTATCTGCAGAAACAAGATTCGCAGCAGATTTACCAACTGTGAAAGGTGAAGTACAACCAACAAAGGTATTACACTTCACTTTTAAAATGTTAGTACCATTTCCATTAGCAGTAGACCAGTTATGGTATGCTTCTGAACCACCAGTTCTTGTACCAGTAGATTTAGTTATATCAAAACCTCTGAAAAAGTTTGCAAAAATAGAGTTGTAAATTTCACCACCAGTCAATTCTTTAGCACAAATACCAGCTAATGAACTGTTGTCACCACCCGGAGTGTTTACTGACTTAGCATTTCCTATTAAAGTAACATTATAGAAAGATGGATTCGTTCTTGGAAAGTTATTTGATTTTTGGTCATCATTATCCATTTCAAAACCATTATCAGAATCAGCACTTGCAGTTAAATCTGTTTTTAAACCGAAGAAGAATTGGTTTTTACCAGTAAATCCTAAGTCGAAATCAATCATGTCATCGTTACCGTAGAAACTTGCAACGTATTTCATGTTTACTGTACCACCAAACCACTCTATATTGTCATCCGCACAAGAAACGATTTCAATGTGATCGATAGTTGTACCTCTACCTACAGAACCTAAAGTTAAACCGTTGATCTCAGCACCAACTACTAAATTAGCACCTGAATGTCTGATTGACGCGTATCTTAATACACCAGAATTATCATTATCATCAAATGATTCACCAGCCGTTAAGTTAGCACCGTATTGGTCTTGAACATTTGTAGTTTGAAAACCTTCAATAGTCCCTAGACCATCAGCGACCGCTAATTTCCCTGAACCACCTGGTTGAAAAGGACCATTAGCAGAAAGTGTAAGGTTGTTCGATGCTTTTCCTAAAATAACAATACCACCCCACATACCTTTATTAGAGATTGGGTAAGTACCATCTACTGGATCAGCTTCAGCAGTAAATACCACTTGACAATCAGCAGAACCCTCAGCATTGATTTTACCACCTCTCATGATAACCAATGCAGTAGCAGTAGCCTTATCCTCTGTTCCATTCACTACTTGATTTGCTCTACCTTTAAGCACTGTACCAGGTGCGATATTAATTGTTTTACCAGAAGGAATGTAGATTTTTTGATCGATGATGTAGGTTTTGTCACAAGTTAATGTTGCTCCACTTGTTAATTCACCACCATAAGTACCATTTATAGCTGTAAATCCAGGTAAAGAAGATAACAATACCGTAGGTCTTGATGCCACTGGTGGACAACCACAAGCAGCACCTAAATTTGACTGGCTGAAGCCAGATGTAACTGCCAATGTAGACAAAGCTAAACCAGCAATTACTTTTGAAATTTTAGTCTCTTTTTTCATTATTTTGTTATTAATGTTAACGAAACAAATTTCGAACGAAAACAAAAAAAAGAGGTAAAATAGATATTATGATTAGAATATAATTAATGTGAAGTTATGTTAAAAAATAGGCTTCATTATTACCCAAGTTTTAGCTTAAAAAAACTTACTTAACAAAAAATTAAAAAAAGATTAGAGGTTCTTATCGGGAGAAATTTTTTCAGACTTAATTAACTTTCCCTTTTTTGAAAAGGTCGTTATTTCTCCTACAAGTTGATTATTAACCCAATTACCTATAACATACGATTTATCTACGAAGATTAATTTACCCAGTCCTTCTTTTTTATCCATTTTAAATTCACCTTCAAACACCTCACCGTTTACATATTTTATAGAACCTTTGCCATGCATGAAATTGTTATAAAAATCGCCATTATAAACATCACCATTTGCAAAAGTCTTTTTACCTATACCATTATATAAATTATTTTTAAATATACCTTCTAATTTGTCCCCATTTATCCAATAATAACATCCTTTTCCGTGAACTTTATCGTCGTGAAAAAAACCAATGTACTTATTACCATTATACCAGACAAATTCACCTCTACCATTTTTCTTCCCCAATTTAAACTTCCCTGTATACTTATTATTATTTGAATAGGTAAGAGTCCCTTTACCATGGTAAAGAGAATCTTTAAATTCACCGACATATACTGATTTATCTTTATTTTTTTGAGAACCTTTTCCATTGATACAGTCTCCTTCAATACAAGTTTGAGAAAATATTGAAGTTGAAATAAAAGAAATTAAAAATAAAATCGAAACTTTCATAAAATTAAGAATGAAAATCAATATAATTTAAAAATTAAAAAGAGTAACCGAATTGAAAATTAGGACCTACAGAAAATAGATTCTTTTTAATGTCTCCAGAAGAATTAATTTCACTAAAAGATTGGTTGTATAAAATCTCTGTTGTAAAAGAACATTTTCTATTTAATCTAAAATTTATACCAACACCTGCATTCCAGAATAAATTCGATTTCTTTAAGTCATAAGTTGAATTAAAAACACGTTCTTCATTTCTCAATTCATTGTATATTTTTTGTTGTTGTTTATGTAAATAGTTTTGAGAAATACCTGCGATAAAATAATAATTGATTCTTTTGATAAAATTGGTGTTATACACTATTTGTAGAGGGATTGAATAATAGGTAGTTGTATTTTTATAACTAGTAAATTTATCAATTGATCCATTTCTAGTTTCTTCATTAAAAACAGAGTAATTAAATCCAAGATTTAAACCCAGATGTTTTCCAAACATGTGTCTAACATTAAAACCTACAGCATAACCATAATCCATAGATTCAATTGAGTCAAGATTTCGTTTTAATAAAATGGCACTTTGAACATCATTTGTTTTTAAATTTCTGTACGTAAGGGCAGGATTATACATGAAAGAAATTCTAGTATATAAAGTTGTATCTTTTTTTTCTTGTGAATAAACAGCTGTTTTAAAACAAGAAAATATAGTTATTAGAAATAAAATTTTTTTCATAAGATTAGACAATATAAAAACGAATAAATATTATTCTTTAATACAACGAATCGCGAACCCATAATTAGCATTAGTATAATGTCTAAAAATATTTCGGTGCGAAAAGTCAATATTTCTGTACACTAAACTAGAATTGAATTGTGTAGAGGTCCACCAAAAAGCACTATTTTTTTCTGCATTTAAATAACCATTAAATACATAACAACCAGAAGGAAGTGCATTAAACCCTGTCTCGTTGTTACCAAATAAAACTGTTCCTGACAACCAGCCTACAGAGGATTCAATTACCAATTTTTCAGCTTGATCTGTACCTCTCCAACCGTATAATTGAACCTCATCATTGGAAAGTCCTATGTACTCCTCTAATTTTTTCCAATCTTGATCCGTGGGTACCCTCCACCCTTTTGGAGCAATTTTTTTATCCGATTTAATGACGTAACCATTATATAAAATACCTTGTACAGAATCTAGCCTATGAAATCTTGGAGAAGTTGTTTTAATCCAAGATGAATCAGAATTAGAAATATTTTCTTCAATACTAGAACCATCGTTAAATTTTGTAACCCTTAAATTTTCAGTCATCCACCATTGATCTCCAATCTTGACCGTTTTATATGTGTTACCATCTATATCAGAAACAGTACTATACTCCAATTTTTTTTCCTCCTCGACTTTTTTACAATTTGAAAAAAGAAGAACTATCATTAAAGCAGAAAAAAGGAAAGAACTACGATTACTAATTTTAGAAAATATTGATTTAGAAAATTTCATATACCTATTGTTTAATAATCAATTTAGAAAAAACACTCAATCCAACTTGCACCTTAATTTGATAAATACCAGCATTCAATTCTTCAAGTGAAACTCTTTCATTCACAAATTTTGATTTACCTACTATTTTAGTAATTAGTTTTTTACCATACATATCAATTACCTCATAATTAACATCTTGTTCAACCCCCGTTTGTACATCCACTGTTACAAAACCATTTTCAACTGGATTTGGATATACGGAGCAATTTACATTGTCTTCTAGTAATGAAGGACACACCACTGTAATGTCACGGTTATTACATTTACCAGGATAACAACATAACGCCGGAAGTGAAGTATTTGCTTTTGCATCAAAATTACAAGCATTCTGATCCATACATCCAATTACAACTGGTGTTTTACAAGAACCTTCTTTTAAACAAACAAATGCTTTATCAAACTCTAGGTAATTTGGATCCGTACAACCACAAGAAAAAGGATATGAAAGAAAAGGACTATAAATAGTTGAATTATCCGTATTTTGATTTTTCGATACATATAAAACTCTTCGCAATTTACCATCTTCTTCGATTTCCAGTTCTATATTTAAATTAAAACTTAACTCCCCTTGTGTTGTAATTTGAGCAATCAAAACATGATTCAAAACAGTATCAACACCTTCGACACCATCACACTTAAGTTCAAATAAATTACTTTTAAAATCTTTTTTAAACCCACCTAAACCAAATATAGTAGAATCAATACCCGCAATAACTAAACCATTTGATGTCCAACCTGTAACATTGACATTTTTAGTAAACATACCATCAGCATCTGTCAAAGCCTTGCCTATTTCTCCATTTTTATTAATCATCAATCCAGCTACTACTCCTTGACTTCCCCCATCATTATTAACTCCACCAATGAAAGAACCATCCTTATCAAACTCTTTTGGAATACCAAATGTTGATTTTCCACCTTGAAACTTTGAAGTTTGTCCAATCGTTAACCAAGAATCTAAAGCAACTAAATTGTCTGAATATCTACTTCTTACAAAATCTTTACCAAAGGACTGACCATCCGTTTGATTATTATAAATCAATTCTGTACTAGAAAATTGAATTGGAAATTTATCATTTCCAAAAAGACGAATCACTTTCGTTTTTTTAGCTAAATCAAGATATACTCTGTAAGTTGTAGAACCACTTTTAAGTGTTCCTCCAGATGTATTAGACTCATCATTTGCGTCAGAAACATAATATTTTTCTACGAAAACACGTTCTAATTGAGCTGATGTCTTTTTTGTGACAAATACAAAGAAAAGCAGGATTAAGACAAGTATATTTTTTTTCATACATTCAATTATTAAACGTTGTTATTGGAATTTATAACCTACAGATAAAAAGAAGTTTGCCCCATATCTGAAATTATCATAATCAACCCAACCATTATTCATTTTATAAGCCCTTCTCACTGGCGCATTGAAAATATCTCTTACCATTAAACTAGTAGTAATTGCTTTACCAAAAGTTTTAGAAATTTTGAAATCTAAGGTATTTCTAGGCATTTCATATACATCTGGGAAACCTTTTACAACACCTGTAATCACTAAACGAGGTCCTTGTATATTATAAGAAACAGCAATATTTATTTTAGCACTATCTAACTTAAAGTTTAATATCGAGTTTATTACGTAAGGTGCTTGACCAAACATTGGTCTGTCTACCGTGTCGAGATTTGTAAATTGTTTAATCCCATTTACTAATTGCATATCCTTACGAATAAAAGAAGAAACTGACTTCACTAAAGTGATATTGGTATTTAAAGAAACTATTTTTCCAAAATTTTTCTTTCCTTCAAATTCAATCCCTTGCACAACAGATTTATCGATGTTTTGCCAAGTAATACCCGCTGAACCAAATCCCATTTCAATGTGATTTTTAAAATCTTTGTGAAATAAACTGATAGATATTTGGTCTTTGTTTTTAAAATAAGATTCAGCTCTAAAATCGTAATTGCTAATGTTTACCAATTTTAAGTCAGAGTTACCATAAATCATTGCTCTAAACTCATTATCAAAAACAGCTGCATCATTCAATTCACGAATACTAGGTCGAGCAATTGTTTGACTGAAATTGAAACGCATATTAACGTCTGCTTTTTGTACTTTTTTCAAGGAATAAACGATATTTACTGATGGTAAAAAGTTTACCTCATTAATATCCGCAGGATTTACTAATGGAAAGCCCCCTAAATTCTCTCTGCGTACATCATTTCTTTTATACCCTTTTAGGTTGTAAGAAATAACATCAGAAAAAATAATTGTTTGTTCTACTCGTAAACCACCAGCTAAACGAAAACCAGAAGAAAAAGGCAAATCAATCATAGCGAAACCAGCTTTAACAGTACTATAACCTGTAGTGTGGTTTCTATCGTATTTAGTTTTATTATAAATGAAATCAATCTTACTATCTCTTAAAATAAATTTCTCTGCATTTAAATGACTATTTATATCATTACTCATTAATGGTGCTCCACCTAATTTATTACCTAAATCCAAGAAAAAATCTTCCATGTGTGAGATTCGATCTAAATTTTGGTAAGCGAACCCAAACTTCAATTTTCTATATTGTGTACTATCTACAAGACCCAATTTCATTTCCCCAGAAACACGACCATCTACAATATTTTCATCTAAAAAACGATAAAATCTTCTAATACCATCACCTGCTGTGGGAGAAAATACATAGTCAAAAGTGCTGTATGTTTGATTATTTCTAAAATAATCAAACTGTAATACTTTAAAATCAGGTGCTATACTGCTACCCATAGTATAAGATAAAAAAGTTTCAGCTTTTAATTTCGAGTTAAATAATTGATTGATACTTTTAACTTGATAAATCAACTGTCTTCTTTGTTCATAAAATTGATTCACACGATTAGTAACTTCTTGGTCTTTAGTTCCGTCATTAATTGTATTAAAATTCACGGCGTCGTTCGTTCCTGAAAAATTTGGCATAAATAATAAGGTCAGAGCGTGCCTAGTATTGAACCTACAAGAAACATTAAACAACCCATTGATTCCGTTAACTTCACGACTTATTCTAGCATTATCTTGTGTATCAAATCCTTTTGAAGTTGTATCCCCTTGTAATCGTTGAGAAATACCGTTAGGGTCATATCTTAAAGAATTACCATAACGTACCCCCATCAAGAAACCAACTGTTTTTCCAAAAAGTGTAATTTGATTCCCTACGCTAAAATTTTGAGAAAAATTGATAGGAGCAATTCTGTTTTGGGTATTCCAGTTATTAGAAAATCCATTGGAATAATCTGTATTATTTTGATTGATTAAAGAAAAAGCTTGAGGTTTGTACTCTTTATCATACTTCGATTTAGCTTCGCTATAGGCTACATTATCATTTATTTCCGCTTTTGATAATAGGCCTAATTCGACTAAACCTAATTTAAAATAACTATTCGCTTCAGGTGTACCATCTCTCCAAGTAGAAACTCCTAATTTTTTAAAATAACCTTCCAATCCAAGTGCTTTCATTTCTTGGTAACTCGTTGGATTTAATGTTGGAGCTTTAAAGTTATCAAATGAATTATTTCTCAATCCATTATCATAACCCAACCAATCAGTAGCACTTCTTTGCGTAGAAATAACTTCTTTGAAAGTAGTTTGAGCATTGTAATTAAATTGAGTTTCTAAATTCACTTCCAATTTTGAAGGATAATCTTTCGTTTCAACGGAAATATAAGCACCAGAAAAATCTCCTGGTAAATCAGGAGAAGCTGTCTTAGTGATAACAATATTATCAATTAAACTAGAAGGGAAAATATCAAGTTTGATGTTATTGGTAAGGGGATCTAATGTTGGAATTCTAGAACCATTCAAGGTAGTCTTCACATATCGATCCCCAATACCTCTAACCGTAATTAATCCCCCACTTTGAGAAACACCTGAAACCCTTGAAATTGCAGCAACCACATTTGGGTCACCTGTTTTCTTTATGGTTTCGGCTGAAATGTAATCTATAGTAGTGGAAGAATTCTTTTTTACATTCTCCATAAAAGTCTCATTACTTTTGGTAGGTCTACCGCTAATAGTAATGACCTTAAGCTTTTTAGATGGAGAAATTAATATTACTTTTTTTAAAACAGACACATCTTTAAGTGTATCCATCTTCACTTCAAAAACATCATATCCCGGTTGTTTAAATAATAGATATGAAGAAGTATCGTTCAAAACAATCGAATATTTTCCTTCAACGTCTGTTTTAGCGTTGATTGTTTTATCGAACTTTGAAAAAATTTTCACTCCAAAAAGAGTTTCATTTTTTTCATTTTTTACTACTCCGTCAATTTTTTTTTGAGCAAAAACTGAAGTAGAAATAAGGAAGAGAGATGACCAAAAGATTTTTTTCATGAGTAAATAAATTAGTCAATTATAACTCTTTGATTATAAACAGATTCATCATTAGATACTTTCACAAAATAAACACCACTTGATACTGATGATAAATCGATTAGATTGGTTTCTAGATTCGTATTTAATTGTTTAGAAATTATTGTTTTTCCATCTAGTGTCAACAGTTCTGCATTAAAAGTTCCTTTAGCATTTTTATCCAATTTAATGAATAGTTTTTCAGAAGCTGGATTAGGGAAAACTGAAATATTATGATTAACTAAATTAGCTATAGAAGCTTTAGAAGTATCCACAGGTGTCGTCTTAGCTGGAGATTTATAAATTAAAGAAGGAATAGATAATTCTCCTGTTTTTGGATTAGACGCAACATACTTTTCAGAAACACCTGGAGTAGGGGTTCCGATTTGTATGTTTAATTCAAAACTAAATTGTCCTTTTGTGGTAAATTGACCAAGTAATACTCTATTTTCAGCTGTTGGACCTGTAGCACCACCTAAAGCAGAAACAGCTCCGTTTGTTGTTCTAAAAACACTATCAGCCAAACTTGTTGCATCAAAAACAGTTAAATCATTATCAATACCAACTGTTGTCACAGCTACAGGAGTACCTGCAATTATTCCGTCTTGATCTTTCAATAAAATCCCTACCGCAGTATCATTGTTTTTTAACATCGGATTAGTAATAATCGGTAACAAATTCGCTTTACTATCATCCTCCGATTTCAGAACACCTAATTGACCAGCTGCTGCTGCGCCTACAGAAAACCAAGAATCTAAAGCTACTGAATTGTTTTTTAATTGAGCGCTAGGAATTCCATTTGCAGTAGTAGCGCCTCTGTCTTCATTATTGAAAAACCCCTCTGATGATTTAATCACTAAAGGATGATCACCATCACCATATAATGCTTGGAATTTATAACCTGGAAGCATATCCGCAAAAACTCTGTAAGTAACAGAACCAACAGGAAGTGTTCCCATAGAACCTATAGAATCTTCTGCATTTGAAACATAATATTTTTCAACAATGATTTTCTCTAAACCTTGTTGAGAAAATGTAGTTCCAGCAGCTAATATACCACCAGCAAAAAGTAATTGTTTTATCATTTTTTTTGATTTTTAGATTTATTCTTTTTTGAATCATACAATAAACTTGGGTGAGTAAAGTCACTCGCCACTGGGTTCAATGCAATATATTTTTCCGATATTCCTGGAGTTGGTGTTCCTAATTGAAGATTTATTTCAAATGAGAAATCACCATCAGTAGTAAATTGACCGATTAAAACCTTATTTGAACCCAATGAATCTAACCCCTTAGCACCACCCAAACAAAACCAACCTCCATTATCCGTAATGAATTCATTCTTATCACTTTTTTTTCCGAAAACATCTGCTGCTAACTTTTCAATATTAAAAAAAGTTGGCCTTGGAACTTTTCCAACAACTTTCAACCCATCCTTGAATTTTAAATTCGATTCAATTGAATTAAGATAATTGGTATGCTTTATTGTTTCAACTGTATCATCATCATTTAACAACACACCATAGGAATCTTCTCCAGCAGCACCTACCGACAACCATGAATCTAGCATCACTGTATTTTTAGTAAGCGTTCGATAAGGTATTACGTTAGGGATAACATCACCGTGCTCAGAATGATTAAAAAAAGTAGTTGTAGTTTTAATGAATAATGGATGATTAGGACTCCCAAAAATTGCCTGAACAGAATAGCCTGGTTTTAAATCCAGATAAACACGATAGGTTACTGCGTTCTTTTGCAGAGGAAAAGTGTGTAATTCTGAAATAGTATCATTCGAAGAAGCTACATAAAACTTTTCTACAAAAACACTCTCTAAACCTTGTGAAAAAGAGGAGTTAATAAAGAATAAAAATAGTATTGCAATAAACTTCATTTAATGTTAAAATTTACCGCCAAAGCTATTTAAGCTATTTCACAATTGAATTATTAAAGAATTATTAAACAATTAAAGAAGTATAACTAGGGCTATCAATCCGTAAAATTGAATTAATATAAAATTCAAGCTAAAGCCTAATCTAAATCTTTTATTTTAAAAAAAGTACAATCACAAATAACTTTTAAAAAATAAACAAATCAAAAACAATTAGTTATAATATTAACTTTATTCATACTGAATTAAAAAACAAATAATTTTAAGTTTAAACACTATTCTTTTGAATCCTTTTTCTTTGATAAAAAAACAAGATGGAAGAACTAATTTCAAAAGAGGAACTGAAAAAATTTCTCAAAGTTCAACAATACGAAAAATCTAAACTAGCCGATTTCGTATACAACAAATTGAAATTAAAAGAATTAAATGAAATCTATCTTAAACACAAAGAAAAAGATAGTATAACTTTTGTAGAAGGAATTTTGTCCGATTTGGGTATTCATTTCGAAATTCCAGAAGAAGATCTAAAACGAATTCCACAAAAAGGAGGATTCATTTTATTATCCAACCATCCATTCGGAGCGTTAGATGGTTTAATCATTTGTAAAACCATCGCTGAGAAAAGACCTGACTTTAAGTTAATGGCGAACTTTCTACTTGAAAGAATCGTTCCTTTAAAAGATATGATCTTTCCAGTGAATCCATTTGAGACAATGAAAGATAAAAAGTCAAGTGTAAATGGGATTCGAAATGCATTGACTTACGTGAGAGAAGGACATCCTCTTGGAATTTTCCCAGCAGGCGAAGTAGCTGCATTTAAACTTTCAAAACTGAATGTGAAAGAAAAAGAATGGGATCAAATCATTAAATTCATTTTAAAATGCAATGTACCAGTTATACCTACTTATATTTCAGGAACTAATAGCCCGTTATTTCATGCATTGGGTTTAATACATC
>VFQS010003703.1_pt1 | contig 11552 bp, 8 predicted proteins | sample 3512361 | NCBI WGS metagenome assembly VFQS01 (sample SAMN10412375, study PRJNA504923) | tailings metagenome | isolation source: Relicate 1 Philex TSF3 active mining | place: Philippines | reverse complement strand
CGTTATCCCCCACGACTGGGCACGTTCCGATATATTACTCACCCGTTCGCCACTCTCAAGGGGTTGCCCCCTCTACCGTTCGACTTGCATGTGTAAAGCATTCCGCCAGCGTTCAATCTGAGCCAGGATCAAACTCTATAGTTCGATCTTGAATTTTTTCGCTCTCTCGAGCAACTCATAAAAACGGAATTGAAGTGAACTTCACTTCTATCTTCATGAGCGTTTGTAAGTCAATTAAGACTTAGTTCCGTAGAACTTGGCAATCGCCATCAAACGCCCACGCTTATCGGCTGTATATTTTTAAAGATCTCTTGCAAACAATTTCAGGCCAAAGCCTTTGTTGTTTTTGCATCACCTCGCTGCGATCAGCGAAGCCTTGCAGTATAGCACGCATTTTTTGCCTGCTTTGAAAAAATTTAACATTTTTTAAACTTTTTCAAGCCGCCTTTTTGAGTTGCATTTTTGCTGCAACCAAATTGACTGGTCTTTATCGGCAATAAAGAATTGAGAACCGAGAACCGAGAACCGCACTGCATTGATGCCTTACTTCTCTTTAGATTCTCTTTTAGATTCTCTTTCAATTTCTCTTTTAACTTACCTTTTAATTACCGCCTTCGGCATCGATTAGTTTTAGCAACTACTCAGTAGCGAAGCCCTCGACTATAACACTACTTTTTGGGTGAGCGCAAGACTTTCATCAAAAATTTTCAAGCCTCATTGATAATGAGTCCATGGCTTTAATCACTTTATTAGACGCATCGTTGGCTTATGGCCACGTCGCACTCCTGGATCACGCAGACTTTGCGCTCGAGACTTCTGAACGCATTGGCCTGATTGGCCGCAACGGCACAGGCAAATCGTCCTTCCTCAAAATACTTGCCGGCATGGAGCACGCCGATGACGGCAACATGCATGTGCAACAAGGCGTGCGCATTGCTTACGTGGCGCAAGAACCACTGTTAGAAGCAGAAGATTCCATCTTTGAATCTGTGCAACGCGGCCTCGCGCCTGTGATGAAGTTAATCGACGACTACAGCAACTGCATCGGCGACCTCGACACGCTGCAAAGCCAAATCGAATCGCTTGATGGCTGGGGATGGGAGCAGCGTGTCGACGAGACCTTGTACCGCCTGCATCTAGACCCCACAGCCAAAATTGGCACCTTGTCTGGCGGCAATCGCAAGCGCGTCGCACTGGCACAAGCATTGGTGACACGACCTGATGTCCTCTTGTTAGATGAACCGACCAACCACTTGGACTTGGACTCCATCGCTTGGCTTGAACAATTACTGATCGATTTCAAAGGCAGCGTGGTAGCCATTACGCACGACCGCGCTTTTTTGGACCGCATCGCCACATGCATTGTGGAACTGGACCGCGGACGACTGCGAAGCTATCCAGGCAACTTTGCGCAATATCAAATTAACAAAGAAGCGCAGTTGGCGCAAGAAGCTGTCATCAGCGCTAAGGCTGACAAGCTGTTGGCACAAGAAGAAGTTTGGATTCGCAAAGGTGTCGAAGCGCGCCGCACACGCAGCCAAAGCCGTATTGTGCGACTCGAAAACTTACGCGCCACACGCAGCGCGCGCAGAGAGCAAGTGGGACGCGTTCGCATGGAAGTGGCATCGGGCGCCCCCAGTGGCAAGTTGGTGGCTGAACTGACAGACGTCTGCAAATCATTCACCTCCCCCGAAGGCGACGTGAAAGTCATTGTGAAAGACTTCACAGCCACCTTGTTGCGCGGCGACAAGATTGGCTTGTTAGGCCCCAACGGTGCAGGCAAAACAACGCTGCTGAAAATGATCTTAGGCGAACTGGCCGCAGACAGTGGCAGCATTCGCCAAGGCGCCAATTTGCAAGTGGCTTACTTTGATCAAATGCGAAACGCCCTAGACCTTGAGGCATCTCTAGAAGACTTCATCAGCCCAGGCAGCGAATGGATTGAGATTGGCAGCAAACGCCAACACGTGAAGAGCTATTTGGGCGACTTCTTGTTTTCGCCAGCTCGCGCCACATCACCCGTGAAATCTTTGTCGGGCGGGGAGCGCAATCGCTTGCTGCTGGCCAGGCTGTTTGCACGGCCTGCCAATGTCTTGGTGCTGGACGAGCCCACCAACGACTTGGACATCGACACCTTGGAGTTGCTAGAAGAATTGTTGCAAGACTACGAGGGTACCGTGTTCTTGGTCAGTCACGACCGCGCTTTCATGGACAACGTGGTGACCAGCATCATTGCCTGTGAAGCGACCGATGACAAGCCCGGCTTCTGGCGCGAATACGAAGGCTCCGTGCAGGATTGGTTGACGCAATCACAGCGCAGCCAAGCCATTCAAGCGCAAAACAAAATAGCAGCAGCCAAAACAAGCACTGCAGCCATCACCACCGAGACGGCACCCAAAGAAGCGGCTTCCAAAACAAAGGCCCCAAGTCAGAAAGCCAATACGGCAGCCCCCAGCGCCACCAAAAGCAACGTCAAGTTGAGCTACAAGGAACAACGTGAGCTAGACACATTGCCCGGGCAGATTGAAGCACTCGAAAATGAGCAGAAGCAAATTAGGCTGGCCCTAGAGGACAGCAGTTTGTTTGCAAAAGATCCCGCGCAGGCCACAGCGCTGTTTGCACGCGACGCAGAAATTGATGCCGCCTTGATGGCCGCACTTGAACGCTGGGAACAACTGTCGGCATGAATTTCATTTTCAGCCCAGAGGAACTAATGGCCTTGTTGGTTCTGTCCACTGCGGCCAGCTTCACGCCAGGGCCCAACACCACGTTGTCAACTGCACTGGCCGCCAACCGAGGCATGCGTTCAGCCCTGAAATTCGTTTTGGCAGTTCCGATAGGTTGGGGCTTGTTGTTGAGTCTGTGCATGGCGGGTATGGGCAACTTGGTGTTGGCCTTGCCTGCATTGCGCTGGGTGATCATGGTCAGTGGCACGCTGTATTTGTTGTGGATGGCTTATCGGTTGTGGGGCACCCGAGAAATGGCCACCGCCAGCACAGATCGACTCAACATCAGCTTTGTACAAGGCGTTAGCCTTCAATTCTTGAACATCAAAGCCTGGATGCTGGCACTGTCGTTGGTGGCAGGCTGGGTAGCCGGCAAAGAGGATGCAATGGCACGCAGCATGTTGCTGCTGCCCATCATGATGGCTTTTGGTTTGATCAGTAACCTGACCTATGCGGCAGTTGGAAGCTTGCTGAGGCAGTGGTTGTCGGAAGGCATCAGGCTGTTGGTCTTTAACCGATGCATGGCCACGGCGCTTTTGTTCACTGCAGTTTGGATGTTACAAACAAGTTTTTAATTCGAGGAATCTCGCATGGCTTCGAGGCCTTTCAAACAAGTGGATGTCTTCACATCTGCAGCCTATTTGGGCAATCCTGTAGCGGTGGTGCTAGACGGTACGGGCCTGAGCGATGCCAGCATGCAAAGATTTGCTCGCTGGACCCAATTGAGTGAGACCACTTTTGTCTTGCCACCAAGCCCCGAAGCCAAAGCGCAAGGGGCCGACTACAAATTGCGCATCTTCACGCCCGGCGGTGAGCTGCCTTTTGCAGGCCACCCCACGTTGGGCAGCGCCAGTGCTTGGTTAAAGGCAGGCGGACAAACCCAACAACCAGGCGTTTTGGTTCAGGAATGTGGCGTGGGCCTGGTGAGGCTGGAAATGCGTGAAGGACGCTGGGCCTTTGCTGCGCCGTCTGTCCAGATGCGCAGCATGCCAGAGGCTACCCTGCCCGCCCTGCTGAAGGCGCTTGGCCTTCAAGCAAATCAAGTGATGGACAGCCAAATCCTCAACAATGGGCCCGAGTGGTGGGCATTTTTGTTGGACGAAGTGGAAACCTTACGCAACTTGGCACCCGACCATTTGGCTTTGAAGCAACTGGGCGTGAAGGTGGGCGTGGCGGCAAAAACTGGGCAAGAAAATATCGCGTCTCCCCTATTGATTTCGCGCAGCAACCGTGAATCTCGGGCATTTGCGGGCAAGTCACTGCGTAACGTGGCAACCGACAAACCTGATGCACAACTGGAAGTGCGCGCATTTGCGGCGGCCATCGGCATCACGGAAGATCCTGTCACCGGCAGCTTGAACGCCTCGTTGTCGCAATGGCTGATTGACTCAGGTGCAATGCCAACCGATTACGTGGCAAGCCAAGGCATCGCATTGGGCCGAGAAGGCCGCGTGCACATTCAACAAGATTCGCAGGGCCAAGTTTGGGTCGGTGGCGACACCGTGATCTGCATTGAAGGCCATGTGGCGTTAGACTGAGAAGCATGGGACAACTGACTTTGGTGCGTCATGGACAAGCTTCCTTTGGCGCCGACGACTACGATCAACTGAGCGAACTGGGCCAACGCCAAAGCATTCGCCTAGGTGCCTATTGGAAACAAGCCAGCGAGCACACACCCGACACACTGTCTTTTGACGCCGTGTTGATGGGCAGCCTCAAGCGGCACCGACAAACTTGGGAAGGCATCGCCCAAGGTGCCAAGCTTCAAATGACCCCTGAAGTGTGGCCCGAGTTAAATGAATACGACAGCCATGCACTGATTGCAACTGTGCATCCAGAACCATTGGCCAAGCCCGATACCCCAGAGATGTACAAGCACCACTTTAGGCTCCTGAGAACAGCTTTGCAAAAGTGGATGGCGGGTGAAACACACCCAGAGGGCATGCCAAGCTACGACGTGTTTGTGCAAGGTATTCAGGCGGTCTTGACACATGTGCGGTCCAATTACAAAGGCCGCGTCTTGTTGGTGTCCAGTGGTGGCCCCATATCAACAGCTGTCGGTCAGGTGCTGGGGGCCCCTGCCGATACCACCATTGAATTGAATTTGCGCATCCGCAACACGGCGCTGACAGAATTCATTTACTCGCCGTCCAGACACATGCTGCTGTCTTACAACAACCTGCCCCACTTGGACGACAGCACGCATCACAAATGGGTGACCTTTGCTTAATCTACGTTGCCAATGTGCAAGCTTGCTGTATCTTGACAGCGTAGATAGTGTTTCTCCCGATAGGGGGCACTTCATTTTCTTGTCAAAATGACATGCATGCAGATTCAGTCAGCACTTCTTTCTATGCTTGATCAAGCGCAAGGCATTCGAATTGCGAATACATCTGCTGAAGATTGCCGCAATTACATGCGTTTGCATGGCGTTCTTCAAAACATGGTCATTGAAGACAGTTTGGGGGGCACAGTTTGTCACATGCGACCAGAATGGGCTGCAAGCCATGCGCCCATGTTCAACACCTTGTCGTTTCATGAGCACGCGCAGAATTTGACGCAAGAGATTTTGTGGTCACTTTTAATTTCGCCACACGTTTTTTCATTTCACAATTTAGAAGCACTGGCCAGCTCGGTGCGTGTTAGAGAAAACATTGCTATTGCTGCGCGCAAAACTGCTTTGGCTTTTCGCACAGAGGCGGCAGAACGTCCCCTCGAGTTTTGGCACTACGTCGATGAAGCGGGCTTTGTCTTGCACCCCGGCACCAGTTTGATCAAAGCCTTGATCAGTGCCACGCAGCCCGAAGCCACTGGCAAGCTGTATGATTTTTCTTGTTATCGCGCCAGCGAATACGTTATTTTGCTGGGCTTGGCGCAAGAGGCTGAAGTTCACCACCCGGCCTTATTTGAAGCACTGCAAAAACTCAATGAAGTCCATGCCGTTCGCTCGGCACAATTTCACGATGTGTTTTTGCATGAGTATGGCTCGCTTGAGGCCCCTTTGCCCGCCCAATTCTTTGTGCCTGGCGATCGATTGTGGTTTCGCAACCCCGATGAACCTTCTTCCGACGTGACAGGCTACGAGGGCTCGTGGGTGATTTACATGGGCGGCGGCTTGTTCAGCAACTTCTGGAAGCGTGATCAGCCCTTTACCTTGGCGCACAAGTGTGTGGAAATTTATCACTGGCGCCATGGCCTCAGCACCAACAGCCAAGGCGAGGCATGGATTGACGAAAGCATTGTTGAGGCTCGCGTCAAGCAAACGATGCAAGATCCGCAAGAATCGCAGAAGGTTCTGGATGTGATGATGCGAATGCGCGATGGCAAAGGTATTTATGCCAACGGAGGTTGCCTCGACGCCAGTCGCGAATGTCCTCAGCAAATTCACCCTAGCGCTTGTGAACTCAAGCTACCTATCAAGCATTGAACTGCTGAAGGACTGACGCTGGTTGACCGCCACGCAAGACGCTTGCCACTAAGGCTTTTTGTGTTGGAAGATTGACGCTGGCAAGCGGTCGATCTCCAACAGGAGTTGGGCCAATGAACGGCCTGCAGCCTCTATCAATGCCTGACCTTTTTGCGAAGTGGCGGCGGCTGCATTGCCGGCGGCTCCCGCCGGGTTGTAATCTTGCATTTGCCACGCCAATTTGGAACTGCGGCTATTGCCCAAAATGGGAAAATGAGCAGCACGTTGCTCGGCGCTGGATGCAAAATTTTGAGCCAACTCCATGCGCACCCGATGCGGTTGCAGCGCCAGCATGGCAGAAGTTTCGACATCGCCAGCATGCACGCCAAAACGATGTTCATGTGGGGAGAACAGCGCGTTCAAATCTTCGCCTTGCTCGTTTGTCAGCGGCAGTTGATACCAATTGACGCTGTAAACCAGCATGCCCAAGCGCGCGCGCAAGTCTCGCGCCACGACGTCCATGGCACCCACATGACCGCCATGTGCATTCAACAATACGAGCTTGTGAAAGCCTGCCGCCTTAACGGACTCTGCAATGTCTGTCCACAGTCGAATCAGGGTTTCGGGTTTTAAGGTAAGCGTGCCCGCAAATGCCGCGTGTTCTGGACTCAGGCCGACACTTTGAGTGGGCAGAAAGAACACCGGCAAGGGCGATTCTGCATTTGCCTGAAGCGTCTGAAGGGGGGCCAAACTGGCTGCAACCACGCCATTCACAATGTCAGTGTCAACCGACAGCGACAAGTGCGGGCCATGCTGCTCGGTAGCGGCCAAGGGCAACACCGCAATGGCACGTGCTTTGTCAATGCGCGCAAAATCTTGGGTGGTCAACTCTGACCAATAGGGGCTTAGGCTGGGCTGGGCTGACGAACTTTTCATAACGGCAGTTTAATAGAGGTACCGTATTTAAGTGCATGATTGCGCTTTTATTAAGGCTTCTGGCCAATTTTGCGGCTCAATCTGTCGCCGATTTTGCTGCCGAACCTTCTGCTGATGCGAATGCTTATGTTGTTGCTGAATATTCAAGGTCTTTTCCATCTCTTCAGGCACCCTCTGCTTTGGGGCGTCGTGTGCCTTGCTTTGACGCTCACTGGCCATGCACAAACGCAAATCTTGGGCAACAGTCAGCCTTCCCATGTGGTGCAGACGCCGCAAGTGAAAGCCACTTTGTCAATCGATGCACCTCAAGGCATTGCGGCTGGACAAACCATTTTGCTGGGCCTTCAACTGACGCATCAGGCGCACTGGCATACGTATTGGCGCAACCCTGGTGACTCGGGCTTGCCCACAGAGCTGACATGGAAGTTGCCAACAGGCCTCACGGCGGGACCCTTGATGTGGCCCGCTCCTAAAAAAATCCCCATCGGCACACTGGCCAATTACGGCTACGAAGACAGTGTGATGTTGGTGACCCCTGTTCAGGTAGACAAGTCGTTCAAGCCCACAGGCACGACCATCGACATTCAATTGCGTGCCAATTGGTTGGTGTGCAAACAAGAATGCATTCCGCAAGAGGGTGATTTTCAATTAACCGTCCCTGTCGTAGGCGCCAGTGCCACGGCGCCCGCTGAGTTTCAAAAAGCCCTGCAGTTTCAAGCCAAGTTGCTGACGGGTGCGCATGCTGCACGCATTGCTGACGATGGCCGCACGCTGCAATTGACTCTGGCCAGTTTGCCGGCTGAGTTGCAAAAGGGGCCATGGACCCTGTTTCCACAAACAGCCAATGTGGTTCAAAACAATGCGGCGCCCGTGATGGAGGTCGATTCGACAGGCACAAGCAACGCCCCCAAAGTGCAAGTTCGCATTTCCAGTGAAAGAATGGACAGTCCCTCAAAAATGTCTTGGTTGCTGGTCCAGGGCAAGGCCGACGCGCCAACGGGCTTGCAATGGACATTTGAGACGCCAGTGCAGGGGCAATGGCGAGAGTTTGCCGAAGAAGCGCAGTCAGCTGACAAGCTCAAAATTGCCGCACCTTCTTTAGGCAACACATTGACCGCGCCCTGGGCCACTTGGGTCTTGGCTTTGCTGGGCGCTTTGGCGGGTGGTTTGTTGTTGAATTTGATGCCCTGCGTGTTTCCTGTTTTGGCCATCAAATTGCTGAGCATTTCGCAGCATTCCAATAGCACCCAACAAATGAAAGCCTCTGCTGGGGCTTTCAGTGCAGGTGTTGTAGCGTCCTTTTTGCTGCTTGGCGGTTTGATGTTGGCCTTCAGAGCCGCAGGCTCGCAAATGGGCTGGGGCTTCCAGTTGCAGTCTCCTTGGGTGGTGGGCGGTCTGGCCATGTTGTTTGCCGTGATGGGCCTGAACCTCTCCGGCTTGTTTGAATTTGGCAGCTTGGCGCCCAGTTCGGTAGCCAGTGTTCAGTGGTCACGGCCTTGGGTCAATGCCCTGTGGTCGGGTGTCTTTGCGGTGGTCATTGCCTCGCCTTGTACGGCGCCCTTCATGGGCGCATCGCTTGGCTTGGCCATTGGCCTTCCGGCATGGCAAGCGCTGCCCATTTTTGGCGCCATGGGCTTGGGCATGGCTTTGCCCTTTTTGGCACTGACGGTCAGCACGGCTTGGGTTCAATTTTTGCCACGGCCCGGCGCTTGGATGGTGACATTCCGGCAATTCATGGCCTTCCCCATGTATGCCACCGTCATTTGGTTGGTTTGGGTGCTTGGTCAGCAAGTTGGGCTGGATGGTGTCACTGGCTTCCTCATTTGTCTGCTCAGCTTGGCGCTGGTTTTGTGGGCCTTGCAGCAACAAGGCAAGACCGGTTGGCTCTTGCGCGCTTTGGCCTTGGTGTTGCTGGCTGTGGCACTTTGGCAGTGGGGCGCCAGTTGGACTCGAATAGAACCCACAGACCCAAAATACAGCACGTCATCAGGCGCCAGCAGCCCGCAAAACAAGGGTGTGCCCGGTGCAATTTGGGAAGCATGGTCTGAAGAAAAGGTAGCCAAAGCACGTGATGCAGGCCAGCCTGTGTTCATTGACTTTACGGCCGCTTGGTGCGTCACTTGTCAGTTCAACAAAAAAACCACCTTCAGCCAAACAGAGGTCGTGGCATCTTTTGCTCAAAAAAATGTCTTGTTGCTGCGGGCCGATTGGACGCGCTATGACCCCGCCATCACACAAGCGCTGAATGCTTTGGGCCGAAACGGTGTGCCGGTTTATGCTTGGTATGCACCAGGGCAATCTGTGCAACTGCTGTCGGAGTTGCCTTCGGTCGCAGAGATTCAAAATGCATTGCGCCAAGTCAAAACCGCGTCGTCCACTCAATAGGTTCTCGCTTCATCAACAATGTGCATTGCACTGAGTCTGCGAGAATGCTGCAGACTCTTTTGAAAAGGCCCTTGCGGCTTGTACGACCATGACTTTTGACAGCTTTGCCCCTTTGTCCAACGACAGCTTTTTGCGCGCTTGCCTGCGACAGGCCACCGACCACACCCCGGTGTGGCTGATGCGACAAGCTGGCAGGTATTTGCCAGAGTACTGTGCAACGCGCGCCAAAGCTGGCAGCTTCATGGGTCTGGCCACCAACGTCGACTTTGCCACCGAGGTAACACTGCAACCCCTCGAGCGCTACCCGCTGGACGCCGCCATTTTGTTCAGCGACATCTTGACTGTGCCCGATGCCATGGGTTTGGGCTTGAGTTTTGCGATGGGCGAGGGCCCACGTTTTGCCAAGAGTGTGCGCAACGAAGCCGATGTGGACGCGCTGCAAGTCCCTGACATGGCCAAACTGCAATACGTCTTTGATGCGGTCACCGCCATTCGAAAGGCCTTGAACGGCCGAGTGCCCCTGATTGGCTTTTCAGGCAGCCCCTGGACATTGGCTTGCTACATGGTGGAAGGCAAGGGCTCGGACGACTACCGTTTGGTCAAATCGATGCTGTACAGCCGTCCCGATTTGATGCACCGCATTTTGGAAGTCAATGCACAAGCCGTGGCCACTTATTTGAACGCTCAAATTGACGCCGGCGCCCAAGCCGTCATGATTTTTGACAGCTGGGGCGGTGTTTTAGCTGACGCTGCCTTCCAAGAATTTAGCCTGGCCTACACCGCCAAAGTGCTCGCTCTTTTGAAGAAAGAACATCAAGGCGTGCGCATCCCGCGCATTGTCTTTACCAAAGGCGGCGGTTTGTGGCTTGAAGAAATGGGTCAACTTGACTGCGAAGTGCTGGGCCTCGACTGGACCATGAACTTGGGCCGCGCCCGTCACATGGTGGGCGGCAAGGTCAATGGCGCTGGCAAAGCTTTGCAAGGCAACATTGACCCCAACGTGTTGTTTGCACCGCCCGCACAAATTCAAAAAGAAGTGATTCGGGTGCTCGACAGTTTTGGAACTCCGCATACGGATGCCAACAGCACGGGGCCGACGCACATTTTCAATTTGGGACACGGCATTAGCCAATTCACGCCTCCCGAGCATGTCTTGGCCTTGGTCGAAGCTGTTCACTCGCATTCCAAGGCTCTGCGGCAGCCCTCGCGCTGAGACGCTCACACGTACTGCATAAACCATGCAAAAAACCCCTAAATAAATTTAAATTTTTGGGTTTTTTCTATTGACTTATGCACAAAAGCAAAAATCTTGAAATTTAAAAATATGTTTGCAAGAAGGACTTCCGAGCAAACCCCCGATGTCATCTAAGTTATTGATTTAATTAAACTTAATGATTCTGCTCAGTTCTCGAGCAATCCAATCAAAGCCTTATTTTTCAAGGGTTTCGGGGGCATCCAGCAGAGTTTTCAACAAAGTTATCCACAGTTTATTGGGACTGCTTCCAAAGACCATGAAAAACAACAACTTAAGCGTGATTTCAAGAATATTTATGAGCAAGAAAATGACAGAATGCATGCATCAAAGCAGTTGATGCGTCAACACTCGGAAAAAATCATACATGTGGCTTGACGTCGCAGTTTCGGCACCCGCCCACAGCCAAGTGGGTGGTTTGCTCACCTACAACACCGATCTGCCTGCGCAGGTGGGCCAGTTGGTGCGCGTGCCATTTGGCAAGCGCGAAGTGTTGGGCGTGGTGTGGCGAGTTCATGCCCAAGCACCATCGCATTTGGCACAAAGTGCCGTGAAGCACGTGACGGCCATACTGGAGGGCGTCAGCCCTTTAAGCACGCATTGGCTTCAATTGGTGCAGTTCACGGCTCAGTACTACCAGCGCTCTTTGGGTGAGGTGGCCATGGCGGCTTTACCGCCGCAGTTGCGCGACCTGACACCCGAACAACTGTCGCGCCGCCTAAGGAAACGCAGCGCCAGCGAGGAAACGATCCAAGCCGCATTGGAATCGCCTTGGCCTTTGTCTGAGCAGCAGACCCAGGTCTTGTCGCAAATGTCAAAGGCACCCGGACCTTTTTTGATCCATGGC
>VFQS010003700.1_pt1 | contig 11559 bp, 9 predicted proteins | sample 3512361 | NCBI WGS metagenome assembly VFQS01 (sample SAMN10412375, study PRJNA504923) | tailings metagenome | isolation source: Relicate 1 Philex TSF3 active mining | place: Philippines | reverse complement strand
GATTCACCCTCGATTTTTCCAGCCGCAGCGGTTGCAGCCTGCGAAAACTTCCGGCCAATTCAGCCACACGATCCGGATGCACCGCGCCAGCATGCATGTACAGCAGATACCGCAGCTGCAGTGGAGTTTCCGCAGTCGTCAGCAAGGCTCCGTTCAGACAGGGCGAAGCACACATCCAGCCGTCGTCCCGCACATGCCAGCAGGTGGGCTGACCTGGATTCGAAACATGATCAAAATACGTAATCCCCTCCCGATCGTCACTGTTCATCTGAGTCGGGCCGCTGTAGTCCATCCACTCCGCAGCGCCCGCAAACAACTGCTTTTCTCCAGTTACACCCGCACTGCTCGTTAACACTCCACCGCCAAAAAACGCCGAGACACTCCTTGCCACCCGCACAGCCAGAAAGCCGAAATTCGTCTTCGCAAACTCCAGCGATGCCGCAGTCGGAACAAAACGACTCTGAAGCTCAACGGTATACTCACCGGACTCAGCCACCGGACGGACTTCCGCTATCAGTTCCTGACGCAGCAACGGCGAAGGATTGTGACCATCAAACCAGCCCAGTTCCACCGCCATCCGACAGCCTTCAGCACCATCCTCAAGGGCAAACCACTGCAGCTGCCGCACAACCGCCCCGCTCGCGTTTCCCCAGAAGTCGATCCCCAGCACCTTGTTGTGGGCGAACCAGATCGACTGGTGGTGATCATGGTCCGGAGCACCCGGATGCCCCATCCGCGTCAATTGAGCCCCCGATGGAGCAAGCACGGGAAAAAAACAGGGCCGCGGATATTCCTGCCCGAAATTCCATCGCAGGACTTCGCGACCTGCGATCTGAAATGCAAAATGATGAGGAATTCCTGGCACAACCTGACAACGCGGCGCACGCATCAATCGACTCCCGCTGCTCCACCCAATCACCCGACACGCCGATATGTTAAACAATGCTCACTGGTATCTCCACATTCCATCTGCCATTCTGCTGAGACTCTGATACTGTTCAGGCGTCTGCTTCCGCGAGGTTTTCACATGGCACAGCTGCTCAATCGTCGTCTCCTGCTGCAGGCCGCCACTGCGTCAGCATTGCTCCCATCGGCAGACAGCTCGGCCTGTACGTCCGCCAGCACCACGCACAACCGCGGTTGGCGCGCAGGTGTCGCCCGCGAAATCATAACACCGGAAACACCCGTCTGGCTGGCCGGATATGGGTCTCGCCGCGCACCGGAAGGCAAACTTCATGATCTCTGGATGAAAGCTCTGGCACTCGAATCCCCCGATGGCACAAAAGCTGTATTGATCACCAGTGACTTCCAGGGCGTCCCCGCCTCCATGAGCGATCGCGTCTTCGCGCTGCTCGCTGAACACCATGGACTGCAGCGCGACCAGGTGCTGTTCACGTTCTCCCACAACCACTGCGGACCTCGACTGGGAGATGACCTGATCGATTATTACCCAGTCGAAGCCGAACAGGAAGAACTGGTGCGGCAGTACACGGACCTGATGGTGGAACGAACGGTCCGGCTTTGCAAAACCGCACTTGCAGATCTGCGCGACGCCACACTCCGCCATGGCACTGGTCACACCACCTTCGCCGTAAATCGCCGCAATAATCGCGAAGCCGATGTCCCTGATCTGCTGGCTCGCGGCGTTCCGCTGACTGGTCCTGTTGACCACACCGTACCCGTTCTGCAGGTGACTCGACCCGACGGAACCGTTGCCGCCATCCTGTTCGGTTATGCCTGCCACCCCACTACACTCAGCTTCACCAGGTGGTGCGGAGACTACCCAGGATTCGCACAACTGCAACTTGAGCAGGCGTTTCCCGGAGCTGCAGCCATGTTTGTCAACACCTGCGGCGGCGATCAGAACCCGCTGCCCCGCAGAACCGTGGAACTCTGCGAAAAATATGGCACTATGCTGGCCGACGCTGTAAAACTGGCACTGCAGCAGCCCCTGATGCCCGTGTCACCACAGCTGCGCACCGCCTTTGAACTGATTGAACTGCCCTATCTGCAGGTCGTCACGCGTGACGAACTGCAGCAGGCCGCAGAAACCGACCAGGGAATTCGAGGCCGCTGGGCCAAACGCCTGCTGGCACGACTGGATTCCGGTCAGTCCTTCGCCACCGGCTCACCGTACCCACTCCACGTCTGGCTGCTCGGCAGCGAACTGAAGTGGATCGGCATGGGAGCCGAAACCGTCGTTGATTACGCACTCCGATTCAAACAGGAACACGGCGCCGGTACGTGGGTCATGGGCTACTCCGATGATATGCTCGCCTACATCCCCAGCCGGCGAGTCTGGGAGGAAGGCGGTTACGAAGGAGGCAGCAATCTGTATGAATACGGGCGACCGGCCCTCCGCTGGAACGGCGACATCGAGGATCGCATCGTCGCCGGCGTTGATCGACTTTTCCAACAGGCCACCCGGAAGTAATGCCGGCTGATCTGCATTCGGACACTCCACTTCCCCAGGACAATGGCTTAAGCTTAACCCCGCTGTTGCTGCTGCTGTTACTGCCACCATATCCCGATCCGGAGTTGAAACTGTGAAAAAACTGAGATCACTCGGCCTTGTGGCCATTGCGCTGTTCATGCACGCCGGTCAGTCGGTCGCTCAGGAATGGAAGAGCGGTGTTGAGTGGCAGGAACCACCTCTGGTGACTCCCGGCACCACTGACAATGCTCCGCCATCAGACGCCATCGTCCTGTTCGACGGCACGAACCTCGACGCATGGGAAAATGGCGACAAATGGGCCATCGAAAATGGAGTTGCCACGGCCAGACAATCGGCCATCACCACCAGACAGCACTTCGGGGACATCCAGCTGCACCTCGAATGGTCGGCACCCACCGAAATTCGCGGAGAAGGACAGGGCCGCGGCAACAGTGGCTGTTACCTGCTGGGACTCTATGAAGTTCAGATTCTTGACTCGTTCCAGAATCAGACCTACTTCGACGGCCAGGCCGGCTCGATCTACAAACAGACGCCCCCGCTGGCCAATGCCATGCGCAAACCCGGTGAATGGAATACCTACCAGATCATTTTCAACACCCCCCGTTTCAAGGGAAATGGCGACGTCGACAGGCCCGCATACGTTACGCTGATCCAGAACGGAATTCTGCTGCTCAACAACTTCGAACTCCACGGCCCCACCAGCTATACCGAAGCCCCGCACTACAAACCCCATGCCGAAACCGGCCCCATCTCGCTGCAGTTTCACGGTGATCCCGTTCGCTTCCGCAATATCTGGCTGCGCGAGCTGAAACCGGCAGTGGGGCGACGAGTCTCTGCACCCTTCAACCTGCCACTGCCTCCGAAGACAGCAGAGCCCAAAGCTGGCCCACATAAGCCTGCTGACGACACAAAACCGGCAAACTCAGGAGAAACACCCCCTCCACCGGAAGCAAAAACAAGGCCCGCCGCCACAAACAATTGAGCCCTGGCCGGAAGCCGCCCGGTCTGACGAAACAGTTTTCGTCAGACCGCGTCGCCCCCGCCGTAGAGCTGCTCAATCACCGCCCCCTGATTCAGATGTACCGGACGGTTCAGACGATCACGCACCACTGAATGCGGCTCAATCCCCAGCGCGGAATAGACTGTGGCGCCCAGATCGTCCGGCGAAAATGCTGCCGAATCCGGATACGCTCCGATTTCATCCGAACGACCAATCACTTTTCCTCCCTGCACCCCAGCCCCCGCAAACAGCCCTGTAAAACACGGCCCCCAGTGATCACGCCCACCGTCAGCGTTGATCTTCGGAGTCCTGCCGAATTCTCCCAGCATGATCACCATGGTGTCCTGCAGCAGACCACGCTCATCAAGATCCTGCAACAGAGCAGACACGCCTCGATCAAGCGGGCCCAGCAGGCGGTCCTTCAGCGTTCGAAAAATGGCACTGTGACTGTCCCAGTTCTGCACAGGCCCCATGTTGGCCTGCACAATCGGCACTCCCGCCTCCACCAGACGCCGCGCCAGCAGCAATGATTGCCCAAAGGCATGTCGCCCGTAGCGATCACGCACAGTTTCCGACTCACGATGCAGCTCAAAAGCCTGCGTCAGACGCCCGGATGACAGCATGCTGAATGCCAGCCGCTGGTCTTCAACCATGCGTGCCGCAGAACCGCTGATGGAGCCCGGGGAATCAGACGGCTGCAGACTCTGCAGCAGACGACGTCGATTGTCCAGTCGCCCCTGATCCAGCCCCTGAATCAACGACAGTGACTCCACGCGAAAATCATCCCGCGATGGATCGCCGACGATCTGCCACGGATCATATTTGGGACCCAAAAAACCGGCGTGCTGACCCGGCCATGTCAGCGGAGCAGACATCAGCCAGGTCGGCAGGTTCACACCGCTGGGAATTCCATCTGAACGGGGACGCAGAAATTCGCAGCCCGCCGAATAACACGGCCAGTCATCCCGTGATGCCACTTTGTCGAAAAATCCGCCCGGCTGAAGATGCCCCGTCAGCACATGATGAGTCGACATCAGATGATTGTTGTCCTTGTGGGACAAACTGCGCACCAGTGCGTACTTGTGAGCCAGAGCAGCCAGGCCAGGCAAATGCTGACAGATTTGAGTTCCCGCCACGGAAGTCGCTGTCGGACTGAACTCCCCGCGAACTTCCGCAGCCGCCTCAGGCTTCATATCCAGCGTGTCATGGTGGCTGATGGCACCTGTGCAGAATACGATGATCAGCGACTTTGCCCTGGGCTGACGCCCCGCAGCAACCGCCGGCGCGGCCGTCGCCAACTGTCCCGCAGTACACCCCAGCAGGCCGGACCAGCCAACCTGCACCATCTTTCGACGACGCACCAGTGAATTTTCAGCAAATGTCGATGCAGACAGCATGTGGAGAGTCTTCGTCGGGGGCAGGGCGGGGGGCAGTGTTCAGGCACTTTTCACTGCAGTCTAGTTGACCGTTCAGCACTGTTGAACAAAAAAACGGCTGGTTCGGAATTGTCGATGAAAAATGCTGAAAATTTTTGCAATCACAGCTTCGTCCGAAATCGCTCAGAGAAATCATGGATTTCGGGCAATCGGTATGCGTCTTGCGGTTAGAATATTGCATCGAGGCGGACCGCCAAACTGGCAGTGCTCCGGATTTTTGCACAGGAGACAGAAGATGTTCGGTTACTTCTTCGACTCAACTTACCTGCTCATGGTCCTGGTTCCGGGCCTGCTGATGTCCGGCATCGCCAGCCTGATGGTCAGGTCAGCGTTCAGCATGTACTCCAAAGAGCCCACACAAAGAGGGCTCTCGGGGGCTCAGGCCGCTCAACTGCTGCTTCAAAACGCAGGCATCTACGATGTGCAGATTGAGCGCGCTCAGGGTTTCCTCAGCGACCACTACAACCCTGTCACCCGCACTCTCGCCCTGTCAGACAACGTCTACGACAGTAATTCCGTCGCTGCAATCGGAGTCGCCTGCCACGAGGCTGGCCATGCCATTCAGCACGCTGACAACTATGGCCCCCTGTGGTTGCGGTCCTCACTGGTTCCAGTCGTGGGTTTCGGCTCGACAGCTTCCGAAGTCCTGCTGATGCTGGGCTTCATCCTGCACGCCAAACCGTTGCTGCTGGCCGGTGTCATCGCCTTTGGAACCATCGTTTTGTTCCAGCTGGTCACGCTGCCCGTGGAGTTCGATGCCTCCGCCCGCGCCAAGAGACTGTGCCTGGAATATGGCATCGTCACAAACTCTGAGTACACAGGAGTCAGCCGTGTTCTGAATGCCGCCGCCCTGACTTACGTTGCAGCCTTCGCTTCCAGCCTGCTCACCCTGCTGTACTACCTCATCAAACTGGGACTGATCGGCGGAAATCGCAATGAGGAATAATAGCGACAGCCTGCCACGGGGCAGGGCGGGCTCAGTCACTGCTTTCCTGCGGCTGGGACAGATTCCAGCCACGCCTCGGTGAATACAGTGTGCTTCATCGATTTTCCCTCTTTCACAAAATAGCTGTAGACAACGTGTATGCGGCCGTCTCGCGTCTGAATGACGCAGGGATAGTGTGCGGACCCCTCCGCCAGATCTTCCAGCAGCCGCTTCCACTTCCATGTCCTGCCTTCGTCGTCTGACAGGCTGACGGCCAGTCGGCCGCGACCTTCTGCAGCATCATTGTGCACAAGCAGCCAGCGACCGCTCTGCAGACGCACGCCATCCACACCGGAACCAGGATTCGGCAGGCCGGAAACCAGCACCGGCCCCCACGTGACACCCTCATCTGAAGATTCAGCGTAACGCACGTGACCGGTGAAACCGTTTTCACGCATCCACGCCACAACTGTGCCATCAGATCTCTGCAGCACTGTCGGCTGGATCGCACCAAACCCCAGCAGCGGTTTGCCCGCAAACCAGGTACGCCCGCCATCATCGCTGATCGCCATGATCGACAGCGAAAACGTATCCGTGTAGAGCGGCAAAAGTATGCGGCCGGAACTGAGCACTGTGGGTTTGCACCGCGGTTGCCATCCCAGACGCTGCCAGACCTTCTGACTCAGACGTTCCCGGGCTTCGTTGATCGATGCCATTTTCTGCGGGGGCAGGGCAGGCAGCAACGCCAGCGTCTGATCCAGCACACGAATCGCCTCAGCTGAAAAATCGTCAGGCTTCAGCAGAATCGTCTCGTCACGATTCCACGCGGGTGCCCCCGTTCCTGCCGGGTGATCCGAGACCCGCAGTCGCGTCAGACAGGTCTCCCATGTGTTCGCTATAATCACCGGCCAGAACAGAAATAACCGGCCCTCCGCATCCGTCATCAGCGCGGTATTGCAGTCAGGAAAACCCGGAGTGTCTGCCAGCAGGAAGGATTCACTCCAGGCTGTGCTGCCTGGTTTCAGCCGAGCTCCCCAGACCGCCACATCATCCGCAGTGCGCTCACCACTGCCCCGGTACCATGAAGCGATCAGTTCGCCATTCTGCAGCTCTGCAATGCCGGGAGCATGGTTGTGCTGTGGATGCAGGGGAAAAATCAGCTCCGCAACGGGTTCCTGTCCGATTGCGACACCGCCGCACGTCTGCCACAAACAGGACAACAGCACTCCCAGTCGAACTTGCAGCGACAACAGATCCATAAAAAAGCTCCGGAAACGGGGCTGGAAAATCAGGGCGGGACGCAGGTTGCCGATATCAGGGGCAGGCACAGACTGGAGAGCAGGGCAGGCCCAGGCGACCTCGCGGGGTTCTTCGGATTCTGTGAGTTTTCAGCGAAGCTGTCGAGTATCTCGCCCCCGGAAAAGACTTGAAATCTGCCAGGCTTTACCAGATCAGAAACTTCCATTCTTTCGAAATTCTCAGACAATACTGCGCATTCTGCCTGCGTTTTCTTCCCCCCGTTTTTTTGTTCGGAGGCATGCATGAGAACCCTGACCAAATCGCAACGCGGTTTCACTCTGATCGAACTGCTGGTGGTGATTGCCATCATCGCCATCCTCGTGGCCCTTCTGCTGCCGGCTGTTCAGCAGGCTCGCGAAGCCGCACGACGCACGCAGTGCAAGAATAATCTCAAGCAGCTGGCACTCGCAGTACACAACTACCACGACGTTGCCAACATGTTCCCCCCAGGTTACATCTTCGCGCCACCGAATCTCGTCACCCGCTCGGCATTCACACTGCTCCTGCCCTACATCGAACAGACCAATCTTTACAACTCCATCGACTCCTCTGTTCCAATGATGATGGGTCCCACCGGCTACAACACCACGATTCAGGCCCAGAACGTGGCTGCGGCCGCCACAGTCATTCCCGCCTTCCTTTGCCCGTCATCCGTCGGCCCGACAACCGATGACTACATGTATCCGGCCAACGCGTTTGCTGCCGGCGTACCACCAATGAATATGACCTGGAAGGGAGGCCGAACTGACTACGGTGGGACAACCGGCATTCGCGGTGTCTACGGAAATCTGGCCTACAACAATAATCAGGGTGGTGACCGTGACGGCTGCCTGACAGCCGCTGGCCTCGGTGGCAGTACATCACGCATGCGTGACGTCACCGACGGAACGTCCAACACCCTGATGTTCGGCGAACGCACAGGTGGTGTAAGGCTTTACTATAAATCCACCCCGGCAACCAATCTTCCGGCTGTGCTCGGTGTCACCAACGGAGGCTCCTGGTCAGATGCCCTCGCCTTCGAACACTGGCTGCAGGGATCGCTGTACGACGGCACCGGACTTGGTGGTGGTCCCTGTGCCATGTGCACGAACATTCGCGGCAACGGCTTCCACAGCTTTCACACCGGCGGCTGCCAGTTTGCTTTGGTTGACGGATCAGTTCGCTTCATCAGCGAAAATGTGGCGGCCTCGGTGTTCGCTTCCACCGTGACCAAGAAGAAGGGCGAAATTGTCGGCGAATTCTGATTTTTTCGCCAGCTCCGCCAGGACTGTCGCAGCCGGGCCCTGCGAAAGGGCCCCGCTGCGTCAATTCCTCAGACAACTTAGCCTCCCCTTAACTTTCCGGCCCCTCGTGGCCTCTCCTCGAATGGAATCGCAGAATGCATAAATACTGCTCACTCCTGCTGGTCGCAGCCATGCTGCTCATTTCCGGTTGTGGTGAAGCCCCCAACCGAAAAGCCACTTTCCCGGTCAAGGGTAAAATCACCGTCGACGGTCAGGCTCCGGGGTCCGCCATTCGTATCGAATGCGTACCAGTCGCAGGCCTTGACGCCAAAGATCCCACAGTGTCCGGTACTGAGTGTGATCCCGAAGGTAACTTCCAGATTTCCACCTACCAGCAGGGCGACGGAGTCCCCCCCGGAGACTACGTACTGACATTTACGTGGCAGGAATTCAACCTCATGTCGCGACAGTACACCGGCAAAGACAAACTCAATGGTCGGTATGCTGACCCCCAAAGCCCAACTGCTCAGAAAATCTCCGTCAAGGCGGGTGAGCCCACAGACCTCGGAGTCGTTGCACTGACCACAAAGTGACAGCGACAGACATGCGATTATTAGTCTCGCACGTGGAACATCGCTGACCGGATTGCTGGCGGAACGGCCCCGCTTGCCGTTCCGCCTTTGTCTCTTTCTCATGTTTCAGTGGCTGCCCTTACCGAAGCGACAGCACTCACGTTCGTTTGTCCGCCCCAGGATTCATCCATGTCGTCATTCGCTGACTTTCTGAAGCTGTTGGTACTCCTGCCGTTCTTTGCTCCCTGCATCACACTCGCAGACGAGAATCAGGCGGCCAGTGAGCTGCCGCAGGAGATCTTCCGGTACATGGATCGTCCGGAACCGGACTTCGCATGGAAAAAACTGGACACCATTCAGGTCGGTCCGAATCGTGTTCATCGGCTGGAACTCACTTCACAAAAATGGCAGAACATTGTCTGGAAACACGCTCTGATTGTTTACGAGCCCACGCAGTTGATCCATAAGCAGCAGATGCTGCTGTTCGTTACAGGTGGCAGCAATGGGCGGATGCCGCAACTGAAGGATTTTGAACTCGGACTGGCACTCGCAAACGCCGCCGGTGCCCGCGTTGCCACACTGCATCAGGTCCCCAATCAGCCACTGTTCGGAGACCGGGTCGAAGACGATCTGATCACCGAAACGTGGCTGAGGTACCTGGAAACCGGTGATGCAACATGGCCGCTGCTGTTCCCCATGGCCAAAAGTGCCGTCAAGGCAATGGATGCACTGCAGCAGTTCGCCAGCAGTGAGTTCCAGCAGAACGTCGACTCATTCGTTATCACCGGCGCCTCCAAACGCGGCTGGACCAGCTGGCTGACTCCCGTTGTGGACAAACGAATCATCGCCACAGCGCCGATTGTCATCGACGTCCTGAACTTCCCCGCCCAGATGACACACCAGAAAAAGACCTGGGGCGTCTACAGCGAACAGATCGCCGACTACACAAGCAAAGGCCTGGTGCATGAAAACGGTATCCCGGAGGATGGCAGGGAAGCGGAACTCTGGAAAATGATGGATCCGTTCACCTACCGTTCCCGCCTGACCATGCCCAAACTGATCGTGGTAGGCGCCAACGATCGCTACTGGACCGTCGATGCTATGAACCTTTACTGGGATGAGTTGCAGGGAGTCCGTCACATTCATCGCGCCCCGAATGCCGGCCACGGACTGAATCAGGGACGGAACTACGCCCTCACCACAATCGCTGTCTTTTTCCGTCATGTCGCCGCCGGAAAAACGTTGCCTGAAATCAAATGGAAACCGCAGGTCACCGACAGTGCCGTAGGTTTCAGCCTGCAGCCTTCCGGAACCCCGCTGGCCGCCAGAATCTGGTCCGCGCGATCTGCCTCCAATGATTTCCGCGAATCAAAGTGGACTTCCGAGGAATTGCAGGCCACCGACGGACAATACATCGGGACCGCCGCCAAAAACGGAGAAGAACGCGTCGCAGTCTTCGGTGAAGTTCAGTACGAGTATGAAGGCCTGAAGTACTCGGTTAATACACTTGTCTGGTGGAAGTAGGCTCGTCAGCAAACGCTGTCACAGGGGAAGTAGAAATGTACCGTTACTGCGTTTGCCTGCTGGTGCTCCTGAACACACTTTCCCCGCTGACGGCAGAAGACCTCCGGCAAAGCGAACGACAGCGAATCGAGGTCATCCAAAGAATTGCCCCCAGCGTTGTCTGCGTCATGGATTCCGCCGGAGCCGGTGGTGGCTCCGGTGTCCTGATTTCCGCAGACGGCTTCGCCATCAGTAACTACCACGTCACCTCTGGTTCAGCCAGCTTCCTGAAATGCGGACTGAATGACGGGAAAGTCTACGATGCCGTCCTCGTGGGAATCGATCCCACTGGCGACGTCTCACTGATTCAGCTTCAGGGCCGCACCGACTTTCCCTTTGCCGCCCCCGGAAACAGTGACAATGTCAGGGCAGGGGACCAGTGCCTCGCGCTCGGCAACCCTTTCCTGCTGGCATCCGACTTTTCACCAACCGTCACGTGGGGCATCGTCAGCGGCACAAGACGTTATCAGTATCCGGCAAATACGTTTCTCGAATACACAGATTGCATTCAGATCGATGCGTCCATCAATCCAGGGAATTCCGGAGGACCACTGTTTGATATTCAGGGCCGCTGGATCGGCATCAATGGACGCGCATCCTTCGAAAAACGCGGCCGCGTCAACTCAGGGGCCGCTTATGCCATCTCCGTCAATCAGGTACTGAACTTCATCGATCACCTCAAATGCGGCCTGATCGTCGATCACGGTCGCACAGATTTCACTGTCGAGTCAGATGACCAGTTCAACGTGGTCGTTCGCCAGGTCAGTGAACTGTCGGAAGCATGGCGACGCGGACTCAGAAGTGGTGCGATCCTCGAGTCATTTGCCGGCCGACAACTCAGCTCTGCCAACGATTTCCAGAATGTGGTCGGCATCTTTCCGGAAGGCACCAGAATTCCGGTCGTCTGGAGGGATCGCTCGGGAAAACATTCCGCCACAGTGCGACTCGGACCGCTGCACGCATTCCGAAAAGCTCCGGAACTGCCGCAGGAGCGACGCCAGAACCCTCCGGACGAAGAAACTGAAACTGAACCCCAGGAACAGCTGTCAGACGACCTCCAAAAACTCTTCATCGCCCGCGATGGCT
>VFQS010003699.1_pt1 | contig 11560 bp, 4 predicted proteins | sample 3512361 | NCBI WGS metagenome assembly VFQS01 (sample SAMN10412375, study PRJNA504923) | tailings metagenome | isolation source: Relicate 1 Philex TSF3 active mining | place: Philippines | reverse complement strand
ACGTTTACGTGCGGTTTCGTCCGCTCAAATTTCTCTTTTGCCATTTTTTCAGCCTTTAATTCAAATAATTGTTAATTAAAAATTACTTAGACTTTGCAGCAATCACTGCATCAGCCACGTTCTTTGGAGCTTCGGAATAATGTTTAAATTCCATGGTGTAAGTTGCACGACCTTGAGTCAATGAACGTAATCCAGTGGAGTAACCAAACATCTCAGCCAAAGGTACTTCAGCGCGAACAATCTTGCCGCCGCCAGGAATGTCATCCATACCTTGCAAAATACCGCGGCGAGATGACAAGTCACCCATTACGTTACCCATGAACTCTTCTGGTGTCTCAACTTCTACAGACATCATTGGCTCTAGCAATACTGGGTTAGCTCTACGCATACCTTCTTTGAACGCCATAGAACCGGCCATTCTGAAAGCATTTTCGTTTGAGTCAACGTCATGGTATGAACCGAAGAACAATGTTGCTTTGATGTCCACAACTGGGTAGCCAGCCAATACACCATTGTTCAATGTTTCTTGAATACCTTTGTCTACCGCTGGGATGTATTCACGTGGAACCACACCGCCCTTAATAGCGTCAACGAATTCATAACCTTTACCTGGCTCTTGTGGCTCTAACTTCAACACAACGTGACCATACTGACCACGACCACCAGACTGCTTAACAAACTTACCTTCAACCTCTTCGCAAACCTTGCGGATTGTTTCGCGATATGCAACCTGTGGCTTACCAACAGTTGCCTCAACACCAAACTCACGCTTCATACGGTCAACCAAAATTTCCAAGTGGAGCTCGCCCATACCTGAAATAATTGTTTGGCCAGATTCTTCGTCAGTCTTAACGCGGAATGAAGGATCTTCTTGTGCTAAACGGTTCAAAGCCAAGCCCATCTTCTCTTGGTCAGCCTTAGTCTTTGGCTCAACCGCTTGAGAAATCACTGGCTCTGGGAATACCATGCGCTCCAAAATAATGATGCTATCTGGATCACACAATGTTTCGCCTGTTGTAGCTTCTTTCAAACCTACAGCAGCAGCGATGTCACCAGCTCGAACTTCTTTAATTTCTTCACGTTGGTTTGCATGCATCTGCAACAAACGTCCGATACGCTCTTTCTTACCCTTGATTGGGTTGTAAATCGTATCGCCTGAATTAATAACGCCAGAGTAAACGCGGAAGAAAATTAACTGGCCAACAAATGGGTCAGTCATGATCTTGAACGCTAACGCTGAGAATTTCTCATCATCGCTAGCCTTGCGGTCACCTTGCTCGCCATTTTCCAATTCACCTGTTACAGGTGGAATATCTACTGGAGATGGCATGAAATCAATCACAGCGTCCAACATAGCTTGCACGCCTTTGTTCTTAAATGCTGTACCACACATCATCGGAACGATTTCACTTGCAATCGTACGTGTACGCAATGCTTTTTTGATTTCTTCTTCGCTTAGCGCTTCACCGCCAAGATACTTATCCATCAACTCTTCAGATGATTCAGCTGCAGCTTCTACCATCTTCTCGCGCCACTCAGCAGCACTAGCTTGTAATTCTGCAGGGATATCTTCGTAAGTAAATTTAGTACCTTGTGATGCCTCATCCCAGAAGATCGCCTTCATCTTGATAAGGTCAACAACGCCTTTAAAGTTTTCTTCTGCGCCGATAGGAATCTGCACAGGAATTGGATTTGCTTTCAAACGCAAACGCATTTGATCGTAAACCTTGAAGAAGTTAGCACCAGTACGGTCCATCTTGTTTACAAACGCTAAACGTGGAACTTTGTACTTGTTTGCTTGACGCCAAACTGTTTCTGATTGTGGTTGAACACCACCCACCGCACAGTAAACCATGCAAGCGCCATCCAATACGCGCATTGAACGCTCAACTTCAATTGTGAAGTCTACGTGGCCTGGGGTATCGATGATGTTGATGCGGTGCTCTGGGTAGTTACCAGCCATACCCTTCCAGAAAGCTGTTGTAGCCGCTGAAGTAATGGTGATACCACGCTCTTGCTCTTGTTCCATCCAGTCCATGGTAGCTGCGCCATCATGCACTTCGCCAATCTTGTGATTAACGCCTGTGTAAAACAAGATACGTTCTGTTGTTGTAGTTTTTCCTGCATCAATGTGTGCGGAAATACCAATATTGCGATATCGCTCAATCGGGGTTTTACGTGCCACTTTGTCCTCGTCTTTTCTGAGCTGTTAGAAACGGAAATGAGAGAAAGCTTTGTTAGCTTCTGCCATACGGTGAACTTCATCACGCTTTTTCATTGCGCCGCCGCGTCCTTCAGACGCTTCGATCAACTCATTAGCAAGACGTTGAGCCATAGATTTTTCGCCACGCTTCTTAGCTGCTTCACGCAACCAACGCATAGCCAAGGCTAGACGACGTGATGGACGAACCTCAACTGGAACTTGGTAGTTAGCACCACCAACACGACGGCTCTTAACCTCAACGATAGGCTTTACATTGCCCATTGCAATTGAGAAAACTTCTAGGGGTTCTTTGTTGGCTTTCTTTTCGATGTGCTCGAAAGCGCCATAAACGATACGTTCTGCAACGGATTTTTTACCATCCAACATCAAAACGTTCATGAATTTAGCAACTTCTACGTTTCCAAACTTTGGATCCGGAAGAATTTCACGCTTGGGTACTTCGCGACGACGCGGCATTACAACTCCTAATTTTATTCAGTTAGAGGACCATTCCTCAAAGTTACTCAACTAGATCACAATTGATCCGAAGTAACCACTTACTTAGCAAGCTCTTATTGAGCTTGCTACATACGCAAAAAAGCTATTAAGCTTTCTTAGCGCGCTTCGCACCATATTTGGAGCGAGATTGCTTACGGTCTTTAACGCCTTGTAAGTCAAGTGAACCACGCACGATGTGATAACGCACACCTGGCAAGTCTTTCACACGACCACCGCGGATAAGAACCACTGAGTGTTCCTGCAAGTTGTGGCCTTCACCACCGATGTAGGAAATCACTTCAAATCCATTGGTCAAGCGTACTTTAGCTACTTTACGCAAAGCCGAGTTAGGCTTCTTCGGAGTAGTTGTGTACACACGAGTACATACACCACGGCGCTGAGGACAATTCTCTAGCGCTGGGCTTTTACTTTTTACGATCTCAGAAGTACGAGGCTTTCTGAGCAATTGGTTAATTGTTGGCATAGCTTACTTTCAAAGCAGAAAATTCTGCGGTTTGCGAAGAACTCGACATTCTAGACCGGTCAGCTCCTGCCGTCAAGACGGCAAAAGCTGACTTTTTAGGTCTATTTAGTCCTTTTTTGGCCTTATTCAGCCTCTCCTGTTGACTCTAAATCTGCGATTTCCTCAGATTTAGCCTCTTCAGCAGCAATCATTTCTGCACGTTCACGGTCCAACTGTTCGCGTACTTTGCGTGCGCGACGGTAAGCCAAACCGGTACCGGCAGGGATGAGACGACCAATAATGACGTTTTCTTTGAGGCCACGAAGACCGTCGACTTTGCCCATAATGGCAGCTTCTGTAAGAACTCTTGTTGTTTCCTGGAAGGAAGCAGCAGAAATAAAGCTGTCTGTAGACAAAGAAGCCTTTGTAATACCTAAAAGTACGTTGTCATACAAAGCTGGACGCTTACCTTCCGCAATCATGCGGTCGTTTTCATCCAACATGTCTGAACGCTCAACCTGTTCACCAGTGATGAATTTTGTATCGCCAGCGTCAGTAATCTGAACACGACGCAACATTTGACGAACAATCACTTCAATGTGCTTGTCGTTAATCTTCACACCTTGTAAACGGTAAACGTCTTGAACCTCATCAACGATGTAAGTTGCTAACTCCTCAATACCCTTCAAGCGAAGAATATCGTGTGGATCAGCAGGGCCTTCAACAATCATTTCACCCTTGTTAACAACTTGACCATCGTGAACCAAAATTTGCTTCTCTTTTGGAATCAAGAACTCATGTGATTCGCCGTCCATGTCTGTAATAACAAGACGTTGCTTACCTTTAGTTTCTTTACCGAAAGAAACAGTACCTGTAACTTTCGCCAAAATTGCTGCATCTTTTGGAGAGCGAGCTTCGAATAGTTCTGCCACACGTGGCAAACCACCCGTAATGTCTCGAGTCTTTTGAGCTTCAATAGGAATACGAGCCAACACCTCACCCACGTGAACAGTCTGACCATCTTTAACAGTGATCAAGGCGCCCACTTGTAGGCCAATAGTTACTGGATGGTCTGTGCCAGCGATTAATACTTCTGCGCCAGCAGCATCGTATAGACGAATCATTGGGCGTACACCCTTTGAAGCCGCGCTACGACGTTTACCATCAATAACCACTAATGTTGACAAGCCAGTTACTTCGTCAACTTGCTTAGCAACTGTTACACCCTCTTCAACGTTTTCAAAACGAACAACGCCTGAGTACTCAGTAATGATTGGGCGAGTCAACGGATCCCATGTTGCCAAAGTTGCGCCAGCTTTAATAGCAGCACCTTCTTTTAGCGCCAATGTTGCACCGTAAGGAATCTTATGACGCTCACGCTCACGACCATTGTCATCTGTAATCAATGCTTCACCAGAGCGAGAGATAACAATCTGCTCACCTTTAGCATTAGTCACAAAACGCATTGTTGGTGTGAAACGCAATACACCGTTTGATTTTGCTTCAACGTTATTTGCTACAGCAGCACGAGACGCAGCACCACCGATGTGGAACGTACGCATTGTCAACTGTGTACCTGGCTCACCGATTGATTGAGCAGCAATAACGCCCACTGCCTCACCAGAGTTAACCATTGTGCCGCGACCCAAGTCACGACCATAACACTTAGCGCACAAACCAAAACGTGTTGCGCATGACAACGGTGTGCGAACTTTAACTTCGTCGATACCCAATGAGTCGATTAGTTCAACATCATCTTCAGTCAACATTGTGCCGTCGAAAATCACAGTCTCTTGTGTATCAGGATTTACAACATCACCGATACATACACGACCCAAGATACGATCGCTTAATGGCTCAATAACTTCACCACCCTCAACCAAGGCTTTCATAGAAACGCCATTAGTTGTACCGCAATCATCATCCAACACAACCAAGTCTTGTGTCACGTCAACCAAACGACGTGTCAAATAACCTGAGTTAGCTGTCTTCAACGCCGTATCAGCCAAACCTTTACGCGCACCGTGAGTTGAAATGAAGTACTGAAGAACGTTCAGACCTTCACGGAAGTTAGCTGTAATTGGAGTTTCAATAATTGAACCATCTGGCTTGGCCATCAAACCACGCATACCCGCCAACTGACGAATCTGAGCAGCAGAACCACGAGCACCTGAGTCGGCCATCATGTAAATAGCATTGAATGACTCTTGCTTGACTTGCTTACCATTGCGGTCAATCACATCTTCTTGAGACAACTGTTCCATCATGGCTTTACCAACCTGATCACCAGCTGCACCCCAAATATCAACCACGTTGTTGTAACGCTCTTGGTTAGTTACCAAGCCTGACATAAATTGCTTGTCATACTCTTTAACCTTACCAGCCGCCTCAGAAATAATTGCTTCTTTCTGAGCTGGAATCAACATGTCATCAATTGCAATTGAGATACCCGCACGAGTAGCCAAACGGAAACCTGATTGCAATAACTTATCAGCAAAAATTACAGTTTCTCTTAGGCCGCACTTGCGGAATGACAAGTTAATTAAGCGAGAAATTTCTTTCTTCTTAAGTGGCTTGTTGATACTGTCAAATGACATGCCTTTAGGCAAAATTTCAGACAACATGGCACGGCCAACTGTTGTATGACGCAATGTCACTTTCTTAGCAAAACGAGCATCACCTTCAGCATCTTTATCAACTAAATCGTATTCTGTAATACGCACAGCAATACGTGTAGCCAACTCAACTTGCTTGTTCTCATAGGCACGGATTACTTCGCTGATATCAGCAAAAGTCATGCCTTCGCCCTTAGCATTAATTGCTTCGCGCGTTGTGTAGTACAAGCCCAACACGATGTCTTGTGAAGGAACAATTGAAGGTTCGCCGTTAGCTGGGAACAAGATATTGTTAGAAGCCAACATCAATGTACGAGCTTCCATCTGAGCTTCTAATGACAAAGGTACGTGTACAGCCATTTGGTCACCGTCGAAGTCGGCGTTAAATGCCGCGCAAACTAACGGATGTAACTGAATCGCCTTACCTTCAATCAACATTGGCTCAAATGCCTGAATACCTAAACGGTGCAATGTAGGCGCACGGTTAAGCATGACAGGATGCTCACGAATCACTTCTTCCAAGATATCCCAAACGATTGGTGTTTGGTTTTCTACTTCTTTCTTGGCAGCCTTAATTGTTGTAGCAATACCTAATGTTTCTAACTTGTTAAAAATAAATGGCTTGAATAATTCAAGAGCCATCAATTTTGGCAAGCCGCACTGATGTAGCTTTAATGTTGGACCCACAACGATCACTGAACGACCAGAGTAGTCAACACGCTTACCTAACAAGTTTTGACGGAAACGACCGCCCTTACCTTTAATCATCTCTGCAAGAGACTTCAATGGACGCTTGTTAGCGCCTGTCATTGCTTTACCGCGACGACCGTTATCTAACAATGAGTCAACGGCTTCTTGCAACATACGCTTTTCGTTACGTACGATGATTTCTGGTGCGCGCAACTCTAACAAACGCTTTAGACGATTGTTACGGTTGATAACGCGACGATATAAATCGTTTAAGTCAGAAGTTGCAAAACGACCGCCATCCAAAGGCACCAATGGGCGCAACTCTGGCGGCAACACTGGCAACACTTCCATGATCATCCAGTCTGGCTTGATACCAGAACGTTGGAATGCCTCAAGTACTTTCAAACGCTTAGCAAATTTCTTGATCTTTGCTTCACTGCCAGTTGCCTTTAAATCGGCACGCAATACTTCAACTTCACGATCGATGTCGATTGAACGCAGCAATTCACGAACACCTTCAGCGCCCATGATGGCTGTAAATGCGCCTTCACCAAACTCTTCTAGTTTGGCGTAGTACTCATCTTCAGACATGATTTGACCGCGACGCATAGCGCCTTCTGGCGTTAAGCCTGCATCAACAATCACATATGCTTCAAAGTAAAGAACGCGCTCAATATCACGCAAAGTCATGTCCAAAACCATGCCTAAACGAGAAGGCAATGATTTCAAGAACCAGATATGCGCAACAGGGGCAGCCAATTCAATATGGCCCATGCGCTCACGGCGCACTTTAGCCAAAGTAACTTCAACGCCGCACTTTTCACAAATAACGCCGCGATACTTCAAGCGCTTGTATTTGCCGCATAAGCATTCGTAGTCTTTAATAGGGCCAAAAATCTTGGCGCAGAAAAGACCGTCGCGCTCAGGCTTGAACGTACGATAGTTAATTGTTTCTGGCTTGCGAACTTCACCAAAAGACCATGAACGAATCTTTTCTGGTGAAGCTAAACCAATCTTAATGGCGTCAAACTGCTCTTCGCCATGCGTCTGCTTAAATAGATCTAGCAATGCTTTCATATTAGCTGCGCTCCATGTCGATATCGATACCTAACGAGCGGATTTCTTTCACCAGCACGTTGAAGGACTCAGGCATGCCAGCATCAATGCTGTGCTCACCTTTAACGATGTTTTCGTAAACTTTGGTTCTACCGTTAACGTCATCTGACTTAACTGTGAGCATTTCTTGCAACACATATGACGCACCGTAGGCTTCCAAAGCCCAAACTTCCATCTCACCGAAACGCTGACCACCAAATTGAGCTTTACCGCCCAATGGTTGTTGCGTTACTAATGAGTAAGGGCCTGTAGAACGAGCATGCATCTTGTCATCAACTAAGTGATGTAGTTTCAAGACATGCATTACACCCACAGTTACAGATCTCTCAAACGCATCACCAGTTCTACCGTCGAACAATGTAATTTGTTGACGTGATGGAGTCATTGCTAACTCTTTAGCTACTTCTGCTGGATAAGCCATTTCTAACATCTTGGCAATTTCAGCCTCAGTTGCACCATCAAATACTGGTGTTGCAAATGGAGCGCCATCTCTTAAGTTGTTTGCCAACTCAAGAACTTGCTCATCTGTAAAGCTGTCGATATCTTCCACTCGACCAGTTTCGTTATAAAGCTGCTTCAAGAACTTGCGTAGTTGCTCAGCTTTAGCTTGAGCTTTCAACATGTCTTGAATACGCTTACCAATACCAAGCGCAGCCCAACCTAAATGAACCTCAAGAATCTGACCCACGTTCATACGTGAAGGAACGCCTAACGGGTTCAACACGATATCAACTGGCGTACCATCGGCCATGTAAGGCATGTCTTCAACAGGAGTGATCTTTGAAACCACACCCTTGTTACCGTGACGACCAGCCATCTTGTCACCAGGTTGCAAACGACGCTTAACAGCCAAGTAAACCTTAACCATCTTGATAACGCCTGGAGCCAATTCGTCACCTTGCGTTAACTTCTTACGCTTTTCTTCGAAGTCTTGATCGAATTGTGTACGCTTAGCTTCGATAGCTTCTTTAATAGCTTCTACCTGAGCTGCAACATCTTCATCGGCAGGACGAATATCAAACCAATGATATTTCTCAAGATCAGCTAAATAATCTTTAGTGATCTTTGTGCCTTTTGCCAACTTCTTAGGACCGCCATTAGCAACCTTGTTTAACAACAATTTTTCTAAACGGCTGAATGCGTCGCCTTCAACAATACGCAACTGGTCATTCAAGTCCAAACGATAGCGCTTTAATTCTTCATCAATGATTGACTGAGCGCGCGCATCACGTTCAATACCTTCACGTGTAAACACTTGAACATCAATCACAGTACCAGTCATACCTGATGGAACACGCAATGAAGTGTCTTTAACGTCAGAAGCTTTTTCGCCGAAAATCGCGCGCAAAAGTTTTTCTTCTGGAGTTAGCTGAGTCTCACCCTTAGGTGTTACCTTACCAACCAACACGTCACCGGCTTCTACTTCAGCACCAATGTATGTAATACCGCTTTCATCCAAACGGCTCAACTGAGTTTCAGCCAAGTTTGAAATATCGCGTGTAATTTCTTCAGGTCCTAGTTTTGTGTCACGAGCAACCACTGACAACTCTTCGATATGAATAGATGTATAGCGATCGTCAGATACAACTTTTTCAGAGATCAAGATTGAGTCTTCGAAGTTGTAACCGTTCCATGGCATAAATGCCACAACCATGTTTTGACCCAAAGCCAACTCGCCTAAATCTGTAGATGCGCCGTCAGCAATCACGTCACCACGATCAACCATGTCGCCCACTTTAACGATAGGACGTTGGTTGATGTTTGTGTTTTGGTTAGAACGTGTGTACTTGATCAAGTTGTAAATATCAACACCAACTTCACCAGCAGCTGTTTCTTCGTCATTAACACGAATCACAATACGGTTGGCATCAGCGTAATCAACTTTACCGCCACGAGTTGCCATAACGACAGTACCTGAGTCAACCGCAACAGTACGCTCTAAGCCAGTACCAACCAATGGCTTAGTTGCGCGCAAACATGGCACGGCTTGACGTTGCATGTTCGCGCCCATCAACGCACGGTTCGCGTCATCGTGCTCCAAGAATGGCACCAATGAAGCAGCCGCAGAAACAATCTGACTTGGCGCAACGTCGATGTACTGAATACGCTCTGGACTTACCATCATTGTTTCGCCAGCTTCACGAGCAGAAACCAACTCGTCCGTTAACTTACCTGACTTATCAATCGATGCGTTTGCCTGAGCAATCACGTACTTAGCTTCTTCAATCGCAGACAAGTAATCAACTTGATCTGTTACTTTGCTATTAACAACTTTGCGATATGGAGTTTCCAAGAAACCGTGTTCGTTCAAACGAGCAAACAAAGCCAAAGAGTTAATCAAACCAATGTTTGGACCCTCTGGAGTTTCAATCGGACAAACACGACCATAGTGTGTCGGGTGTACGTCACGCACTTCAAAGCCTGCGCGCTCACGTGTCAAACCACCAGGGCCCAATGCTGAAATACGACGCTTGTGCGTGATTTCTGACAATGGGTTAGTTTGGTCCATAAACTGTGACAACTGTGATGAACCAAAGAACTCACGAATAGCAGAAGAGATTGGCTTGCTATTAATCAAGTCATGAGGCATCAAGTTTTCTGTTTCAGCCTGACCCAAGCGCTCTTTAACTGCACGCTCAACACGTGACAAACCTGCACGGAATTGATTCTCAGCCAACTCGCCAACGCAACGAACGCGACGATTACCTAAGTGGTCGATATCGTCTACTTCGCCTTTACCGTTTCTTAAGTCAACTAGTAACTTAATCGTGTCTAAGATGTCTTCATTAGAAAGAACCATTGCACCATCCATTGTTGGACGGTTTAAACGGCTATTAACCTTCATACGACCCACACGTGAAAGATCATATGTATCTTCACTGTAGAACAAGCGTTGGAATAGAGCTTCAACAGCATCTTCTGTTGGAGGCTCACCAGGACGCATCATTCTGTAAATAGCAATACGAGCAGCCATTTGATCGGCAGTTTCATCAATACGCAATGTTTGCGAAATGAATGAACCTTGATCTAGATCGTTTGTGTAAATTGTTTGTAACTCTTTAACGCCAGCTTCTCTCAAATTGGCCAATAGAGTTTCTGTAATTTCTTCGTTTGCTGTTGCCAATACTTCACCAGTATCTGCATCAACAATATTCTTCGCAACAACGCGACCAATCAAATAGTCGTCAGGCACATTAATGGCTGTTGTTTTTGCTGCCTCAAGATCACGAATATTTTTTGCGTTAATACGCTTGTCTTTTGCAACAACAACGTTGCCTGACTTATCAGTGATATCAAAACGTGCAACTTCACCCTTTAAGCGCTCAGCCACGAAGTTCATTTGCGCGCCAGCTGCTTGCAATTTGAAATCATCAAAGCCGAAGAAGTTTTCCAAAATCTGCTCATCGCTCATACCAATTGCTTTAAGCAAGATAGTGACTGGCATCTTGCGACGACGGTCAATACGGAAATACAAAATGTCTTTAGGGTCAAATTCAAAATCTAACCATGAACCACGGTAAGGAATCACACGTGCTGAGAATAATAATTTTCCAGAGCTGTGCGTCTTGCCTTTATCGTGCTCAAAGAACACGCCTGGAGAACGATGTAACTGAGAAACAATTACACGCTCTGTACCATTGATTACGAATGAGCCAGTGTCAGTCATCAATGGAATTTCACCCATGTAGACTTCTTGCTCTTTTACTTCTTTCACCTTTGTAGGCGCTTCGCGATCATTAATGATCAAGCGAACTTTTGCGCGCAAGGCTGAGTGATATGTCAAACCACGTTGTTGACATTCTTTAACATCAAACGGTGGGGTTGAAAGGTTGTACTGAACAAATTCCATGCGCGCAAAACCATTGTTTGACACGATTGGGAATATCGAAGTGAATGCAGATTGCAAACCTTCATTAATGCGTTCAGCAGGTGATCTTGATTCTTGCAAAAATTTTGCATAAGACTCAAGCTGTG
>VFQS010003698.1_pt1 | contig 11561 bp, 9 predicted proteins | sample 3512361 | NCBI WGS metagenome assembly VFQS01 (sample SAMN10412375, study PRJNA504923) | tailings metagenome | isolation source: Relicate 1 Philex TSF3 active mining | place: Philippines | reverse complement strand
ATGAAGGTCTTCGACGACCATGGAGCCGACGCGATGCGCTGGTACCTCTTGTCGTCGGCGATTCTGCGGGGAGCCGACTTCTCGGTGACCGAGTCGGGGGTGCGCGACACCGTTCGTCAGATTCTTCTGCCGTTCTGGAACTCGTGGTACTTCCTCGCCCTCTACAGCGAGGCCGAGGGAACGACAGGAGTGTTCCGAACCGATTCCGCGCACGTTCTCGATCGGTACGTACTGGCCAAGACGTCGCAGATGTTGGGTCGAGTCACCGATGATCTCGACGCCTACGACCTCTTCTCGGCATGTGGGGCCGTGCGCGACTTCCTCGACGTTCTCACCAACTGGTACATCCGTCGCTCCCGTGATCGTTTCTGGTCGGGTGATCGCGACGCCATCGACACGTTGCACACGGTGCTCGTCCTACTGTCGCAGATCTCAGCACCTCTGCTGCCGCTGCTCGCCGATCACATTCACCGTGGATTGACCGGTTCCGACAGCGTTCACCTGACCGATTGGCCGACTCGTGACTCGGTGCCCGGTGATGACGACCTCGTCGACGCCATGGACAGTGTGCGTGAGATCTGTTCGGTCGCACTGTCGGTTCGCAAGGCGCACGGGCAGCGTGTCCGGCAACCCTTGCGGGAACTCCGTGTGGCCTTCCCGGGGGCGGAGCGCGTTCGGCCGTATGCCGACATCATCGCCGACGAGGTGAACGTGAAGTCGGTGACATTGTCCGGCGACGTGTCGACATCGACCGACATGGTGCTTCAGGCGGTGCCCGCCGCCCTTGGTCCGCGTCTCGGCGGACGCACCCAGGAAGTGATCAAGGCGATCAAGACGGGGAACTGGACACGGGAAGGTGACCGAGTCGTGGCCGGTGGCATCGAGTTGATGGAGGGGGAGTACACCCTCAAGATCTCGACGGCCGACGGTGAAGCGAGCGCCACGATGGCCGATGGCCGCGGTGTGGTGACTCTCGACACCGAGGTCACCCCGGAGTTGGAGGCCGAAGGAACGGCCCGAGACCTGGTGCGACTCGTCCAACAAGCTCGTCGTGACGCCGATCTCGCCGTGAGCGATCGAATCGTGCTCACGCTCGGTGTTCCCGAGGCGATTCGCCGTCGGATCCAGCCGTTCATCACCTTCATCGCATCGGAAACGCTGGCTGAATCGGTTCAGTGGGGAATCGGCGAACCGACCGTTCGCCTCGACGACGACGACGTCTACATCGGTGTCGAACGCGTCAACTGAGTGTCCGTCGCACGCCTGAGAGGTAACCTTCGGCCACCTGATCCGCCGATCGAACCTCGTTCGATGGCGCTCACTCTCCGACAGCAAGGATCGACGATGCCGACGAAGAAGCCTGCGAGCAAGAAGCCCGCGACGAAGAAGGTCCCGGCCAAGAAAGTCCCGGCGAAGAAAGTCCCGGCGAAGAAGGCTGTGGCGAAGAAGGTCGCAGCGAAGACTTCGTCGGCCAAGAAGCCTGTGGCGACGAAGACGCCGGCCAAGAAGGTTGCGGTGAAGAAGGTTGCAGCGAAGACCTCGTCGGCCAAGAAGCCTGTGGCGACGAAGACGCCGGCCAAGAAGGTTGCGGCGAAGAAGGTTCCGGCCAAATCGCCGGTGAAAGTCGTCGGCAAGAAGGCAACGGGCCAGAAGACGGCGACACCGAAGACGGCGACACCGAAGACAGCGGCCGTGAGCAGCGCGAAGAAGATCACGACTGCGAAGGGTGCCGCTGCGAAGGGCGCGACTCCCAAGGTCGCCACCGTGTCACCCGCTCCCTCCAAGGCGCCGATCAAGCCCGTGAAGGCGGCTGTCGAGAAGAAGGCGCCGGTCAAGGCCGCTCCCAAGAAGGCAGTGTTCGTCAAGCCGCCGGTGCCGGGGAAGAAGGCGGTGTCGAAGGACGGAATCGTGGCCAACAAGGACTTCGATCTCGCCTTCCTTCGCGCCCGCCGAACGCAACTCGTCGAGTTGCGCGACCAATATCTCGGACAGGTGGCCGCCCTCGATCGTGAACGCGAACTTTTGATCGAGGCATCGGGAATGGGTGACGATCAGTTCGACGAAGACGGTGGCGAGGGAGACACTTTGGCCGTCGAGCGAGAGCGCGCGAAGTTGCTGTCGGATCAGGATCGACAGATCGTCCTCGACATCGAAGCCGCTCTGACCCGAATCGAGACCGGTGATTACGGCTACAGCATCGTGTCGACCAAGCCCATTCCGCGGGAACGCCTCGAGTTCATTCCGTGGGCCGTCGAGTTGGTCTCCGAGCGAGTCGGCGGAATCGGTCAGCGATGACCTTGGCGGGCCGAATCAGGTCCGGGTCGATCGGTGTTTCGCTGGTCATCGCGGCGGCTGTCGTCGCGCTCGACCAGGCGTCCAAGGAATGGGCTCTCGGCCGTCTTGGGGACGGTGACGTGATCGACGTGGCCTGGACTCTCCGCTTCAATCTCGCGTTCAATTCGGGAATGGCCTTCGGGCGGGCCCAAGGTTGGGGTCCGGCCATCGCAGTGGTCGCCACTCTCGTCGTGGTCTGGTTGCTGGTGTCGTTGCGTCGGACGGCGTCGACCTTGTCGACGATCGCCATCGGTGCGGTGATCGGAGGGGCGGTCGGGAATCTCGCCGATCGTCTGTTCCGTGGTGATGGTCTGCTCGACGGTTCGGTCGTCGATTTCATCGACTTCCAGTGGTTCCCCATCTTCAACGTTGCCGATATCGCGATCAACGTCGGAGGGGCCCTCCTCGTCATCGGATACCTGATCGATCTGAAGCGCATCGAGACGAAAGCAACCGACGATGAGTGATTCGATGCGCGAAGAGATCCCCGAGTCCCTCGCGGGAGAACGCCTCGACCGAATCGTGGCTCTTCTCGCGGATGTGAGTCGTGCCGATGCGACGACCGTCATCGCGAACGGCGGAGTCATGGTCGATGGTGAGGTCGCGGTCACCGGCAAGATTCGTCTGCGAGCGGGTCAGGAAGTGGAGATCGATCCGTCATCGCTTCCCGTGGAGGAGATGCCCGGCCCCGACGCGTCCATACCGCTGAACGTCGTCTTCGCCGACGAGCACGTGATCGTGATCGACAAGGCTCCGGGAGTCGTTGTCCATCCGGCGGCCGGCCACAAAGGCGGAACGTTGGTCAACGCACTGCTCGCACGGTTCCCCGAGATCGCCGATGTCGGCGATCCGCAACGCCCGGGAATCGTGCACCGACTCGACGTCGGAACCTCCGGACTTCTCGTCGTGGCTCGATCCGACGATGCCTATGAGTCGCTCGTCGACCAGTTGTCCGATCACGACGTGGAGCGCCGCTACGTGGCATTGGCCTGGGGACGATTCGACGCACCGGTGGGAACCGTCGACGCGCCGATCGGTCGTGACCCGCGCGATCCGCTGCGAATGGCCGTGGTGGCCACCGGCAAGGAAGCACGAACCCATTTCCGTGTCGAGCAGTCGTTCACCGAGCCCGAGTTGTCGCTCGTGACGTGCGAACTCGAAACCGGACGAACCCACCAGATCCGTGTCCATTTGGCCGCGATCGGTCATCCGGTCGCAGGTGACGGAACCTACGGAGGTCAGCGGCCTGGTTGGGTCGCTGAGCGTCCATTCCTGCACGCGGCCCGACTCAGCTTCCGACACCCGGCCACGGGCGAGGTCGTGACCTTCGACTCCGAACTTCCGGCCGACCTACGAGAACTGCTCGACCGGTGTCGGTGAGGGCCGACGACGACTGCTAGTTTCTCGTCGACCGTCAAACGGGTCCTGTGAGGCCCGAACGGAGGACGACATGACACGACAACCGGCAACTGCCGGGGCCGACAGCCCTGGATCGACATCCGACGAGGCTGTGCACGTTCTCCGTTCCGATGACGTGGCGCGAGCGATCACCCGGATTTCCCACGAGATCATCGAACGAAATCGGGGTCTCGACGACGTCGTGCTGGTCGGTCTGCAACGCGGCGGAGTCTGGTTGACCGAGCGGTTGGTGACTTCGTTGGCTCGGATCGATGGAGTGACTCCTCCGAGCGGAGAGCTCGACGTGTCGTTGTTCCGTGACGACATCTCGCTGCGTCCGATCACTCCGGTCGCCGTGACCCGGATCCCCGTCGATCTCACGGGTGCTCGCGTGATCGTGGTCGACGACGTTCTCTACACGGGGCGGACCGTTCGAGCGGCGCTCGACGCGCTGAACCAATACGGGCGGCCGTCGCACGTGCAACTGGCCGTCCTCGTCGATCGAGGTCACCGTGAGCTTCCCATTCGACCCGATTACGTGGGCAAGAATCTGCCGACGAGTTCCGACGAAGTGGTCGTGGTGACCGAAGACGGAGTCGTTCTGCGTCGGAGGTCCGCGTGACCAAGCATGTTCGCAGCATCGGTGAGTTGGGTGTCGACGGCATCGTGCGACTTCTGGAAGTCGCCCGCCACATGGATTCGGTGAATCGTCGGCCGGTGCCGAAGGTTCCAGCCCTCGTCGGACGCACTGTGGTCAGCCTCTTCTTCGAGGACTCGACTCGAACGCGAATCAGTTTCGAGACTGCCGCACGTCGCTTGTCGGCCGATGCGGTGAACTTCTCGGTGTCGACATCGAGTCTCAACAAGGGTGAGAGTTTGCGTGACACGATCGAGACGGTCAGTGCGATGGGAGTGTCGGCCTTCGTCGTTCGGCATCGCACGAGCGGCGTACCGTGGCAGATCTCGGACTGGACCGACGCATCGATCGTGAATGCCGGGGACGGCCAGCATCAGCATCCGACCCAAGCTCTGCTCGACTGCTACACGATTCTCGATCGACGTGGCGTGTCGGCATCTCCGACCTGCCTCGCTGGCACGAAGATCGCCATCGTCGGCGACTCTCGCCATAGTCGGGTCGCGCGTAGTTGCATCGAGGCCTTCGGTGCGCTCGGTGCCGAAGTGATCCTCGTGGGTCCGCGCACGTTGTTGCCGGCCGATGCGTCGGTGTGGCCGGTGTCGACGTCCGAGTCGTTCGACGAGATCCTGCCCGAGGTCGACGTCGTGTACATGCTTCGCATGCAACGCGAGCGGATGAACGAGGCGCTCGTTCCCGACCTCGGCGAATACGCGACCCGTTTCGGTCTCGACGAAAGGCGGTGGTCTCGCACCCGCCCCGAGGCCCTGCTCATGCATCCCGGTCCGATGAACAGAGGAGTCGAAATGCTGATGGATCCGTCGATGACGTCACGCAGCGCCATTCTCGACCAGGTGGCGAACGGAATCTCGGTGCGGATGGCCGTGCTGTTCGATCTCCTCGCCGCACCCGGAGAAGGAGTCCCATCATGACCACGGGGTTCGCGAGTGACCAGTTCGGAGGTGGCGGTCGAGTGGTCGTTCGCGGAGGCCGCATCGTGGATTCGGCATCGACCGATGATCGCGGTCGAACCGTCGATCTGCGCATCGAGAACGGCTCGGTGTCGCACGTGGTCGAGCCCGGTGCTGATCTGCCGGAGGCCGACATCGTGCTCGATGCGGCTGGCTGCATCGTCACTTCTGGACTCGTCGATCTGCACACCCACTTGCGCGAGCCGGGTCGGGAAGAGTCCGAGACGATCGAAACCGGTTCGCGGGCGGCGGCTCTCGGAGGATTCACCGCGGTGGTGGCGATGCCGAACACCGAACCGCCGCACGATTCTCGAGTCGTGGTCGAGTTCGTGCGCGAACAAGGGCGGCGAGCCGGTCTCTGTGAGGTGATCCCGTCGGGTTGCATCACGGTCGGTCGTGCCGGTGAGCATCTCGCTCCGTTCGCCGAGTTACGTGACGTCGGCGTGCGCTTGTTCACCGATGACGGGTCGGGAGTCCAGGATCCGCAACTGATGCGGCGAGCGCTGGAGTACGCGCGTGATCTCGACATCACACTGGCTCAGCATTGCGAGGTCACGAGCCTGACGCGCGGTGCGGTCATGCACGAAGGAGCATGCTGCAGTCGCCTCGGACTTCCGGGTTGGCCGGCACTCGCCGAAGAGTTGATGGTTCACCGGGACATCGAATTGTGCCGACTCACCGGAGCCGGGATGCATTTCTTGCACCTGTCGACGGCGCGCAGTGTCGAGTTGGTTCGTGCCGCCAAGGCCGAGGGTCTGCCCGTCACCGCCGAGGTGGCTCCTCACCATTTCACGTTGACCGATGAGGCGCTCAGTGGTTTCGACCCGGTGTTCAAGGTGAATCCGCCGTTGCGAACTCCGGACGACATCGCTGCGCTGACGGCCGGACTGGCCGACGGCACGATCGACGCCATCGCCACCGATCATGCTCCTCACGCGCCACGGCTGAAGGAACAACCGCTCGACGAGGCTCCACCGGGGATGCTCGGTCTCCAAACGGCGCTCGGCCTGGCCCTGACTCGTCTGGTCGACACCGGAATCATGCCGTTACGCGAAGTTCTCGGTGCCTTGAGTTGGCGACCGGCGCGAATCGCGCGGCTCGACGACCGGCAGGGCCGACCGGTGGCCGTGGGCGAACCGGCGAATCTGGTCGTCATCGATCCGGAGGCGACGTGGACCGTGGCCGCCGACGCCATGGCGAGTCGCAGTGTCAACACGCCGTACGTCGGCCACGTCCTGCGCGGACGAGTCCGCCACACGCTGCTCGCCGGTCGGCCCGTCGTCGTCGGGGGAGTCGCGACGCGATGAGAACTGCCGATGTTTATGCACATGGACGTATGATCATTCACTCGACGGTCGTGAGGCCGACCGACCAGGACTGGAGGAGCCGTGGCTGACACCGACGCGACGAATGGGGACCTGACGGTCGCCCATCTCGTGCTGGCCGACGGCAGCGTCTTCGAGGGAGAGGCCATCGGTGCTCCCCGCGCCGTGGCCACTGGCGAGGTGGTGTTCAACACCGTGTTGTCGGGGTATCAGGAAGTCGTGACCGATCCGAGTTACGCCGGCCAGATCATCACCTTCACCTATCCCCACATCGGGAACTACGGGACGGCGGGGGTGGACGACGAAGGTCGCCGTCCGCATTGCCGCGGAGTGATCGTGCGCGATTTGGCGCGCCGGGCGAGTAATCATCGGTCGGAATCGAGTCTCGACGCGATGCTGCGTCGCCACGACGTTCCGGGCATCGCCGGGATCGACACGCGTCGTCTGACCCGTGTGTTGCGCGACACCGGAGCGATGCCAGGAGCGTTCGGAACCGGGAGTTACGACGAGTTGCTCGCCGCGGCGCGCGGCGAGCGCGGAACGGACGGAATCGACCTGGTCTCGACCGTGACGACGCCGACCGAATACTCCGTCGCCGGCGGTCCGCTCCGCGTGGTGGCTTTCGATTTCGGGATCAAGACCACGATCCTTCGCTGTCTGGCGGAGATCGCGACGGTCGACGTCGTGCCGGCGTCGACGTCAGCGGCGGACGTCCTCGCCCGTCGACCCGACGGCGTGTTCCTCTCGAACGGACCCGGTGACCCCGCGGCGGTGCCGTACGCCGTCGACGCGATTCGCGGTCTCGTCGGCGAGGTTCCGGTGTTCGGAATCTGCCTCGGTCATCAATTGCTCGGACGAGCCCTCGGCGGACATACGTTCAAATTGCCCTTCGGACACCACGGTGGAAATCATCCGGTGCGACACGAGGGTTCGGGTCGCATCGAGATCACCAGCCAGAACCACAACTTCTGCATCGATCCCGAGAGTCTGGGTGGCCGCGTGGAGATCACGCATCTCAATCTCAACGACCGGACCAACGAGGGCATGCGAGTCCTCGACGCACCGGCGTTCAGCGTCCAGTACCACCCCGAGGCCGGACCGGGACCCCACGACAGCCGATACCTCTTCGACCAATTCGCCCGACTCATGACCGACGGAAAGTTCTGATGCCCCGACGTACCGACCTCTCGTCCATCCTGATCATCGGATCGGGTCCGATCGTGATCGGCCAGGCCTGTGAATTCGATTATTCCGGCACTCAAGCATGTCGGGTGTTGAAGGACGAGGGCTATCGCGTGATCCTCGCCAATTCGAATCCGGCGACCATCATGACCGACCCCGATTTCGCCGATCGCACGTACGTCGAACCCCTCACGTGGGAAGTGGTGGCTCGCATCATCGAGCGCGAGCGACCCGATGCGGTGTTGCCGACTCTCGGTGGACAGACCGGACTCAACACGGCGATGGCCTTGTACGAGCGTGGCTTGGTGGGTCGTCCAGGCACTCCCGAACTGATCGGAGCCAATGCGGAGGCGATCGCCACTGCGGAGGATCGTGAGAAGTTCAAGGAGGCGATGATCGAGATCGGGTTGTCGGTTCCGCAGAGCGGTGTCGCCCACACGGTCGACGAGGCCATGGCGGTGATGGCGGGCATCGGACTTCCGGTGATCATTCGGCCGGCCTACATCCTCGGCGGTCGGGGAACGGGTATCGCCTCGTCGCCCGACGAGTTCCGCCGTTTGGCTCAGGCCGGTATCGACGCCAGCCCCATCGGCGAGATCCTCATCGAGAAGAGCATCGCAGGGTGGAAGGAGTACGAACTCGAAGTGATGCGAGATCGCGCCGACAATTGCGTGATCATCTGCTCGATCGAGAACTTCGACCCGATGGGTGTCCACACCGGCGACTCCATCACGGTGGCTCCCGCTCAGACACTGAGCGACGTCGAGTACCAGCGGATGCGCGACGCGGCCTTTGCGTGCATTCGCCGAGTTGGTGTCGAGACCGGTGGTTCGAACGTACAGTTCGCCGTGGACCCGACCAACGGCGATCAGGTCGTGATCGAGATGAATCCACGGGTCTCTCGCTCGAGTGCCCTCGCGTCGAAGGCGACCGGTTTTCCCATCGCCAAGATCGCGGCCAAGTTGGCGATCGGCTACACCCTCGACGAAATTCCCAATGACATCACGAAGATGACGCCGGCGAGTTTCGAACCGACGATCGATTACGTGGTGACCAAGATTCCGCGTTGGGCCTTCGAAAAATTGCCCGGCACCTCGGGAGTGCTCGGAACTCAGATGCAGAGCGTCGGTGAGGTGATGGCCATCGGTCGTACCTTCCCGGAGAGTCTGCAGAAGGCCCTGCGTTCCCTCGAGCAGGGTCGGGCCGGACTCAACGCCGATCCGGCCGAGCGGCAATACGACGAATTCTCCGACCAGGATCTGCTGGCCCGGATCGGGGTGGCGACTCCGGAGCGGATCTTCCAGATCGGGGAATTGCTGCATCGAGGCGTGTCGATCGAGACGATCCACGACGTCTGTCGAGTCGATCCATGGTTCCTCGACCAGATGTCGATGATCGTGGAGGAGCGAGCTCGTCTCGAGTCGGCGTCACTCGACACGTTGTCCTCTCGCGATTGGAAACGAGCCAAACGACTCGGCTTCAGCGACGTCCAGCTCGCGCACCTCTGGGGTCGCTCCGAAGTCGAGGTCCGAGAGGCGCGAACAGGTATCGGTGTGACACCGACGTTCAAGACGGTCGACACGTGTTCGGCGGAGTTCGCTGCCGAGACCCCGTATCACTACTCGACGTACGAGGACGAGAACGAAGTTCGATCGTCCACCCGGCCACGTGTGGTAATCCTCGGTTCGGGCCCGAACCGCATCGGTCAGGGCATCGAGTTCGACTACTGCTGCGTGCATGCGTCGTTCGCTCTGCGTGATGCCGGCTTCGAAACCGTGATGGTGAACTGCAACCCCGAGACCGTGTCGACCGATTACGACACGTCCGACCGTCTCTACTTCGAACCATTGACCCGCGAAGACGTTCTCAACGTGATCGACGCCGAGACGGCAGCATCCGGTGGCGTTCCTCCCAAGGTGATCGTCTCGTTGGGCGGTCAGACTCCGCTCAAGCTCTCGGGACAGATCCCGACCGAGCTGATCGCCGGCACGTCGCCGTCATCCATCGACCTCGCCGAAGATCGCGAGAAGTGGAACGAGTTGTGCGACGGTCTCAGCATTCCACAACCTCCGGGAGGCACGGCGGTCACGCTCGCCGACGCGGAGGCGATCGTCGACCGAGTCGGCTTCCCGGTTCTCGTTCGGCCCAGTTACGTCCTCGGGGGGCGAGCCATGCAAATCGTGCACGATCGCGAACATCTGGCCCGCGCGATGGCGGAGCTGACCGGCTTCGGGAGTCTCGGCAAGGAAGGCGGTCTGTCGGCCGAGCGACCGGTGCTCGTCGATCGTTTCCTCGAGGACGCGACCGAGGTCGATGTCGATGCGGTGCGCGATCACACCGGTGAAGTGTTGATCGGTGGCGTGATGGAGCACGTCGAAGAAGCTGGTGTGCATTCAGGAGACTCGGCCTGTGCGATTCCTCCGCAGACCCTGCCGGCCTGGGTCGTCGACGTGATTCGTGCGTACACCGAATCGATCGCCGGTGCGCTCGACGTGCGCGGTCTGATCAACGTCCAGTACGCCGTGGCCGGAACGAACGTCTACGTGATCGAGGCCAATCCACGGGCCAGTCGAACGGTTCCCTTCGTCGCCAAGGCAACGGGAGTTCCCTTGGCCAAGATCGCCACTCGAGTGATGCTCGGTGCGACGCTGGAGGAATTGCGAACCGAGGGTCTGTTGCGTCCGTCCGTTCTCGGCGGGGGACGGGTGGCGATCAAGGAAGCCGTCCTGCCGTTCAACCGCTTCCCGGAAGTCGACACCGCGCTCGGACCGGAGATGAGGTCGACCGGGGAAGTGATGGGAATCGATCGATCCTTCGGTCGGGCCTTCTACAAGGCCGAATTGGCGGCAGGAACGGTGCTGCCGACGAGTGGAACGGTGTTCTTGTCGTTGGCCGACTCCGACAAGCCAGCGGGGATCGTGGTCGCCAAACGATTGCGCGAACTCGGTTTCTCGATCGCGGCCACCAATGGAACGGCGCGGTATCTCTCGCGATTCGGTCTGGCGGTCGATCGTACGGTCGGCAAGGTCAGTGAGGGCGGAGAGGGGAACGCGGTCGATCTGATCGCGAGCGGAGCCATCGCCTTCGTGATCAACACGCCACAAGGCCGAGGCGGACGAACCGATGGCGAAGCCATCCGCAAAGCGGCCAATGTGCATCGAGTTCCGTCGGTCACGACGGTCGAAGCCGCCCTCGCCGCTGTGCAGGGGCTTGCCGAGCAATGGAACGAGCCGCTCGACGTGTGCAGCCTTCAGGAACACCACGCGTTCGGCCGACATGGCGAGGAGCAGCATGAGCGCTAGGTCGATCCGCTCGACTGCTCACGACGGTGCGAGAACGATCGACACGCGGGTACGCGTCGGGTCGGTGGAGCTCCCGCACGCAGTGATGACGGCGTCGGGTACCTCGGGGCACGGAGCCGAACTCGGGGACTACTTCGACCTGGACTCCATCGGTGCGGTCACGGTGAAATCGCTGTCGGTCATGCCGTGGGCCGGAAATCCTGCACCGCGTCTGCATCCGCTCCCGCACGGAATGATCAATGCGGTCGGGTTACAGGGTCCGGGTGTGGCGGCTTGGTTCGACGAACATCTCGAGTCGTTGGCGACACGTCGTGCTCGGGTGATCATCAGTCTCTGGGGACGTTCGGTCGACGAGTACCGGCAGGCCGCCGACGTGGTCGCCGAACGACTCGCACGATCGGGCACGGATCACGTG
>VFQS010003697.1_pt1 | contig 11565 bp, 8 predicted proteins | sample 3512361 | NCBI WGS metagenome assembly VFQS01 (sample SAMN10412375, study PRJNA504923) | tailings metagenome | isolation source: Relicate 1 Philex TSF3 active mining | place: Philippines | reverse complement strand
TCTTTGCATGCGCCAACCTAGCCACAAGACAGCTTTAGTTTTGATGATCATTGCACCGACGATGTGGAGCACTGCCGGTGTCTTGTCACGTCAATTAGATTCGGCACGTGGATTTGAAGTGAGTTTTTGGCGCAGTTTTTTCGCAGCGATTTTTGTATTCGCCGTGTTGGCTTGGCAGCATAAATCACAGCTCGGGAAAAAGTTAGTTAACCTCGGTGCTTATGGACTGGCATCAGGTTTTATGTGGGCAGCGATGTTCACTTGTTTCATGCTGGCATTGACGATGACGACCGTAGCAAATGCTTTGATTGTCGAAAGTTTCGCGCCTTTGCTGACGGCGATTTTTGCGTGGATTTTTTTGGCTGAAAAAATTCCAAACCGGACATGGCTAGCAATTTTGGTCGCATTCGCTGGCATGCTGTGGATGTTTGTCGATGGCTTTTCTAAACTCGATGGTCGTGGCTTGATCGGTGTGGTGTTGGCTCTGTGTGTACCCTTTGCCGTTGCCGCGAATGTGATTATTTTGAAGAAAGGCGGGCAGCAAGTCGACTTGATTCCGGCGGTGCTTGTCGGTGGTGTGATTTCTGCCTTATTGATGCTGCCATTCGCTTGGCCATTTTCTGCGTCAAATCATGATATTTTGATCTTGGCGACCTTGGGCGTATTTCAACTTGGCTTGCCTTGTATGATCATGGTACATGCAGCGAAAGGCTTGAGCGCGCCAGAGATTTCTTTGCTGTCTTTGTTGGAAGTCGTGTTGGGGCCATTTTGGGTTTGGTTGGCGATTGGTGAAGAACCTGCGAAAGCAACGCTACTCGGTGGCAGTATCGTCCTTGGCGCTTTGATCTTTAATGAGGTGATGGCGTTCCGTGAGGATAAGTTGAGAAATCAAACTTCTTCGCTTTAGTGCGCTTGAGTTTGCCCGATCTCAAAAATTTTTATTAATCTTTTGCGACTGCTTGATGTGGAAAGTCGCTGTTTTTAAATGGTGTTGTTATGTCGAATTCATCTAGTTTGCTCAAATCGCCAGAATTATTGTTACCTGCAGGCTCTTTAGAGAAAATGCATGCCGCCTTTGATTTTGGTGCGGATGCGGTGTATGCAGGTCAACCACGTTACAGTTTGCGTGCGCGTAATAATGAGTTCTCGACGCTGGATATTTTGCAGCAAGGCATCGAAGGTGCGCATGCACGTGGCAAGTCTTTCTTTGTAGCGAGCAATATTTTTCCGCACAACTCCAAACTAAAAACCTATCTGAATGACATGGAGCCCGTTATCGCCATGAAACCTGATGCTTTGATCATGGCCGATCCAGGTTTGATCATGATGGTGCGTGAGAAATGGCCAGAAGTGAATGTCCATTTATCGGTACAAGCGAATGCGGTCAATTGGGCTGACGTTAAGTTCTGGCAAAAAATGGGTTTAACGCGTGTGATCTTATCGCGTGAATTATCATTAGACGAGATTGAAGAAATCAAACAGCGCTGTCCAGAAATGGAATTGGAAGTCTTCGTACATGGCGCTTTGTGTATCGCTTATTCAGGTCGTTGTTTATTGTCAGGATATTTCAACCATCGAGATCCAAACCAAGGTACTTGTACCAATTCATGCCGTTGGGATTACAAAGTTGAAAATGCGACAGAGAACGAGACTGGTGATTTGCAACGCATTCCTGTCGAGACAATTAAATTCGATTTCAACAAGGCCTTGGAAGAAGCGAATCAATCATTTTCTGCGATGGGCGACATGCAGCGCCATCCACTTGCCGATCGTCCTTATTTGATTGAAGAGGCAGGGCGCCCAGGTAGTTTTATGCCTATCTTAGAAGATGAGCATGGTACTTACATTATGAACTCTAAGGATTTGCGTGCAATTGAACATATCGAGCGTTTAACTAAAATTGGCGTCGATTCTTTGAAAGTCGAAGGTCGTACCAAGTCGCTTTACTACGTCGTACGGACAGCGCAAGCCTATCGCCGAGCAATTGATGATGCGGTTGCTGGACGTCCATTCAATGAGCGTTTATTGAGTGAATTGGATGGCTTGGCAAACCGTGGTTATACCGATGGTTTCTATCAACGTCATCATACGCAAGATCATCAAAATTATATGGAAGGCGTATCAAAAGCGCACCGTAGCCAGTATGTGGGCAATGTGCTGGCGATTGAAGATGGCTGGGCTGAGGTTGAGGTAAAGAATCGCTTTGCGGTGGGCGATAAGATCGAGATCATTCATCCAAGTGGCAATGAAATTATCGATTTAGCGCAAATCAGAAATAAGCACAATGAAGCGATTGATGTGATTGGTGGTGCTGGCCACAAGGTGCGTATTCCACTTGATGCAAAATATGACAAAGCCTTATTGGCGCGCATGCTTTAATCGCTCGCGTTGACTGATAGAGGCAAATAATTGAGTGGGAAGATTCGGGTAAAGAGTTAAGTAAAACATTTCTGTCTCAATGATGATGGGCTGCTGCTTGGGGAAACAAGTTGCAGCCCATTTTTATTAGCAAATCTTGATAAGATAATTTCGATAGGTGCGATACGTATCGAATTGAACTTTAGTGTAAGTGCACAGAGCCTTCAGGCGGTGCATCATCAGGCATTTCAGGATGAACCAAATCGCCTTCCGCATCAGCGTACAGCGGTGCTTGGCAGTCTTCACAAAATTCCAAACCAAAGATGTCTTCTAAGATGAGAACTTGGCTAACGCCGCTTTCTTTCAACAATCTTGGAATTTCTCCTTCACGTTCATCCATCGTGCTATTGGATGGTCCCACCAAGGCATGAATTTCATCTTCTTGCTGATACAGTGGCCAGATCACACCATAAATAATTTCAGGTGCTTTTTTCAAAGTGAAGCCAACGCGAATCTCATCGACTTGACCAGGATGTGTTTCTGGGCCGAAGCGACCAACGATCGCGGTTAACTCGCTGGCTTCTACGTTCAGTGTTTGGCATAAGTAGAATACTGTGGCGCGAATAGATATCGGGCGTACCAAAATATCCGCTTCTCTGCATGCTGAGTAGTAGGCTTCTGGTAGCAAAAATTCGAAACCGCAGCCCGGAAGTAAATGCGCAATGTCTGCATGCGCCCTTTGTTTCCACAACAATAAAGCAGCCTCCTTGGCTTTGCTAATGTCGAAAGGCGAGGGTGTCATTTGCCACTGAAATAGTGGCGCATTACTTGGCGCAAGAATCACCCCAAGCAAGTAACGACTGTCGGCCAAAAAGGGAACGGTTTTAGGTAAATCTTTCGGTGCAATGATTGCTTTATTTTGTAAAAAATGCTGCGCAGTCTGGTGTAATAGTTCATTAACTGCACAATTATCTTGCGGTAATTGGTCGATTGAGAACAAGTTTGGCAAGATGCAAACTTGAACTCCTTTGCACAATAATGATTCTCGCCAACTCGTGGTTACTGATTTGATGAGATTTGTCGGAATCGAGCCCGAAGCGATATCAAATCTACTCCAGGCCAAGATTGGTGCTGCCACCAACAAGATATCATAGCTAGTATCGCCGTCTTTGATTTGTCCTTAAGTGGCGATCGACTCGATCGCCTCGATTAATACTTCATATGCGTCCGCTTGATTGGTAAAGACGTGTTCAGCCGCTGCATCCAAAATAGATTGGTGTTTGGCCTCTAAAATTTTAGCAATAAGTGTATCGAGTAAGGATTGCCAATCATTGTCCTCTAGCCGACTACCTGCCTGAGAAATCGCTTGTGAGAGATTAGCGATGCGCAGTGCATCGCCAGCTAATTTTTGAATTTTCTTTTTCGGTGCGCGTCGCATAATTGTTTTTATTCCTCATCGAGTATGTAGTGCTGGCGCAGATGTTCATGGCAAATCTATCGCAAAAAAGCAGCATTAAATCAAGCTATTTTTTTGCATATTGGGTTTGGCCAAATAAGATATCTTTCGCCTTATTATCGGTTAAGGGCTTTCGATAATCTGCAAGTACGGTAAGCGCTTTTTTTACCGCAGGTCTGTCATTAATCTGATCAAACCATCGTTTTGTATTGGGGTAATCTGCCCAGTCAATTCCCTGATTCGCTGCTGAGCGAGCCCACGGGAAACAAGCAATATCAGCAACTGTGTAGTTGTCGCCGGCAAGATAGGATTGATGCGCCAACTGATTTTCTAGCACTTGATAAAGTCGTTTCGCTTCATTGGTATAACGTTCGTAAGCGTAATCAATTTTCTCAGGAGCATAAATCCGAAAATGATGTGCCTGCCCCAACATCGGGCCAAAACCACCAACTTGAAACATCAACCATTGCAAGGTTTGATATTTTTCTCGATCACTTTGTCCTAAGAAGCGTCCAACTTTGCTAGCTAAATAAATCAAGATCGCACCGGATTCAAATAAGGCGATGGGTTTTCCATCCGGGCCATCTGCATCGACGATGGCCGGGATTTTGTTATTTGGCGAAATGCCTAGAAACGCAGGTTTAAATTGATCTCCGGCACCGATATCAATTGGAATCGCGCGATAGCTCAAGCCGCATTCCTCAAGCAGGATATGGACTTTATGGCCATTCGGCGTGGGCCAAGAATAAACATCAATCATTGCAAGATCCTCCTGTAGTTGCTCGTGCTTCATTAGCGCGAACTGGAAATTGAATATTCGCATTGATTATATCCTGAGTCTCGCAATTCAGAATTCAGGTTCTTTCAATTCTTGTGTAGACGCTGGTGTTAGTGCGCTCAGAAGTTTGAAGTGCGACCAGCAGTAGATAAAGACAGATTCGATCTATGTATTAAAACAACAAAACAAATTAAAAACCAAAAGAGTTGAATTTTATCTAGACAAATCGATCTACATTATTCTGGGTTCCCATGAAAAAAATGACGTTAGTAACGCAAAGAAATCTAGCCCACCGAAACCAACGGCTGCTGAAATGGAGCTAATGCGTTTGCTTTGGGTTCTCGGTCCAGCTACCGCCAAACAAGTGCACGAAGCAGCAATGAAAGAGCGACCAGAAATCGCTTATGCCTCGGTTTTACGCATGCTTCAAGTGATGCACAGTAAAGGACAATTGCGACGCGATGAAAGTCAAAAAGCGCATGTGTATGCCGCTGTCGAAGAGCAAGATACTTTGCAGACCAATCTAGTGAAAGATTTAATTCAAAAAGCATTTTCTGGTTCTGCCAAAGCTTTGGTGTTAGCTGCATTGCGGTCGCACGTTAGCAAAGAAGAGCGTGAGGGAATTGAAAAATTCTTGCATGGAGATGACAAATGAATTTCGACTTCCAAATCATCACGCATACCCTTGGTTGGGCACTGATTCATTTTCTCTGGCAAGGACTTGCGATTGCTCTAGCCACAGCCTTTTTGTTACAAGTCAGCAGGAATGCTCGTGCACAAACACGTTATTTGATTGCATGTTTCAGTTTATTAGCATGCTTTCTTGCGCCGATCGGGGAAGTGCTAACAAGCTCACAAACGACAGCCGAGTTTATTGGTGCGCAGATGATTCCTAGTAGTTTCGCTGAAGCTAAAACAGCGTAAGGTTGGTTTTAAACAAGCGCAGATATGGTTTCAGCTACACATTGATCTAATCGTCATCGTATGGGCGACAGTGGTTGCCATGCTTGGCTTGCGATTATTGCTCGGCGTCTTATGGCTACGAACGTATAGCAACGGAGAACGTGGTGTCAGTAATGCTTATTGGCAGCGGAAAACCGATCAACTAGCTGCGCATTTTCAGATCGCCAAGCCTGTGCTTGTGCTTATTGTCGAAGAACTAGATAGCCCGATCACGATAGGGTGGATACGCCCGATGATTTTGATTCCTGCGTCACTTATTACTGGTATGACGCCGAGCTACCTGGAAGCGCTGATCGCGCACGAATTAGCGCACATTTCGCGCTTCGATTATCTAGTCAACTTTATTCAAAATTTGATTGAAATGTTTTTGTTTTTCCACCCAGCTGTATGGTGGGTTTCAAAGAGAATCCGTATTGAACGCGAGAACATTGCGGATGATTTAGCGGCAAGTATGCTCGGCGAACCGCGGCGTCTAGCACTTGCATTACAAGAATTGGAATATCTCCAATTCACACCCCCTCAACTCGCCCAAGCGGCACATGGAGGAAATCTTATGTTAAGAATTAAACGATTAGTGCGTCCAGAAGCGCAAAGTATCAGTTGGAAAACCGCGGTTACTGTGATTGGCATTGGTGCAGCATGTCTTGGTTTGGCGGCGAATGCTAATGTAGCGCTGATCCAGACAGCTAAATCTAATCAAGTGGTTTCAGCTAAGGAATTTATGGGGAGGGTGAATTTCCAAAATGATGGTTGCACCCCCGAATATCCCAAAGAATCTCTAGCGACCAAGGAAGCTGGAGTAACTAGACTAAAAGTTTTCATGGCGACTGACGGTCGTGTTGAAAAAGTTGACGTGTTGAAGTCGAGTGGCTGGCCAAATCTCGATAATGCTGTGAAGGGGAAATTATTAGCTGGAAAGTGCAAAGGCACGATCGTTAAGTTCAAAGGCGTTCCTCAAGCCACAGTGTCACTTGTCGAATATGTTTGGAAACTCGATTAATTCAATTTAAGCGGCACATAAGCCTTGAACCCAAGGCTTATGGTATCGATGAAAACCATTTGTGATTGGAATTGTTCGTGAAGCTATTATTAAAGAGTATTTGTAGTCTACTGTGTATTGTGTCGACTAATTTTGCGCTGGCTTCATCACTACCAAACTATCCTTTTATCCATGCCACTGGTGAAGCCAGTTTGAGCCTGCGGCCAGATATTGGTGAAATTGATTTTGAGCTGACGGAACTTTCTGCTGATTCCAAATTAACTTTAAGCATGATAGAAAAAAGCTCTGCCGATGTGATGGAATTGCTTGCATCGTATGCGGTGGATGCTAATGATATTGAAGCCGCAGAAATTAAAAAATATGTGAGTCCTGTGGAATATCTGGAAACCCCAGAGACAGCAAAGAAATATCGCTTGATGCGTAATTTCCGTGTGATTGTTAGAGACATTCAAAAATGGAATAGCATCGTCACAAGTTTATTGGCGAAACCTTGTTTGGGAAATTTTTCTATTAATTTTGGACGTAGCGACATGGATAGGATTCAAGCGGATTTAGTCATGATGGCGACGGCCAACGCCAAAGAAAATGCGAAACGATTGGCGCAAGGTTTATCAGTACGTTTAGGTGTTGCGAATGGTGCTTCTCAATCTCCACTCAAAAGTATTTCCACATTATTGGGTTTAGATGGTGCCGTTAAGAGAGAGGAAATTTCAGTGCAAAATAAACCGATTGCGAAAGATTTTGCTGTTCCGGCTTGGCTGAAATTTAAACGAAATGTGGAAGTCGTATTTCGAATCAAGCCTTGATTTATTTTCCTTATTGCTCTCCCTTGATAGGAATTTAAGCCGGATGATGCGATGCGCTCCGGCTTCTTTATTGAGAAGAAAAGAGGAGATCAAAACAAATTTAAAACCCCATCCAAGCCAACAAAATTCAACGCGACATTTGCTTGCGTACGCACGACGGGCTTCGCTCGGAACGCAACGGACAATCCAGCGATACTCATCATCTTCAAATCATTGGCACCATCACCCATAACGATGGCACTTTGGGTGCTGATGCCAAGTTCTTGGCAAACCTTTTCGACGGTTCGTTTTTTTTCTTCGGCATCAACAATGGTGCCAATCACTTTTCCGGTCAATTTGTCATCGACAATTTCCAGTACGTTGGCGTGGCTGTAATCTAGATTTAAACGGGATTTGATTCTGTCTGTGAAAAAGGTGAATCCGCCCGATACCAATAAAGTTTTCAAGCCAGCTTGTTGTACCTGCTTGAGCATATTTTCAGCACCGAGCGAGAGTTGTAGGCGTTGATCATAGACTTTTTGCAGTGCAGACGCGTCTAGTCCTTTCAACACACCAACGCGGCGAATTAAGCTTTCTTGAAACTCAATTTCACCCCGCATTGCTGCTTCTGTGATTTCTGCTACTTGTGGTTTGAGACCTTGCATATCGGCGATTTCGTCTATGCATTCTATGGTGATTAATGTGGAGTCCATATCCATTGCCACCAATTTAAATTCATTGAGCTGGCGTGACGGTCCATGATAGACGTCTAGTTGTGCGCTTAAGCAAAGGTCTTGTATTGATTGCAGTATCGCGGCATCGCACTGTACTTTTTCTAAGCGAACTGCATTGCTGTTTAGTGGAATAATTTTTTCTGCCGCCGACATGGTCGCGATACTTTGGACCGTTGCCGTATGCTGCGATAAGACGGCATTTAAGCCTTGTATGATTAAGTTCATATTAATTATTTAGAGGGCGCGGAAGACGAATGTAATGCTTTCATTGTGCTCTTGATCTGCGCAACGCGTGCCGCAAGATCAGGCATGTTGGCACTGATGCGTAATTTGTCTTGACCGTTTAGTTTGATATGTTTGTGCTTTTGTACTAGCTCAATGATGCGCATCGCATCAATTGGCGGTTGTGGTTCAAATTGCAGAGTTGCGGCCTCGCTATGTGCATCGATTTTGATAATGCCAAGCGGCTTCGCGGCAACGCGTAGTCGATGTGTTTCCAATAGTGATTTGACTGGCTCCGGTAATTTGCCGAAGCGATCAATCATCTCTTCTTGTAGGTCATCAATAGCATCAAGCTTGTTGCAATTCGCTAGACGTTTATAGATCGATAAACGCTCGTGTACATCACCGCAGAAATCACTGGGTAAGAGAGCTGGGATGTGTAAATTAATCTCGGTTGTGGTCGAAAGTGGTGCTGCCAAGTCGGGTTCTTTACCGTTCTTTAAACTACGTACAGCTTCGTTAAGCATGTCTGAATACATTTGGAAACCAATCTCATGCATTTCGCCAGATTGATTGTCTCCCAATACTTCACCCGCACCGCGAATCTCTAGATCATGCATGGCGAGATAGAAGCCGCTACCCAATTCTTCCATCTGTTGTATGGCTTCTAAACGGCGGTTGGCTTGCTTGGTTAAGCCTTGCACATCATGTACCAGCAAATAAGCATAGGCTTGATGGTGGGAGCGACCGACACGACCACGTAGCTGATGCAACTGCGCTAGACCAAATTTATCGGCACGATGCATGATGATGGTATTGGCGCTCGGTACGTCGATACCGGTTTCGATAATCGTCGTACATAATAAGATGTTGTAACGTTGCGCAACGAAATCACGCATGACGCGCTCTAAGTCACGTTCATTCATTTGACCGTGCCCAACACCAATTCGTGCTTCAGGTAACAAGGCTTCAAGCATCGCTTTACGATTTTCTATCGTTTCAACTTCGTTGTGCAAGAAGTAAACTTGTCCACCACGTTTCAGTTCGCGCAAACAGGCTTCGCGTATGACAGAGTCACCTTCACTACGCACAAAAGTTTTGATCGCCAAGCGTTTTTGCGGTGCAGTAGCGATGATAGAGAAATCGCGTAATCCTTCTAATGCCATACCAAGGGTACGAGGGATCGGGGTGGCGGTGAGGGTGAGTACATCAACCTCGGCGCGCAAGGCTTTTAAAGTTTCCTTTTGACGTACACCGAAGCGGTGTTCTTCGTCGATGATCACCAAACCAAGGCGCGAAAATTTGACGTCATCGGACAGTAGTTTATGTGTGCCGATGACGATATCAACCGTGCCATCACCCATGCCTTTAATTGCTTGCGTGATTTCTTTGCCGCTTCTGAAGCGAGACAATTCAGCAATCTTGACAGGCCAATTGGCGAAGCGATCAGTGAATGTTTGTGCATGCTGTTCGGCGAGTAGGGTAGTTGGCGCTAAGATAGCAACTTGTTTGCCACCCATCACTGCAACAAACGCAGCACGCAAAGCGACTTCTGTTTTACCAAAACCTACGTCACCACAGATCAAGCGATCCATTGGTTTGCCTGAAGTCATATCACTAATCACCGCATTAATGGCCGCGGCTTGATCAGGGGTTTCATCGAAGCCAAAACTTTCTGCAAAGGCGGCATAATCATGCGCTGAATATTCAAATGCGTGACCGTGACGTAAAGCTCGGCGCGCGTATAAATTGAGTAATTCTGCTGCGGTATCACGAATTTGTTGTGCCGCTTTGCGCTTGGCTTTTTCCCATTGACCTGAGCCGAGCGTATGTAAAGGCGCATCATCCGGTGACGCACCTGAATAGCGAGAGATCACATGTAATTGCGATACGGGCACATACAGCTTGGTATCTTTGGCATATTCCAAGTGCAAGAATTCGGTCTCGCCTTCGCCCAAATCCATGCTGATTAAGCCCATGTAACGACCGATGCCGTGGTTACTATGGACAACTGGATCACCGATTTTTAATTCAGATAAGTCGCGCACCATGTGCTCGACTTGCGTCACCGCTTCTTGTTTTTTGCGACCGATACGTTTGCCAGAACCAGCGTATAACTCAGCCTCAGTGATGAAGGCAATATCCTGTAATTGAAAGCCAGCATGGATAGGTGCAACACCCAGAACTAATTTTGCGCTACTTGTGAGAAAGTCGGTGTAATCCTCACAGATACTGATGTCGAGTTGGAAGTCGCGGAAATATTGTTGCAGGGTCTCACGTCGACCAGCTGTTTCTGCACAGATGAGTACGCGTTTATCTGTTTGCAATAAATAAGAACGCAAATTCGTTAAAGGGTCATCGGCACGACGATTGACCGCAAGATCCGGCAGAAAGCTAGAAACTTCCGATGCCGCGCCACCGTTTTGTATGATCCAGCGTGATTCTGATTTCAGTGTGGCGAAGAAATCTTCGTCACGCAAAAAGATCGATTCTGGTGCCAGAACCGGACGCTCTCTGTCTGATTTTAAAAACTGATAACGTGAGCGGGTATCTGTCCAAAAGCGCTGTATCGCTTCTTCAATATTGCCAATTAAAACGTAATGCGTTTGCTGAGGCAAATAGTCAAATAAGGTGGCGGTCGATTCAAAAAATAGAGGCAAGTAGTATTCGATACCGGCAGAGGCGATGCCATTACCAATGTCTTTATAAACAGTGGAACGAGATGGATCGCCTTCAAACTGTTCGCGCCATCGATTTCTGAATGCGCTGCGACCTGCTTCATCCATAGGAAACTCGCGTCCAGGCAACAGGCGAACTTCTTTTACTGGATAGAGCGAGCGCTGTGTGTCGGCATCAAAGGTACGGATACTTTCTATACTGTCGCCAAATAAATCGAGTCGATATGGCAGTACCGACCCCATAGGGAATAAGTCAATTAAACCGCCACGCACCGAATATTCGCCGGGCGACATGACTTGTGAAACATGGGTGTAACCAGCCAGCGTTAATTGTGATTTGAGCTTGCTCTCGTCAAGTGTTTCTCCCACTTTGAAGAAAAACGTATAAGCCGCCAAAAATGAGGGTGGCGCCATTCTGACTAATGCCGTGGTCGCTGGAACGATCAAGACATCGCAATTGCCGCTATTGATTTCATATAAAGTCGCCAGACGTTCTGACACCAGATCTTGATGCGGTGAAAATGCATCGTAAGGCAGTGTTTCCCAATCTGGTAGCAAGTGACAGCGTAGTTCGGCAGCAAACCAAGGTAA
>VFQS010003692.1_pt1 | contig 11583 bp, 9 predicted proteins | sample 3512361 | NCBI WGS metagenome assembly VFQS01 (sample SAMN10412375, study PRJNA504923) | tailings metagenome | isolation source: Relicate 1 Philex TSF3 active mining | place: Philippines | reverse complement strand
ATCTGATGTGAATCATATCAATGTATCTACCAAGTCGTTGAGCAACGTTAGCACAATGTTTTCAACTTTAGCCACAGTTGGTACTGTTTCGCTGTCTAACCTTACTTCAGAGGCAGTAAACATCAATGTCAGTGCAAAAACGCTTTCAAATATTCTCAGTGCAAGTGTCACAAACATTACATCTGATGTGAATCATATCAATGTATCTACCAAGTCGTTGAGCAACGTTAGCACACTGTTTTCGACTTCTGCAACCGTTGGTACTGTTTCGCTATCTAACCTCACATCAGATGCCGTAAATATCAACGTTAGTGGAAAATCCTTATCCAACATAAGCACTGTTAGTTTAGCTAATATTACGTCGGACAATCCAAGCATCAGTGTGTCTCTTAAAACACTTAGTAATTGCGATCAAATTTTCGTAACGAACAACATCTTCCGCGGGTACAATTTGACATTCTTCTGGAAAATACCAGTAGGAACAACAAAGGCTCTCGCAAACGGCGTAGAAGCTAGAATGGACACAAACTTTGTATTACAAGCGTATTCTGTCACTGGTGCGTTCACAGAAGCTGAAGTCATTGACAAAACTACGGGAAGAATCACCATTCCTGTCAAAGGGGTGTGGAGCATTCATGTACATGGTACACTGAGCTCTGGCAACAGAGCGTTTCAGATATACGTATATCCCTTCAATGGTTTTGGAGAAACCAATGCAAGCAGTACTGATAATAGATTATGTGGTGTAAATATAACCGCTAACTCAGCACAAACATTAGGCTGTGATTTCACAGGATTCTTCAACCTCGGTGATATCATCATCCCCGCTTGGCAAATTTCTGCAAACGGTCTGAGCTTGGTAGGTACAACCACTGGCACTGCTGTTTGCTTGACGCTTCTTCACGCTATCAATTAAAGTGATCAATCCCCTGGGGAAATATTGTTTTGAGGTGCGCATAGACCATGTCATACACATTTTGTATAAGCGTTGTCTGGCTTACCATGAAGGAACCTGTACCAGACGTCAATGGCAACTTGCCAGCAATCCTTGCATTCAAGGATGACCAAACATTATACTGATACTTCACGTAAAACTTTTCAAATTGATTATATGAAACAGGCAACTTACTGAATTGAATCAAATTATCTGCAACCGCAACATATCCATTTGAAAAACTGAATTCCATTTCCTCTATGCTAATGTCAGGAATGATCAGGCCCATTCCGCAGTATAATCCTACTTTAAGGAAAGACATTACTGTGCGATGGAAACAGTTCCAACATCTTACTGTAGTATATCGGGAATGGGCTTGCTGCTTGTGTGGGTACATTCGATGTGAGCGAAATCGTATGCACTGGTGATTTGTCCAGCATACGAGCCGCTTGAGACGTCCACAAGCTGAACGTGCCTGTCAAAGCTACTGTTGGGCAACCGTACGATGAATCTGTTTTTTGTGCTAGCTGTAAAGCTTGACCAGCTGAAATATATACGTTTGATAAACCTACATCCACATCTTGTATGTGATAATACGGAACAATAATACCCATCTGTTGATACCTTAACCTAATGAATTGTGGTATAAAAATTACATCATCATATCTTGCATCTGTCTCTCCAACATCATATTTTCAAAGACGACGAATATGTCAGTTTTGGAATTCTTTTTGACAATGTTTTCTAAATCTGCCAAGGGCTGGTTCGTATCCTTGTAAGCTTCTTTGTAATCCATTGGTCCATAATCCATGGAATAGTCGTCTAAATGTTGAGGCAACTCTACTGGCGTGTTATATGGGTTTGAAGGCGGATAATACACACGGGGCTCTTGATAGATTATCATTTCTGCAGAGCCAAAATCTTGTGCAGTTTCTCCACTCGTTTTCACCATGGCATCACCATAGCCTCCTTGGTAACTTGCATGCGACCAGCCTGCTTTTTTGGTTTCTTCACACTGACGTATGGTTTGTTCCACGATATATTCAATATCGTCTCTAGAAGGCGGTTCATTGAATTGTTGTTTCAGATGACTAAATACAAGTTGATAAACACAGTCGGCCATGAACGTATCATCTGAACTTGTGTGCTTGGCATAGATAGTGTTGAAATCATCACGATTGAACTGCATCGTGTCTTTCATGATCTCGTCCAATGGAATCACTTTGAAGTCTAGTTTCAACTGATCGCGCAAGAACTTATCAAAACTTTCTTGTTTCTCCTCATATGACTCTTCACCATCTGTGCGGTCATGGATGGTGGCCTGTTGTTGCATGATCCACGTGTAGGCTGTATGAATTGTTCTCATGTCATGAACGTCACCTCCTTTGTCTGGATGACATATCAAGCTAAGTTTGAAGTATGCACGCCTGATCTCTTGGATGGTGGATGTGGGAGTGACACCAAACAACTCATAAGGTTGAATAGCAGCTTTTGTGATGTCACGCATGCACTACATCGTTTGCTGATATTTTCGAGGATCAAGATAACGCAAGCAAATGGAATCATTTGGAGCTTGAACGGGAGGATGAATCTGTGGTTCTTGGGCGTAATGGTGCTTTACGAGGTGTCCTGGGTGGTTGAGGCGGGGCCGTGACTACTTGTGCGGTCGGACTTTTACGCATCTTATCGTACTTCGTGGTCCAAAATAGACCGTCAAATATCCGTTTGTAACCTTCATCGTCTTTATTGGCCTTGTAAAACTGGCGTTGCTTTTGAATGACAAACTTTTTGTAATGCAGCTGTTGTATCTTTTCAACTTGCTGAGACACTGTTGTAATGGTGATGGACTCTTTGTCTTCAGGTAGCATGTACTCGCTGACACCTAGAAAGGATGCGTATGCTTCCAAAAATGCGAGCCAGTTGTTGACCATATTGTCGTTCTTCGCCTTCTGTATGCTGAAGCGATGAAGCGCTGCCATTGTGGGTGGGTTTGGAATGGTGGCATCCTTGTGTTTGTATACAGGCTCGACGTATTTTTTACGTGGCGTCACGTCGAACTGGACCTTTTTGCTCGACATCTTGCTGTTTCCTACACAATCGACATATTTTGATCATCGACAGAAACTTGGTCGAGATAATGTTTGTCCAGAGCATCTGGTTCCTGTTGCATATGATCGATGAGATGTCTGATAATACTTTGTAAAGCTTCGAACGGGTATGACCACCAGGAGAAATGGTGACGGCGCAAAACATAATACTGCATATTGGTATATGTTGTATGCTAGAAGCATCGTACTTATTTCTTATATCATTTATGGTGATGAAATCTTCTGGCAATGTAAATATTGTACAAGCCTCCTGTGATGATTGCAAAAGAGATGACAATGTGTATGTAGTACCATACGGTCCATGGCAGATACGAACGCGCGAGGTAGGCCCAAAAGAGTTGGATTGCAACGAGGGCGATGATGATGCGACCGATTAAGATGTGGTGTCGTAAGATATGAGAGTCGGTTTTTGCAGACGACGGTGTGTAGTGGATGGCAAAGGACACGAGCGTAATGGATATAAACAACATTGTTGTGGCTACAAGTTGAATGCCAACATGGTATCTCCGCCAAGATGGCCCGATGGTTTGTCGCATGAGTGCAATGACCGCACCGAGCGGATAAAGCACTGCGAATATGATTATTTGCAGTATGCCATGTATGTGGAAGAGATTCATGTGAAGTCCTATTCTTCATCGGACACATTTATGGGGTGGCTCCAACCATGGGTTTTATACACTTTCTCTAACTGTTTTTGCAGTTCGGTGACCTGTTTCGATATCTGCGCTTTTTGCTGCTTTCTCATGCTGCGCATATACAGTACAAATCGATTGTTTTCCAGGAGATGGGACAAAACTTCAACAATCTTTTTCATGAAGAGATCTGATGGGATGTCTTCAGTAAGTTCTACAACCTTCAACTGTTTGCTAACAGCTTCATGACTGATTCTAGGATGCGCACTGTCGAGTATACTCAAAAAGTGTTTGAAAAGTGTCACCATGTCCACAAAAACATTTACAAGAAACCAGCCATGTACCACGCCACAGATATGCTCACCATTTTCATCAATATCCATGATACCATGTAGGGCGGTATCATTTGTAAAGTAATTTGTAAGATCTATTCTGCATGACATTGCGCTCTACTATTACATTCACATATATGTAGAGAACTTTGTAATGGCGGATCATGATCTTGAACCATTTCAAAAAGACAAACACGGCTTCGAAGCAGAGGAGTTGATCCAAAAATGGAATCCCAAGCTTCAAATGTTCTTGCAAAAACTTGGCAATGGTGACATTCAGCTAGACCAGTTAAAACGAGCAGATATACAGTACTTACTAGATTTTGACAACAATGTATTTTGGGAAGCATATGCCGCACATTTCAAAATATCCAAAGACACAGAGATTATTATTCAGAAGATTAAACACATCTTCAAAAAGTTAGAGAGAATAGTCGATATGAATGAAAAACTAGAAGGTGTGCGCGAGCAGTTAAGAAAGCATCAATCGTATATTGCCTCAAAAGACAAAAAGACAGTCCAAAGCATAATGGATGCAGCTTACTCGAATGACGTACTGGCTATGTCTTTGGATGACAGTATAAGCGATGTCAGAACAAAAGTTCAAGGGATCCTCAATCAGTATGACACTGTACTTGAGTATGTAGGGGATAATGCCCCAGTAGATTTTAATAATCTTGTGCAGAAAGTTTTGGATCAAAGAGTTCCAGATACGTACATAAACACCATAGCAAGGGAGTTAAGTGAAAGGATTTCAGAAAATCGAAATGATATTGGTGTAGAGGAGCTTACTGCACTGATTGAGTATAATAAGAATGCCGAGAAAAAAGCTGCCAATTCACTGAAACGGGCTTTGACAGAGAATAATCATACGATTGATGAGCTGCTTCAAAATATAATCAAAGAAAATACTGCCGTCACTGATACTCATAATAGAATGTTGACAGGAACAAACTTATTACAACACTTAAAGGTTAAAGCAAATGGTATCGTCACAAAAATACGTGCTAACTATGACACTGCTCAGGTAGATGCACAAAATATAATTCTAAAAGATATATCTGGAGATGATCAGATACCAGTTTTGCAAAAAAATATTGACCTACAAATCGAGCTAATCAAAAAATTAGAGGCTGGTTTGAAGCAAATTAAGGCTGACCATGAAGATCTTAAAAACATAGCCAGTTTGAATGATCAGTTGAACCAACTCAATCTTGAACTAAAAGGCATACAGTCAAAAGCAGAACTGGCACGAATAAGTATCATGTCATCATTAGAACATCTAGCACAGTACCCGAACCTTATCAACCGTGCCCAAACACTCAAAGATCTTGACCATCTCTTCAATCAAATCCAAAAGCTTTACATATCCGATGTGGCATCCGCTACCAAAACTTTGAATACTGCAAATGGCCTGCTAGCAAACATCGAACGAATCAGCACGAAAGTTGGCTCTGCAAAAGAGTCAATATCTTTACATATCAATAATGCCTTTAGAGTGCATGCAGACAACGCCAGCAGAAATCAATGTGACAAAACCTTATCACTTGAAAGGTTATTAGAGCAAGAGAAGAGCTTGGAACAAATCAAAGCACATGTTGCATCGAAACGGGACGAGTTAATCAAGGTTTCTCCTGAGCTTGATGATCATATTAAGAAACAAGCAAAGAACACGATTGACAATATTGATAAACAGCTAAAGTCATGCCAAGAATATATGCTCGACAAAGCAAAAAGCGGAGATTACTCTTACATTGAAGGCGACAGCTTCAAGAAATTCAGAACAAACTACATTGACATCATGAACATGGATGACAAATACTCTAAAAGTATACGCAACCTTCTTGTTAACAGTGAATTTAAGAGAACATTTAGACATGATGAAAGTCCAAAAAATGTAAATGTGATAAATCATTATATATACACCAAACCCAACAAAAATACAACCTCTTTCATTAAACTGCTGGGAGATATTATGTACGTATTGAAACCGTCCGATAGATTTTCAGATATTCAGCAATACAGTGCGTATTTTGGTAAAATAAAGCTTATCACATATGTTGACCGTCTTTCATTGGCCTACATTGACACCGAAATGACGGACAAGGAATTAAAACAATGGATAAAAGCTGCTATAAAACATATATACCTCAATCAACTTCTGAAACAGCTCGGAGGTGTCATCAAGAAACCTTTGAGAAATGTTACAAGATACTCGGAGTTACCTAACAGATTGTTCGAAGCAGGTATCATCAACGAAGCTACTGCAAACGAGTACACTAATGCGATTGCATCTTTGGAAGCACAAAAAAACATCTTTAGTGAAGGTGGAAATGATATTGTTGAAGAGATAATAAATCATGTAGAGCCACACGTTCCATTACCGAATGCCACTCTAGAAAATATGAGTAGAAAATTATTAGATACAGAGACAAAACTAGCAACTGGCAAAAGTTCACCGAAGTCTAATGGTAGAGTTGGTAGGGTCACTGGTGGAGGCAGTATTATTAATATTTTGGATGTGGTTTACTTCATATTGTCAATGCTGTTTGCGGCGGCTGTGAGCATATTCGTTCATGAGATCGTCACAAAGAAGTGTCAACAACACAAAATGGTGAACACCTCGTTGTATGCGGCTACTTTCTTCATGGTGTTCTATACTATCATTGCCATCTTATTGTGGACTGTTCTTCACTTCCCTGTTGGCTTGCTGATCCATCACTTGGTGGTATTGTACGTGCTAATCATCTGCCTGACTATGCTTCACTCTGTCTGGCCTGATATGACCAAAAAGGTCAGCATGGCAGGCCTCATCATGACAAGCTGGTGCATGGCCACATTCATTCCAGTAGTCTATATGTAGTCTTCGCATGCACTTCTCTCGGTTTTTGCTGGGCCCAAAAATGATTTAAGGCTTTGATTTATATTATAAATGAAGTAGATCAAAAAGTATTATGATTGGAATGGTGCAAGGTCAAGAGTTGAACGATTTTACACATATCGTGCACATTGCAGACCTACACATCCGCACGGGTGATCCTGATCGGGCACGCATCGAAGAATATCAAACCGTCTTCGATGAGTTTCTGCGGACCATTCGTGATCTGGATTGTGTTCAGCAAGGATCATGTGTCACAGTCATCGCAGGCGACGTCTTTCACAATAAGGGACGCATCGAGAGCGCAGGATTCCAACTCTTCTCCAAGTTCCTCACCAGACTCAGCAAGCTGACCCCCGTATTTTTCATCTGCGGAAACCATGATTTCCGTCAAGAAGATCTGCGCATCCCTGATATGCTCGAAAGCATGTTGGACCCCTGGGAAGATGGGTCCAGTGACGACGGGATGCGCCGTATTCACTACTTGAAAACAACTGGGCTTCATGAGTATGGAAACATCGGTTTTGGTGTGGTGAGTGTAAAGGACTCACTGGCTGCTGGAAATACGCACGGAAATGCCAAGGTGTTCCCTTCGTTTCCAAGTTCCTCTGGATTCTCTACAAATGTCAAGTATCGAGTCGCGTTGTATCACGGCAGCATTCGCGCTAGCAAACTACAAAATGATGTAGATTGCGCATCGGCTGTGAGTGGAAGTGTCTCACTTTCATGGTTCAAGGGCTACGATGCCGTTCTTCTTGGCGATGTCCACAAACAACAAATTGGGAGGTCTGACGACGGTGTGTATTGGGGCTACCCTGGATCCTTGGTACAACAAGATCATGGAGAGTCATTGTATGGACACGGGTTCCTTTTATGGGACCTCCAAAGCGGCAGTAAACCCGAAGCTCATCACGTCAAGAACCCTTTTGGAATGGTTACCATTCGCTATAAAGAAGAACAAGATACCTTTACTGTCAACCTTGGTGGCAGAAGATGGCAAGCGCTAGACGAGAGCATCGAAAATGCGAACTTCCCCAAACGGCCGATCGTTCGCGTCCACGGCATGGGTGTGAACTCCTGTGAACTTCGCTTGAAAGAGTATGGCATCTTGCCACGCGGCATCACAAAATGGTTGGGAATCAATGACACTGGAGCTGATAACGACGATGGTGGCGAGGAGTCAGAGGATGATCATGAAAAACGGATTCGCGATGAGTTGGAACAGTTTTCTACCATTGCCACCAGTGACAAATGGCTTGAATACATCCAACTGGTCGCACCTGAATTGATGGCATACGCCAATGAGTGGTTCACCGCTCCCGAAAAGATGAATGTTTGCATCCCTGACCAAGACCACGGTATTGAATTAGGGATTGTGCAAAAACTACAAGATCGTGCTACCAAAGTCATGAAAGTGCTTCACGCCTACAAAGAGGCACTTGGATCTGTTTTGGAGAGTCAGCGCAATCGTATTCAACTGAAACAAGTCGCTTGGGATTACACGCTGTGCTATGGAATGGGCAACGTCTTCAGTTTCGATGACATCAAAGGCAGTATCGCGCTCCTAAATGGCAAGAATGCAGCTGGCAAGAGTTCGTTTTTGGAGATGCTGTGTTTAGGTCTGTTTGGAGAGTCTACACGTAGCCGTGTGGTTAGTGGCAAGAAGATGACGGCAAAGATCATCCACAACAAAAAGCCGATGAACAAGAAAGCCATGAACATACGCGTTTCGTTCATGATTAATGAGAAATGCTATGAGATCGTTCGCGAGTTTGGTGTTCAGACAGATAAGACCAATGTATCTCAGTTCGGCGTCGAGTTAAACGAAATCGATGAGGATGAAAACGGATCTTTATATCGTAAAACCGTACGCGAAGGGACGACAGCAGTGAACACATGGGTGGACAAATACATAGGTAGTATAGAGTCCATCCTTTTAAGTAATTTTATCACACAAGTGGATCAACACAACTTCTTTACGTTACGACAGGACGAGCAGAAACAGCTTTTGGAGCGTGCACTTCACTTGGAGGCAGTGACGGCATTTGGCGACCTCATTCATGAGGCCAAATTGGCACACTCCTATGCCATTGGACAAATCAGCGCTGTGGTTGAGACTACACAGAGAATACAAACCAAAGACGCCGTCGACGCACCTGAAGCATTAGCACAAAGACTACAACGACTTGAGGCCGAGTATGAAGAATTATCAGCACACAGAAACCGTCTGCACCAAATCATTGGACCCAAATTTGTCATGGAAGAGGGCATCGATTACAACGAACGTCAAAGGCATTGGGAACGCATATTGGAGAAGCTAGGAAACATGACAGAATCGGAACGTATCAAGGCCTACGAGAAGCGCGGGGCACGTGTTCAAGAAATCAAACGATTGGAATCCTTGGTGGACACCACCCTTGATGGAGTCGATTATGAAACTGCTTTGGAGCACCTATCTCAAGCAGAATCCGACGCAGCTGATTGGAACAACCAAAAACCCGATATCGCATCGGAGTACACCATTGATATGTTATCGCGTATGAAGCAAGAGTATAAAGTCTGGAAGACCGCAAACAAAGCTCTGATATCTCTTTTTGAATCAGACACAGTACAGTACAATGACTATATCCAACGTCTTCAAGAGCATGTACGGAAACCTAGCTTCGAACGACCCGATAAGGTAACACTTGAATCAAGCACAAAGCAACCTTGGGAGCTGCTTGACGACTACGTAATGTTGACAGATCAATGGCGTAAACTCATGAAACATCCCTATCAAGTGGAGAAGTCGATGGAAGACCACCTGGCATGGAAAAAGAAGTACGCATCTTGGAGAAAGAAGTTTTCACATGTTGCACAAAACGACACCCCAATCGACCAGTATCAAGATGAGTTGGCGGAGTATAAGACCGCACTAGATACATTACGTGTCAAGGAGAAAGATAAACAAGACATGTTGAACAACATCGCAGAACTGGAGCAGGAGCTAAAAGACTACGACGACATCCCGTACAATCCAGACTGTTGGGCATGTGCAAAACAAACGTGGCGCACACATGTCCTGGATAAGACTGCGAAAAGAGACAAACTTCAAAGGCTCATCCAAAAGCTCCAAAAACAAGTGCAGACGATCTTTGAGCAAACAGGAACAGAAGAGCAGAGTGAATTAAATGAAAAAATAGAACAATTAGAGTCATGGATTGAATGGAAAGTAAGGTATAAAAACGATCTTACAATCTGGGAGGAGCAACTCAGTTACTGGACAGATTGGAAGAAACGTTGGGAGTTGGCACAAGAATGGCAGGGTGAAAAGGACCGCATTGAGGACGAGCTACAACAACTATCATGGTTCTTGTGGGAAGAGGTCATAAAATGGGGGTCGTTCACATCGGAGTACACCAAGTTCAAAAATATGGAAGTGACGGTGAAAGAAGAATGGGAGAAAGTAAAAAATCTTGCAACATGGGAAGAGAAAAAGAAGGAACTTGACGATGCGATTGCCCAGCATAAGCGTCTAGTCCAAAACCATGAATGGATGAACCAACTTGAGGACGCAAGAGATGCACTGGCTATCGATGAAAAACGGTGTGCGAAGGCCAAAGAATATGAGATCGCTCAAGCGGGACTGGCAGAAGCGCGTGCTGGCGTAGCCATGGCGGAGTTGCTGGCGTCCAATGCAACGTTCCAGGAGTTGGATGCGTCTGTCAAGAATCTGAGAATGGCGTATGGGCATGCTCAAACTCAGTACGATAAGTACAAGGAGTCCATTCGCTTGGCGACAGCACAAAGTCAATATCTCCAGGTGTTGCAAGAGCGTGAACAAAAACTTGAAGCGTTGGACAAATGGTTCAATGGTGCAGGCGGTTCTGGTGATGATGGATACAAACATTGGATTTACACCACCAAGCTAATCCCAATGTTACAAAGGGAACTGAATAGATGCTTGGGTGGTGTCGAACAGTTGCGGATGAAGATTGAATACGATAAGGGCAGTTTCATTTACATCGTGGAGGACGGGGATCGGCAGCCAAGCTTAGACAAAGCCAGTGGATATCAGAACTTCATTATCTCACTGTGTATGCGAATCACCTTGGGGCGATTGGGTGCGACTCGGAATGATCTTCGCCAGCTGATTATTGATGAAGGATTCACCAGCTGTGATGCAGACAATCTGTTGAAAATGCCCGAGTTTTTGATGGGTTTGTTGAAAGCTGGTGACTTCGACTCAATTCTGTTGATGTCTCACTTGGAAGGCATTCGGGATAGCACAACAACTCGAGTTGACATCAGCCAGGAAGGTTGCTTTTCCAAGATCACATTGGGAGGACCCTATCTTGTATCCACGTATCCAAAGCGAGAATCTCAGGATATGAGCGTACCAAAAGAAGTTAAGAAGAGGGGTCGTCCTAAAAAAGTTGTGTCTGCAGTCTAGAACGACTTGTCCATATCAGGCATGCGTGTACGATTGTGCAAACCGCAATCGCAACGCTCGAGTTCACAATGGCTTGTTTGTCCATGTCTTCCATGAGCCATATGTGATATAATGCCTTTCCTTGCAATGTAAGAGCGAGGAATACATCGATAATATAATCCTTGGAGGTCACGTATTGCATGCGTGTGTGAATTACAGTCAGATGTGCGTAGGCGCCAATCATCAACAAGTGGTACGGCTCAAACCAATGACATCCAAGTAGAACCT
>VFQS010003691.1_pt1 | contig 11583 bp, 18 predicted proteins | sample 3512361 | NCBI WGS metagenome assembly VFQS01 (sample SAMN10412375, study PRJNA504923) | tailings metagenome | isolation source: Relicate 1 Philex TSF3 active mining | place: Philippines | reverse complement strand
CCAACGCCACCACGAACCTGTGTCTTGCGATCAGACCATTCTGGTTGCCAGTTAAAGCCAACACGTGGTTGGACAAGATAGTTACCATCAACCGTTGAGTCGTTTGGTAGACCAAAGAAGTTAGAGGCAAGCGCATTGAATGGTGGCTTATCTCCAACGATTGGCATATCAACACGAACACCAGCAGTTACATTCAACGTTGAACTCAATGTCCAAGTGTCCTGTAAGAACACAGCAGCATTCTCAAGAGTCCATGCTGCAGCACGAGTGTTCACATCACCATTTGTTGGGTAGAACAAGTTGTAAACGGCTGGTGTACCTGCACGGAATGCATTGATGCCGTAGAACTCATAGTAACCAAACTGGTCACGACCAAACAAGTTGAAGATGTCACGAGTCTCATACTCAGCACCGAACTTAATTGCGTGGTCGCCAACAGTATATGTTGCTGCAGCGAATGCATTAATTGTTTCAGTTTCGAGAACGTTTACATGACGGAATCTCTCAGTACCAATCCAAATGCTATCTGCACCAGAGCATGAAGCACTGTTTAAGCAAATACGAATGGCTGGACGTGGATCACCAATATCCCAAAGAGATGATTGATTTGCCATGCTGAGTGACATTTCGGTTGAGAGATTGTCTGACCAATTGCTATACAAGTGACCAACAACGCTTTCAAACTTCTTGTTGTTTACATGCCAGTAACCTGACAATGACAACTCACGAGCACCGATGTTACGGAGATATGGATCACTTTGCTCTGTGCGATTCAAACGCAAAGCAGCACGATGATCGTCATTGATATTCCAGTCAAACTTGACCATAATATCTTCGATCTCAGTGTTCAATGCTCCAGGTGGTTCAAACGAGCCAGCGTCGAACTTCCAGACATCTTTTGCGATGGCTGCAACTTCTGCTAACTGTGCTTGCGTGATACCTGTAACAATAGTTGATGCGTTAGAACCAACTGGACCAAATGTTGGAGCAAGTGCTGCACGTTCAAACTTTTCGTATGAACCGAAAACGAACAACTTGTCTTCAATGATTGGACCACCAAAAGTTAAACCAAGTGTTTCTTCTGAATCGAAACCCTTGAACTTTTGACCGTTGCGCTTACCAACCCAGTCAGCGTCACGAGTAATGTAGTAGGCAGTGCCTTTCCACGTATTCGTTCCGCTCTTGGTGATTGCGTCGATGCTTGCGCCAGTGAATGACGAACGAGCAACGTCGAAATCTGTAAGAGCAATATTGATTGACTCAATTGCATCCAAAGGAATTGGTTGGCGGTCAGTAGGAAGATTATTCGATTCAAGACCAAACGCATCGTTGGTGCTTACACCGTCAATACGAATATTATTGAAGCGAGTGTTTTGTCCACCTGCTGAAATTTCACCACGCTCTTTATCAGTCTGTGCAATACGAGGATCTGTTCTTACGAAGTCCTGAATATTACGACTGATTGATGGAAGAGCAGCAATTCTTTCGCTGGTCACAGTAGTGCCAGTGCCTGTGCGAGTAGCATCAAACACTTCATCAGCACGACCTGCTGAAACAACAACTTCAGCGAGCAACTCAGCAACCACATTCAAGTTGCCAGTGTCACCCAAACGAAGATATTGATCAGTAAGACCAGCAACCTTGTTGCCATTTACATAAACATTAACAGTGTAAGGACCACCAACGCGAAGACCACGGAACGCAAAACGTCCATTGGCATCTGTTGTTGCCTTATTCACTGTATTTGAAGGAACGTGAACCAACTCAACAGTTGCTCCAGAGGTTACTCCACCGCTCGAATCAACAACTGAACCAGAAGCACTTGCTGCAGTTTCTTGTGCGGAAACTGGCATTGAGCCAATTGCGCCAAAGAAGATAGCAGTAGCCGCTACGAAAGAGAGAATACTCTTTCGGGTGTTGCTGAGGATTTTTTCTTTAAGATCGCTCATTTCAACTCCTTTTTGCTACTAAAGAAACTTTAGAAATCTGGGAAGATATTCGGAGTATCGACCATGTATATATGCGACAAATTAGTAAAACAATCCGTATGCAATACACCATAACTCTAACATCGCTTTATAAAGAACATAAGCGACTGGAACGGAAACAATTAGAGCAAGAAATAGGTGGATTGCTTTCATTTTTATACCAATACAAAGTCTCGGTTTATCTATCGTCACGCACTGCGCAATGCGTCCTAGATTCCTCTTTTACAAAAACAGCCATCGCTATGCGACAAACCTTACACCGAAAGGTAGGGCGGCTGGTTCGTTATTTATAATAACTACGATCCAATTGAAATAGATTTAACGCCCTCAACGCGAAATGCTCTCCAGCCATTGTTTTCTAAGTCCCAGACTGCAATAACAGAGTTGCTCTCGTCGATTAAAGTTTTACCATTTGCAGTTGGAGCATTCGGAATATGTTCTGACAGCAAAGTGCACTTAATGATCCTCTCCTGACCATTCACTTTAGTAAACGTCACAGTAACAATATTGTTCTGTAGTGTTTCGATTAAATTTGCTTTTGTAAAAATCATATCACACCTGCATTAAAATTGGTTTAAGAGATTTTTCTGGCAATTCAAAATTCTTAAATGTTACTTTGATCAAGTCTTTGATTGTTTTCTTGGGAACACAACCATCCTTGACCATAAGACCATTATACCCTGCTTTGGCGTGATTGTCAATAAATCTGCGCACATCACCAATATGTGCTTTCATAAACTCTACAGTTTTTAAATCTGTAGGCTTGAATGTTAATACATGATACTTGTAAGAACCAATTTCTTCGTTCAATGGGATTTCTCTGTCGGTAAATTTGTATACCGTTGTCTCACACTCAATCAATTCTCCATTGATTGTTAATCCCCAAAGCGCACCGTCAACCTCATCAATTTCTTTCTCGGTCATTGTTATACGCTCCTGAAGTATTCGATTGTTTTATCCAATCCCTCCGACAACGCAACTTTTGGTTCCCATCTCAATTTTTCTTTTGCTAATGTAATGTCTGGCTTGCGTTGTTGTGGATCATCTATTGTACGTTCAATGTACTGTTTGTATCCTTTATTTAACTTCTGTATAATTATAGTCGCAAGTTCATCAACAGTAAACTCCCCAGGATTACCAAGATTGATTGGTCCGATTTCCTTGGAGTTTGCAAATCTTAAAATACCTTCAACAAGATCATCAACATAACAGAATGATCTTGTTTGCATTCCCGCTCCATGAATATTTAGATTTGCATCAGCAAGAGCAGCGACGATAAAGTTAGAAACAACTCGCCCATCGTTTTTTGCCATGCGTGGTCCATAAGTATTGAATATGCGGAATACACCAGTGTCAACATCGTACTTTCTCCTGTAATCAAAGAACAAAGTCTCTGCTGCACGTTTACCCTCATCATAACATGCACGTGGACCAATTGGATTCACATTGCCATGATAACTTTCTGGCTGCGGATGCACATCTGGATCACCATAGATTTCTGACGTAGATGCCTGAACAACACGAGCCTTTGTTTTGCGAGCAATCTCGAGAACATTACGAGCACCAAGCACACAAGTCATCATTGTGGCAATCGGATCCCGCTGATAATGCACAGGTGAGGCAGGACAGGCTAGATTATAAATCTGATCAAGCGCACGAATAGAAAAGAAGTCAGCGAATTGCTCGCTTGTCACATCAAGTTCATATAAACGAAAGTTTGGATGTTTCACAACCCCAGCAAGGTTCTTTACAGTTCCAGTATAGAAATTGTCTACACAATAAACCTTATGTCCTTGCTCTAATAATCTTTCGCATAAGTGACTACCAACAAAACCCGCACCACCAGTCACTAATATATTTTTCATACAGTTTCCTTTTTATTTGTCAGTTCATGCATGTATCTTGCAATATACCAAGCATCAACAATATCCGTTGTCGGAGAACCAAGTTTAGTTGTCGGACTAATGATCTTGTGTAAATCAATTCCAGTTTCTTCTACAAATTTCTCATACATCTTATCTTTCGTGGCGTTACCCTTACCTGTTGCATATTTCTTAACAACAGTTGGTGGTACGGTGAAGAACTTGTATCCTGCTTTGTAGAGCATATACTTTAGTATACCGCAGTTCTCGGCTAGATTAAAAACTTTTCCTTTAGATCCAAAAGAATAGTCTTCAATCATCACAACAACGTCTTTCTTTTCGAAGTCGGCAAGAATTGTCAGAACCCAAGAAGCGATATTTTCATATCGCTCTTGGTCTGTTAGGTATTCTTCGTGTTGATCACCAAAGATGTTATGGCATACACCCTGAACTGATTTACGATCGTTCAAGTAATAGAAGAATGAGTTTGAAAACGTCTTATCGCGAGAGACGCAAACGCATGGAGAAGTTAGACTGTAATCAATTCCAACGACGATCATCTTCGTCGCCGCTGTCAAAATCATCTTCTAATGATTCGAATCTGTCATCTTCATCGCTGTCATTAAAATCTAATTCTTCGTTTTCTGTGTCATAAAAATCGCCACAGAATGGGCAATGTGTTGGCTCATAACTAACTTCATCTTCTTCGAATGATAATGCGAACATAGAACCGCAGTTATCACATGTTAATTTTAGATCTGGCATATTAACCCCTTGTAATTGCTATAATCTTTTCGATTTGTTTTTGTATTACTGGCACGCGGTTTGGCCAATTGATATATGCTTTATCTGGATTTTTCATTAGATTATATAGCAAAGGAAGAATCAGTCCCTCAACTTCTTTTAACTTGGCTTTATGCTTTTCTTCAAGCGCAGCAGTCATTGCAGCATTTAATGTTTTTTCTTGAGCGCTCAATAACTCATCTAATTTCTCTTTCAATGAAGCAATTTCTTCATTGGCAGCATTTGTAGTTTGTTGAGACTGAGAAGTGACAACAACCTCTTCGCTATCAGCGAAACTAAATCCAAAATCGTATTCGTCTGTGTTACTCATCTTTTCTCCTACCAGACCCAAGAAACATAACTGTATCTTGTTCCTTTTGTTACTTCATCCACTCTATGTGGATACATAAAATTACTTGGGAAGATCATAATTTGTCCAGCCTTTAATTTTATTTTTTCAGATTCCCAAAAAATCAAATCTCCGCCTTCGTAATCATCATTTAATGCTCCTAAAATAGACAAAGTTGGTATACCCTTTCTCTGTCCATCAAACATTGAATGAATGTGATCGCAGTGCAATTTCATTCTGGTATCTTCATTGTATCGATTAAATCGAACTTGAGAATACCCTTGCCATCCACTAAACCAATCTTTCATAAAAGCAAAATCTGTTCTTATATATGTATTGATAATATTCCACATATTATTTTGAAGAGTAACAGATTCTATAGATTGAAGATAAGAAACAGATAGTTCTTTATCATGAGATATAAATTGTTGGGTTTCAGCCTGATAGAAAGTATGCATTTGCCAAGTTGCGTCTTTTAATTGTTCAACTAAAATTTCGCAATCTTTTAAATCAATAAAGTCATAGATTTTAACATAATCTTTTAAATTCATTGGCATCATAATTTATTTTTTCTCTTTAACCTCATAGTCATATCTATCATCATCTGAAAGAACCCATTTAGATGTATTCTCCACAGACCACATCTGAGTTCCCAGTTTGCGTTCGATCACATTCTGTCCAGGCTTTGTGACAAATGATGGTTCAAACGCGCGAATACGATTGTTAGGTTGAATTGCAAAATTACCATTATCTAATTTGATCACATGCCCGCATTTATGCTGTCCTGGAACCTCGCTGAATCCAACATCAGCAATGTTACGATCTTCTTGCGACCAATCAAGCGTGAACAAATACGTTCCTTCGTTCCACTTCTTATTGCGATCAATATACTTCATTCTCTTATTGCAAAGAAAATCGAACTGCGTCACGCCAATGTATGAACTGAACGAATCCCACAAAACTAAATTGTATAGTTCCTCTTGCGGCGCAGGAGTTTTATGACAGAAGGCGTGGATCGGCATGCGGAACCAAAGCCCTTCATCTTCCATGATAAAATGAAATAGCGGCACACGGTGCGGAACAGACGCAACTCCGAATATAAGGACTGGAAGATAGGTGTCTTTTGCTTCATCGAACTCTGTTCTGTTCTGAAGAAAATTAGTCCGCACATAACATTCTATGGGCGGGATGTTAGCGTTTAAGTATGCCATAGTTGTATATAGATAAAATAAAAAAGGGGACCGAAGTCCCCCTTTCTATTGATTCAGTTTTAATTACTGAACAACTGGTTCAGCGGCTGGTTCGCTGGCGGATGGCTGCACAACAGCAGCGTCAGCAGCAACTTCAGCGGCTGGTGCTTCTTCAACAACAGCAACTTCTTCAGCAACTGGTGCTGCTTCTTCAACAACTGCTTCTTCCTTTGCACCACAAGCAACAAGACCAATAGAAACTAAACCAACTAGAATAACATTCTTCATAATTTTCTCCTTTTTAAAATTAACAACTCAACTACTTACCTCGAGCAGCAAGTTTTGCTGCTCTTTCTGCCTCTCTAGCAGCCATCTTTTTTGCAATCGCCTCATTTCTCATTTCTGCGGTCACAAGATTTCTCAATTGCTTATCATAATATAATTCTGGATCACGTGATGCTGATGGTTCATTATTAATAAGTTTCATGTATGCATCGTGATCTGTTTCTCTCAAAACTTTACGCTCTTCAAGAAACTTGTCAGTATTTTCTCTTGCAATCTTTTCAAATTCTGCACCCTTAACTGGATTATTTGCAATCCAATCAGCAATCATTTTTTTACTTTCTTCTGGTGTCATTGTAATACCTCTTAGATTTCACAAGCACCAGCGGTGCAAGCAAGTTCCTTTGCTGACGTCGTAGTATCTGTTTCTTCCATAAACTCCACCCAGTTGATGTCAACGTTTTGGAGTCCAAGAAGTTCATTATACTTGGCTTCATCAATTTCTTCATAAGGTGCTTGGCGATAAGAACCATTGTCTCGTGGCAAGAATGAAACGCCAGAGAGAATTGAGATATTCTTATAGACCCATGCACCAACTTCCATCCACTCATCATCACCAACGTATACAGTGATTGATGGCTTATGTTCACACCAGTGATCCTGATACATCTTCCAAAGTTCCAACTGCTCAATTGCAGTCATGTCATTGCGAGTGACAGAGTTCTTTGGAGCCTTCATTGGGAATGAGAACACCCAGTTTGACTTGCTGTAGAAATCTTCTTCAGCCTTGTATCCCTTGCCAATCATAAATGTGGCAAGAGGATCCTTCATGTCTGCTCTTACACGGCGAATGTAAAACTGAGCATAACGTGGGTGAATGCCTGATGCGGAATCCACCAATTGAGAAACAGTGCCTGAAGGTTTAACGCAAGTGATTGAAGCCGACTGTGGAATACCAAGAGCGTCGGCGAGTTCCTTATTGACTTCAACACAGTGTAAACGAATTGCATCAAGAGCATCTGCCAATTTCTGAGATGGCTTATTTAGAAGTTTGTTATCGCAGATACCAGTCAACGAAACACCGAGCAATCTTTCTTCATCACAGTTGTTCTTCCAACGCTTGTTGATATAACGAAAGTCTGTCAATGTTGACTGCAGTGTACCAATGATTGTAGCAAGACGAGCCTTACGCTTCAATGAGTCAACGTCATCGTTCGCACGAACAACGATTTCTGAAAGATTACAGAATTCAAAAGGACGCAAGATAATTTCAGAACATGGGTTTGTGCCAAACTCATGCTTTGGATCGCGACGACCATTCTTCGCAGCAACAGCCTGTGATGCTTGACGTGAGAAGATACCACGCTCACCTGAACGCGACATGTACAATGCATGCCATTCGTTCATGAACGTATCCATGTTTACTTGCTTGTCATACACTGCCGAAATGTTTGCGAGTGCACGTTGACCGTTATGTGTCCACCAGTCACCCGATTTAGCATGACGCAATTGGTCATCGTTGAGGTCGGTAAGAGAAATGAGAGCAGAACGGCGAACACCACCGCAAACAACAATGTCAGCAATTTTACATACGATGTCATGACACTCCAACGTTGATAGTTTTCTACCACGCGCCTTTTGAAAAATGTTGAGAGTAAATTTAATTAAATCAACTAATGGTTCTGGACCAGATGCACGACCACCAAATGTTTTTAAACGCTCACCTGCTGGACGAACCTTTGATACATCCCACTTTGGAATCTTTCCAGAATATAACAACGAAACAATTTCACGATATGCAGAAGCCCAACCAACTTTGCTATCTTTGACAACGACAGTTGTGTCAGTGTCATGCAATTCTTCTGGAACTTCTGGAAGTTTGTTGGTGTACTTTGACTCAACAGAGAAACCAACGCCAGTACCGCACATGAGAATGTACATGATTTCATCAAATGCTTTTGGAGTATCAATGGCGACATAGGAGCAATTATATCCAGCCACTTGATCTTTTTCCAAAGCAGGACCAGCAGTCATCAAGCAACGCATTGATGGCATGACTTCCAAGTTCAGAATTGCTGAACGCAATTCATCCCAAGGAACTGATTTATTTTCGTTTGTCTTTTGTTTAAAGAAATTAATGTAACGATCTACAGTTTCATCCCACGTTTCACGGCGACCCAATTCGTCGTTGAATCTTGCGTAGCGAGAGATGTGAATGAAATCTTGATAAATGGACGGAAGTCTTGTCGCCATTATTTGCTCCTTATTATTCTGTTGCGATAAATTGTGTTGAAAGCGGGAATACCTCTGCGATAACTTTAGCGCACTCTTTAGCAATTTCCATGTGCTCTTTTTGAGTGCCGTTGCCGCTTCGGAGTTGTATATAGTGAATCCATGAGCGCAAACTACCGCTCATATACATTCTAGACATAATTAATCCTTCAGGAAGAAGCGCACGAGCCTGTTCCTTGGCGATACCATTCGAAATTGCCCAGTTATAATGTATCTTAACTTGTTCAATTAAATCTTGTTGACGTTTGTCCCATTCATATTGTAGCATCACATCAACACCTTCGGAAATAGAATTCTGGCGATTCTTTGGATCCTGAAGTCTTGCTTCGCGTGTTACAAATTCTAGATCTTTTGTCGGATCAGCATAACGTTGTGAAAATTCTTGAAACGAAAACGAGCGATGTCTTAGAATTTGACGAGCAATGTCACGTGTTGTCTCAATTTCCAAACACATGCTTGCCATTTCAAGTGGTGACCAATGCTGATGCTTGATCAAATACTTGATCAACTTCTCTGCTGTTTCAGAATTAATTTGATTGGAGGGATTGGACACTCTTGCGCAGAAAGCCACAAGGTCCGTTGGCGTGTCCAATCCCTCGAGAACTGGTTTGCTATAACTAATTAATTTTACATTCATTTTAAAAATCCTTCACTTCAATTTCTAAACTCTTATATCTTGTTTCTTTTGTTCCACCTTCAGCAGCAAGAATTTGCGCGCGAGTGTAAGCATCACCATATTCTACATAAATGCTGTCATCAAACCACCACCAACCATCGATGAACCATTTAGGTTTGCGTTGATATTCAACATACCATTTACCATTATGAAATTGCACACGAACTTTTTTAATTGGGTGCAATACTTGTTCTATACCTAGTTCTTCGATGTTCATGTTAACACCTTTTCCAATGCGTAAACTTCAGTTTGGCGCTCAAGCCACTGAATGTATTGTTATCTATAATACCTTTTATTTCCTCTGCAGTCAAACCATTTTGTATCATTTCATTGATGTCTTTTCCTTTTGTATGTTCAGGAAAAAGACAAACAGTATAACCACTATCAATCGACTTTTCAATTTGCTTCACAATATCTTTATTGCGCGGCTCATTATCATAAACAAGAGTTACATCTAACTCTGGGAAAATTGCAGCCACACCACCCAAATTAGAATCACCAGAGGCAACGCAATTCGGGAGAAAAAAAGAATCGAATTGCCCTTCAACGACGTAGATGCGATTTTCTTTCTGCATTCGGTGCAGTCCAAATAACTTCTTCTCATCTGACACCTTTACAGTGACGTATCTAATCTTGGTGTCAGACAATGCCCTTCCTGCGACGTTGGTAATCTCACCCTTTTCGTTAGTGTAAAAGAGTACGATACGATCGTCGTTTGGGACCTCGTCTTTGCCATGATTGGGGAATTCTTCGTCGAGGAAATCTTTAAACTTGGGAACAAAGAGAATCTCGTTCCAGAAGTTTTCAGGAATCTTCCTCTTTTTTATATAGTCGCGAGCATAGTGCTCTTCAGGTAAATTTATTACACTATAATGTGCAAACGCTCTTGGTGTTCTCTCCACGCTTTCAACTGGCGTTGAATCTCCTCTGGGCTCGAGGAGAGTAGACTGGAGTCTGGCGTAGGCGTTACCCTTGAGTTGTTCGAAATCAGGCTTTTTGTAGTTGTGGTGTCCTGTTTCACCAGTTGCGTATCGTTCCAAGACGTACTGCTTATAGGTTGTACCATCGACGTGCTCCAGAAACTTCGCAAACGTCGTAGACTTGCCGCAATTGTGGCAGATGAAGAAGTAGTCGTTTGACTTGCGATAAACATAGCCTCGTGCCTTCAGTTTGTTCTTCTTCGAGTCACCGCAATAAGGACATCGAAAGTTATAAAGATCAGTTTGCTTTTGTCTAAACTGCTCTAACTTTGATGATACAAAACCAAGAAATTTTCTATCAATATAAACGGACATAATGTATAAATTTTCACCAACGGATCAATCATTATATACTATTTGAAATTAAAAGGCAACCCCATCTCAGCCAAAATCCAACCAACAACAACTGCTCCACCCATGATAATCCAACGCCAACGATTGATTTCCTCAATCTTTTCTTTTTCTACTTGGTGTTGTTCTTTCATTTCTTGACGAAGTGCTTTGATCTCATCCATGATTGAGACTTCAATTTCTTCAATCTTCTTATGGACTTCGCGGAGTTCGTCGTTATGCTGCTTCTCAAGTTTATCAAGAGTTCTATCGAACTTCTCGTAGATTACTGAGAAGAAAGAAATCTTCTCTCTCATTGCAGCGACCTCAGTCTCTATTTTACTGAGTTTATTCTCAAAGTCAACCATTTTCCTCTATCCCGTACATTTGTTTAAGAAGATATGCTCTCGTTTTGTTATTTTTGTTTTTGCAAATCTCATCACTCACTTTTGTCTCCCAAATAAATGGAAACAACCCATGAATAATCAGAACGAAAGCCCACTTCCATGCACGGAGTAGGTGGTTTATATAGGAAATATTATTGTTACGGAGGTGAGATAACATCACGTTCTAACTCCGCTTGTGGAGTTACTGGTGTAACAATCGTCTTCAATTGTTTTGGTGGAGCCATCAATTCTTTTGGTGGCTCAGGCATTTCAATCTTTGGCACCAAACGAGTTAATGGATTTCCGCAACCAGCAAGAAATATAAAAGAAAGTGCAATTAAATACTTCATTGCGCTTCTCCTTTCTTCCATGGCATGTCAGGAAGTTTGATATCTAAACCACGATCAGCATTTTGTTTGTCAACAGATGCTTTTGTTTCAAGAATCCAGGATTGCAAACTTACTA
>VFQS010003688.1_pt1 | contig 11592 bp, 11 predicted proteins | sample 3512361 | NCBI WGS metagenome assembly VFQS01 (sample SAMN10412375, study PRJNA504923) | tailings metagenome | isolation source: Relicate 1 Philex TSF3 active mining | place: Philippines | reverse complement strand
GGTGCGCATGAACACCGTTTTGCCGCTGCCGGAACCGCCGACGAGACCGAGGATTTCGCCCGGCACGACATCGAGCGAGAGGCCTTTCAGAACGGTGTGATCGGCAAAGCCCACCACGAGATCGCGGACCTTGATTATCGGGTTCTTGATCTGCTCTGCCTGCATCGTCTCACATCCCGATGGCGGCGAAGTAGATCGCGAAGAGACCGTCGAGAACGATCACCAGGAAAATCGACTTCACTACCGAGGCGGTCGTCTGGAGCCCGAGCGACTCCGCGCTGCCGCGCACCTTCAGGCCTTCCGAGCAGGCGACAAGACCTATGACCAGGGCCATGAACGGTGCCTTGATCATGCCGACCTTGAAGTGCGTCAAGGAGACGGCCTCGTGCAGGCGGGCAATGAAGATGTGGGGGTTCATATCGCCGTAAAGCGCAGCGACGAGGCCGCCGCCATACAGCGCGGCGAGGATTCCGAGAAACGTCAGGATCGGCAGGCCGATGACGAGGGCCAGCACACGGGGGAGGATGAGAACGGCGACGGGGTTGAGGCCCATCGTCTGCAAGGCGTCGATCTCCTCGCGCATCTTCATGGAGCCGAGCTCGGCCGTGTAGGAACTGCCCGAACGTCCCGCGACCATGATGGCAACCAGAAGCACGCCTATCTCACGCAACACGAGAATGCCGACCATGTCGACTACGTACTGATCGGCGCCGAATTTGCGGAAGTGGAAAAATCCCTGCTGCGCGATGATCGCGCCGATCAGCAGCGTGATCAGAAGGATGATCGGCACCGCCTGCCAAGCGACGCGATCGAGCTGATGGACCATCGACGTCAAGCGGAATGTCGCGGGCCGGCGGAGCACTTCGACAAGCGCCCGACCGACGGCGCCCAGGAGATTGAGCAGCACGACGAGATCGCTCGCCGTGGTGGCGATGCTCCGGCCGATCGCTTCGAGACCGGATGTCCATCCGCGCTTCGGTTTGGCCACGATGGAGACGTCGCTTGCTGCGCGGACGTTTTCGGCAAGCCCCGCGAAGCGGTCGGCAAGGCCGGCAACATCGATATGCACCGAGCGCGCCTTGGCTTCCCGCTCCAATCGCGCCAGGATGCATGCACCATACGTATCGAAGGCTTCGACGCGCGCCATGTCGACGCGCAACTCGGTCGCGGGGGCCAGACGTGCGAGGATCTCTGTCAATCCGGAGTCCAGCCGCCCGGCATGCTCCACAGTCCAACGGCCCGACGCCGTCAGCACCAAGCGACCGTCGGCCATCTGGCTGGCCAGCAATGATTGGGTATTCGCCAACTGCCAAGCCCCCACATGCAGCGCGCTGCACATGCAATGGTATGCGTCGCGTGATTCGGCAACCGCCTTCGACGCAAGGCATTGATAGTCGACACGCCGGCCGCCGCAAGCCGATTGGGGCCGAACACGGCCCTCCCGCCGCTCCGTGTTGCAGAAAAGGCAGCAATCCGGTCCTGCCGGCAGCGAAAAGGCGGACCAGACGCCGTTGACGGCCGTCAAACCCTGCAGGACCGACGGCACCTACGAAGGAGAGGACAGCCGGTGAGCGGAGGTTCGTGCGATGAAGGCCATGGTGCTGGAGCAGGTGGGCCAACCGTTGCGGATGGTGGAACGGGATCTGCCCCGGCTCGGGGCCGATCAAGTGTTGCTCGAGGTCTCGGCCTGCGCGGTGTGCCGAACCGACCTTCACGTGGTCGATGGCGATCTGAAGCACCCGCGGTTGCCCATCATACCCGGACACGAGATCGTCGGCCGCGTCCTCGCAACGGGCGTGCATGTCCGTGATCTGGCGGTCGGGGACCGCATCGGTGTTCCCTGGTTGGGCCACACGTGCGGGACATGTCCCTATTGCCGCTCCGGACGCGAGAACTTGTGCGATGCGCCGGGGTTCACCGGCTATCAGATCGACGGTGGGTTTGCGACGCACGCGGTTGCGGATGCACGCTATTGCTTTCGTATTCCCGACGGCTACGACGATGTGCATGCCGCCCCGCTTCTTTGCGCAGGATTGATCGGATATCGCTGTTTGGAGGCTGCGGGCGCAGCGGCCCGCCTGGGCATCTACGGGTTCGGTGCCGCAGCGCATATCGTCGTGCAGATCGCGCGTCATCGCGGGCAGAGGGTTTTCGCGTTCACGCGACCCGGCGACACGGAGGCGCAAGCGTTCGCGCGGACGCTGCGGTGCGCATGGGTCGGTGGCTCGGATGAAGCGCCGCCGGAACCGCTCGACGCCGCGATCATCTTCGCGCCGTTAGGTGCACTGGTGCCTGTCGCCTTGGGCCACCTCGCCAAGGGAGGGACGCTCGTCTTGGGGGGCATTCACATGAGCACCATTCCCGCGATGCCCTACGAGATCCTGTGGGGCGAGCGCGTCGTACGCTCTGTCGCCAATCTGACGCGGGGGGACGGTGTCGCGCTTATGGCGTTGGCGGCGCGCGTGCCGCTCGAGGTCAGCGTCGAAACGTTTCCGCTCGCCGATGCCAACGCGGCGCTGGATCGTCTGCGGCGCGGCGCTTTGACGGGGGCAGCGGTTCTGGTTCCCGGCTGCGAATGAACGCGGCGCCCGGTGAGGCAAGGAGGCACCACGTGGTGATCGGACCTACCGCAGCGCGCAAAGGCACCTATCTGATGTGGACGTGCCGTGCGCGTCCGGTCCGCTGTGCTGGCGTGCGGAGCACGCGTGTTTTCGAGCATCCCGTTCCGAAACGGAGGAGAGCGACATGAAGATCGGCGTGCCTCGCGAAATCAAGACACACGAATACCGCGTGGGAATGACACCCGGTTCCGTTCGTGAAGCGGTGGCACACGGCCATGAGGTGTTCGTCGAAAGCGCAGCCGCCGCGCGCATCGGTATTTCCGACGAGGACTACGCGAAAGCCGGCGCGACGGTCGTTGCCACGGCCGCCGACGTGTTCGCCACGGCCGATCTCGTCGTGAAGGTGAAGGAGCCGCAGCCCGCGGAATGCAAGATGTTGCGGGAAGGGCAGACGCTGTTCACGTACCTCCATCTGGCTCCCGATCCAGAGCAGGCCGAGGCGCTGCTCCGCTCAGGTGCGACAGCGATCGCCTACGAGACGGTGACGGGACCGCGTGGCGGCCTTCCCCTGCTTGCCCCGATGAGCGAGGTCGCCGGGCGCATGGCGGTACACTGCGGAGCCCACTGCCTCGAGATCGGGCAGGGCGGGCGCGGCATGTTACTTGCCGGCGTTGCCGGCGTGGCGCCTGCCAAGGTGGTCATTCTGGGAGCGGGCGTCGCTGGACAGAACGCGGCCTGGATGGCGATCGGGCTGGGCGCTGATGTCACTATTCTCGACATCAATACCGAGCGGCTCTACGCGCTCGAACAGCAATTCGGTGCGGCGATAAAAACGATCTTCTCGACGCGCGCGGCGGTGGAGGAGTACGTGCTCGATGCCGATCTGGTGATCGGCGCCGTCTTGGTGCCGGGCGCGGCGGCGCCGAAGCTGGTGACGCGCGAGCATGTGCGCGCTATGCGGCGCGGTTCGGTCATCGTCGATATCGCCATCGATCAGGGCGGTACATGCGAAACATCGCGTCCCACGACGCACGCCGATCCGACCTTCGTGGTGGACGACGTGGTGCATTACTGTGTCGCCAACATGCCCGGTGCGGTGGCGCGTACGTCCACGTTCGCGCTCAACAATGCGACGCTGCCGTTCGTCCTCGCGCTCGCGGACAAGGGGCCGACCGCGGCGATGGCCGCTGATGCGGGGCTGCGGGACGGTCTCAACGTTCATGCGGGCAGGGTCACGCATCGCGCTGTCGCGGAAGCCTTGGGTCAGCCTTTCACCGATCCGGCGAAGATGCTGGCGGTGGCGTGATAACGCATCGCTCGAAGGGAGCGCTGGGCGAAAGCGGCCTGGCGCCCCTTCAGCGTTGCTTGTGAGCATCACGCGCCCGCTGATGCTCGTCACGGGCCAGCTGGCGGTCCAGTACGTCGACAAGGGTTGCGAGATCGTCAGGTAACGGCATACCCGCAGCGCGGATGGTCGCGAGCTTTTCGCGCAACGTGAATTCCAGCTCCTGGCGATCGTGCGGGCGCTCCGCCAGCTCTCGCATCAGTATTTCCAGCTCGATCTTGGCGTTGTCGAACATCCGTCATGCTCCTTGTCGTTCGCCATCACGTCAGTCGCGGGGATCGCCTGTCACTACCGTTCGTCCAAAGCCCGCCGCATGCGCCGCATGAGGATGCCGCGTGAGCGATCGTCGGCGGCACCTTCGAACGCCTCGCGGAGGTCGAGTGTCAGTTGCGCCAGATCGTTGTGCCAATCGGGCCGGCCGACCATTTCAGGCTGCAGCCGGCGCGGTACCGGTAGACCACGGGGGGCTGCCCCGTCGGCCAGCAGCTCGATCTCGTCGTCGAGCACGGGAGCGATGACGCGCTCGTCTGGCATGCCTTCCGCGATGATGCGGCTGCGCAAGGCGTCGATCTCCGCGTCCTCGCCATGTACGAGAAAGAGTGCCCGGTTGATCGGCCGACGGGCCTTGATCCACTTGATCAACTCGTCGCCGTCGGCGTGCCCGCTGTAGAGGTCGGTCTGCCGGATCGCCGCGCGCACCTTGATCTCGTCGCCTTGGATCTTCACGCTCGTGACACCGTCCGCCAGCAGCCGGCCGAGGGTGCCTTGCGCCTGATATCCCGTGAGTAGGACCGTCGCCTGCTCGCTCCAAAGCCAGCGCTTGAGATGATGGCGGATGCGTCCGGCGTCGCACATGCCGCTGGCCGCCAGAATGATCGCGCTGCCGTCATAACGGTCGATCGCCTTGCTCTCGTCGCGCGTCTCGGTGAAGCGAAAATGGGGATTGCTCAGTAGCGAGGGCTGCTTGTCTAGTCCTTCGAGTTCGCGGGCATGTCGTTGAAAAACTTTTGTGATGCGGATCGCCAGAGGCGAGTCCAGAAATATCGGCACCGGCGGGATGGCGCCCGATTGCTGCAGACGTGTCAGATCGGTGAGCAGTTCCTGCGTGCGCTCGACGGCGAACAGCGGCAGTAGCAGGACGCGGTCGCTGCGTAACGCCTGCTTGACGATCGCAGCCAGCCGTTCGCGACGCTCTGCTTCGGTCGTTCGGGCCCGAGGCCGTCCGCCATAGGTCGACTCGCAGACAACGTAATCGAAGCTGGACGGGGCTTCGGGGTCCGGCTCGAAGAGCTTGTGCTCGGGACCGATGTCGCCGGAGAACAGCAGGCGCAGAAAGCGTTGGTCGTCGCGGCCCGTCGCGATCTCGATCTCGATGGAGGCAGAGCCGAGGATGTGACCCGCATTCCAGAAGCGAGCACGAACGCCGTCACCGACCTCGGTCCAGGCTCCGTACTCGAGGGTGCGGAAATTCTCCTGGCAGGCTTCCGCGTCCTCCTGCGTATAGATGGGTTCCACCTGAGATATGTCGCGGCGCGCGTAGCGAACATTCAGGTTTTCGACGTCGCTTTCCTGGATATGGCCGCTGTCGGGTAGCATGTACGACAACAAGTCCCGAGTGCCGCGCGTCATGAAAACGGGGCCGGCGAAGCCTTGCTTCCACAGGCGGGGCAAGAGGCCCGCATGGTCGATATGGGCGTGCGTCTGCAGTACGAAATCGATGGTCGCCGGATCGAAAGGGAACGGCTGATAGTTGAGCTGCTTGAGGGTCTTGGAGCCCTGGAAGAGGCCGCAATCTACGAGAAAGGTCGTATCGGCGCTACGGACCAGGAAACAGGAGCCGGTGACGGTGCGTGTCGCGCCGCAGAACCTGATCGTTATCGCCACGGCGCTCGCTTCCTTTCAATGGTGTCTTGCGGCTGCAAGCCGAGTAGCGACATTCGGCGCCACTGCCGCATTGATATCGAACAATGGAACGTCCGTTGGGCAGCGCGGGCCATGGCAGGTGTGGCGTGCTATCGTGAACCTGGGGCATCGAGCACGGATCGGGTAGGGTGCCGGGAGCGGGGACGCGAGAATGGCGCGGGAAGGTTTTATCGACGTGCCCGGTGCACGGCTCTGGTTCTGGGACGCCGAAGGGGACGGTGAGCCGGTGGTGCTATGCCACCCTGCATCGCAAGGCGGGGAGATCTGGGAGTATCAGCGGGCAGCCTTGGGAGCCGCCGGATTTCGACCTATCGCGTATTCGCGACGGGGGCATGCGCCGTCGACTGTCGTCGATGCGGGGGTTGCCGGGACGCAGATCGGCGACCTGACCGCGGTGCTCGATGCGCTGGCTGTCACGCAGGTCCACCTCGTGGGAGCGGCCGCGGGAGGCGGGGTCGCCATGCGATTCGTCGCGGCTCATGGTCAACGCGTGCGCTCCCTGGTGCTGGCAGGCTCGATCGTCTCCCCGGCCGAGGCCGATTGGCGGGAAACCTACGCGCGGCTCGGCATCGCGGCGGTCAAGGCGCACGTGCCCGTCGCGTTCATCGAGCTCAGTCCCTCCTATCGGGTGTCGAATCCTCGAGGGGCGGCGCGGTTTGCCGAGCTCAGCGCACGGGCGCTCGCAGGCGGCATCGCTGCGCAACCCGCCGGCATCGAGCTGACGTGGGAGAAAATGGAAAAGACCGCGTGCGCTGTCCTGCTGGTCGCAGGGGAGGCGGACCTCTATGCCCCGCCGCCGCTGATGCGCTTGATCGCAAAGCATCTTCCCGGGAGTACGCTGGTGACGATACGGGAAGTCGGGCACGCTCCCTTCTGGGAGGCGCCCGACGCCTTCAACAGGCTGCTGGTCGATTTCCTGTCGGGGCGAACGGTTGCCGCCTGAGTTTCAGAGTGCGAGGTAACGCGACTTGACGTCTTCGTTGGCCTTCAGGCCTTCGATGGTGTCGCGATAGACGACCTCGCCCTTGTCGATGACGGTCGCATGGCTGGCGATACCGAGGCAGAAGTGCATGTTCTGCTCGGCCAGCAGCACGGTCACCCCCATTTCCCGGAGCTTGCGCAGCAAGGCGCCGATCTGCTGCACGATGACGGGTGCCAAGCCCTCGCTCGGTTCGTCGAGCAGCAAGCCGACGGGATTGCCCATGAGTGTGCGACCGATGGTGAGCATCTGTTGCTCGCCACCCGAAAGACGGCCGGCTAAACGGTCCTTCAACGGCTCGAGCAATGGGAGCATCTCGTAGATGCGCCTGATGTTCCAATAGTCCTCGCCGTTGGGGCCCTTCTTCTCGCCGATCAGCAGGTTGTCCTCGACGGTGTGATCGGGAAACACCTGCCGGTCCTCCGGTACATAACCGAGGCCCGCGCGCGCGATGTGATAGGGTTTGCGGCGCTGCATCTCCGTTCCGAGAACGTGGACCTTTCCACGCTTGGGTGGGGCAAGGCCTGCCAGCGCTTTCAGCGTCGTGGACTTGCCGGCGCCGTTGCGTCCCAGAAGTGCCATGGTCTGGCCCTCCGTCACCGCGACGGACAGGCCGAACAGGATCTGGCTCGTGCCGTAGAAGACATCGATGTCCTCGGCGGAGAAAATGGTGCGGGTGCTGGTCATGCGTGGCCGGCCTCGAACTCCTCGCCCAGGTAAGCCTTGATGACCTCCGGGTGACGGCGGATCTCATCGGGCGTGCCTTCTGCCAGCACGGCGCCGTAGCTCAGAACCTTGATCGATTGCGCGATCTTGAAAACGATCGACATGTCGTGCTCGATGAAGATGAGGGTCATCTTCTCGGCCTCCCACATGCGCTGAACGGTGTCGATCATCGCCCATCGCTCCTCCGGGCCCATACCGGCCGTCGGTTCGTCCAGCAGCAGTACGCGCGGCTCGAGAACGAGGGCGAGTGCGATGTCGAGCAGCTTCTGGTCGCCGTGCGAGAGGTTGCGCGAGAGCGTCCCGGCCCGCGGGGTCAGACCGACGAGGTTCATGACGTGCTCTGCCCTGTCCGCGTCCTCGGCGAGCGGGAACCGGCGGCTCATGATGGCATGCTGATTGCGATGGGCCTGGACGGCACCGAGGATCGCCTCGCGAACGGTGAGCGAGGGGAAGATCCGCGCAATCTGGAAGGCGCGGCCGATGCCGCGGCGGACGATCTCGGTCGGCGGCAGACCGGCGATGTCCTGCCCGTCGAGCAGGATTCGTCCGGAGTTGGGCTTGAAAGCTCCCGTGATCAGGTTGAAGAACGTCGTCTTTCCGGCGCCGTTTGGGCCGATCACAGCGCTGAGGGAGCCCCTCGGGAAGTGGAGACTGACGTCGTTCGTCGCCACCACGCCGCCGAAGGATTTGCGAAGGTTTTCGATCTTGAGCATGGCCGCTTACTCCCCCGGCGCCTGCGCTGGCTGGCCTGCGGATCCCGATGCGCCACGGGACCGCCGCTCCCGCCACATGTCCGCGACGAAATCGAGAAGGCCTTTGCGAAGGCCCAGAGCGAACAGCAGGATCACGCCGCCCAGCACGATGCCGTAGTGCGTGGTGAGCTTGGTGACGACGTCGTTGAGCAGCAGGAGCATGATCGCCCCCACCATCGGTCCCAGGAACACCGTGATGCCGCCCAGCATGATCATGAAGATGGCCTCGCCAGAGATCGTCCAATAGGCGAAATCAGGAAAGGCGCCCGATACGAAGAGGCTCATGACCATGCCACCGATCGCGCCGAAGGCCCCGGCGATCACGTAGGCGAGCAAGCGCATGCGGAAGACGTTGATCCCGAGAAACGGTGCGCGCGAGGCGTTGTCTCTGATCATGCGCAGGGTGTAGCCGAACGGGGACTGCACGATGTGGTGCATGATGAGCAGAGAACCGATCAACAGGCCGCCGCTGAAGAGATAGAGGTGATAGTAATCGTCGAGCCGGATGCCGAGGAACGGCGGACGGGGCACGCCGCCCGTGAGGCCCTGGTCGCCGCCTGTGATGGGCGTCCAGGCGATGATGAGGCTGTGCAACAGCATCTGGAATGCCAGCGTCAGGAAAGCGAAGTAGATCTCGCTGAGGTTGACGCAGATGGATCCGACCACGACCGCGACGACCACGGAGATCAAGATGGTCGCAAGGAAGGCCACGGGGATCGACACGGGAAAATTCTGCATGATCAGGCCGAAGCTGTAGCAGCCCAAGCCGAAGAACAGGCCGTGTCCGAAGCTCTCCATGCCGGCGTAGCCGACCAGAAGATTGAGCGACGTGGCAAAGATGCCGAAGGCGGCGAGGCGGACGACGAAGTCCGTGAAGCCCTTGGAGGGAAAGAAATAGGGCAGCACGGCCAGCACGGCGAACGCGACGATGGCGATGACGATATCGCGCGAGAGCGAGGTTCCCTTCATGACGTCAGTTCCCCTTGCCGAAGAGGCCGCTCGGCTTGAGAACGAGCACGACGGCCATGAGCAGGAACATCAGGCCCTCGGTAAAGAGTGGGAAGCCGATCGTGCCGAAGCTGCGCACGAGGCCGACGAGTACCGAACCGACCAGCGCACCGGCCACCGAGCCCATGCCGCCGATCACCGTCACGATGAAGCTCTCGACGACGACGGACAGGCCCATGCCTGCCGTCAGCGAGCGGACCGGGGCTGCGAGGCCGCCAGCGAGGCCGGCCAATAGGCCGCCGAGCACGAAGACGCTGGCGTAGACGAAGCCGGTGTTGATGCCGAGAGCGGACACCATCGCGGGATTGACAGCGGCGGCGCGGACGACCTTTCCGTAGCGTGTCTTCGTAATGAGGAGCCCGAGCAGCACTGCGATCGCGAGCGTGACGACGATCAGGAACATGTAGAAAACCGGTATGACGCCGCCGGCGAAGACGAAGGGCAGCGCCTGGAAGGTGGCGGGCATGCCGAAGGACAGGAAGTCGGCGCCCCAGATCAGTTTCACGACATCGTCCATGATCAGGATGACGCCGTAACATACGAGGAGTTGCATCAGGACGGGCGCGCCATAGACGCGCGAAATCAGCAATCTCTCGAACAGCATGCCGAAGATGGCCACGCCGATGCCTCCGGCCAGCACGGCGACGAGATAACTGCCGCTGACCTGATAGGCGGTGTAAGCGAAATAGGCTCCCAGCATGTAGAAGGAGCCGTGCGCGAAGTTGACCACCTTGAGAACGCCGAAGATCAGCGACACGCCGGCCGCCACGAGGAAGAGCAACAGGCCGATGATGAGGCCGCTGGTCGTCTGCGTGATGACGCACGAGGGCGTCAACAGGCAGTTGCCGAGAGCATTGAGATCCAAGGGACACCGTTGTGTGAATTGTCGCGACGTGAACCGGCGGGCGGCACCTCTGCGCCGCCCGCGAGCCATGGGGAAGAGGCCTGGGGATCAGATGTAGTTGTTGGCCTTCTTCCACTCCTTCTCGAGCTCGAGAATGGTCTTCCAGTCGCCAGCCTTCACGTCGGGTACGTAGGGATCCTTCTGGATCGTCTGGCCCCAGCCGGTGGCGTAGTTGATCAACGTATTGTCCTCGGCGCGCATCGTGAGCGTGCCGTCCACGCCGAACGGGCTCTTGATCGTCATGCCGGACATAGCCTCGGCGACTTTCTTGGAGTCCACACTGTTCGTCTTCTTGATCGCTTCGATCACGAATTGAGCGCCGGCAGCATTTTCCCAAGACCAGTTGACCGGGTACTCATTGAACTTCTTGCGGTAGGCGGCGGCCCAATCCGCGTTCTCCTTGGTCTTGGGGAATGTCGCGAGATAGCGGCTGCCGGAATGGATGCCCTTCGGCAGGTTCTTGATCGCCGTCAGGATCGCGTAGTCGGCGACGTTGATGGCGAAGACCTGGGTCTGCGCGAAGAGGTTATAGATGTTGCTCTGGTCGATGAATGCGGTCAGGTCGCCACCCCACAGGCAGGAATAGAGAGCCTGCGGCTTGGTCTGGAGGATCTTCGTGAGCTGCTCCGTGTAGTCGGGCTGGGCGAGCTTGGGCCAGCTTTCGCCGACGACCTCGACGTCCTTGTTGAAGTGCTTCAGGTACTGGAAGAACAGCTTGTTGCTGTCGCGGCCATAGGCGTAGTCGGGGGAGCAGCCCATCCACCGCTTCAGGCCCTTGGCCTTGGAGACTTCGGCCGCATAACTGCCGCCGGCGATGGCGTCGTGGATGCCTTGACGCGCAGAGCGGAAGGAATTCCAGGAGCGGTTCTTCGGGTCGGCCGTCAGCGACGACGTCTCGGAGTTCATGTGAACGTTGAGGACGCCAAGTTCCTTGACGGCTTCCTGTACGGCGAAGGCTGCAGCCGAGCTGTCCGAATCGAAGATGATCTCGCAGCCGTCGCTGTTGACGAACTCACGCACGATGCGCGTCGATTCCTCGGGCTTGCCCTTGCTGTCGCGAACGATGAGTTCGATCTTGCGTCCGTTCAGACCACCGGCGGCGTTGAACTTTTCGATCTCCATCAGCGCGCCGTGCGACGAGGTCGATCCGATGACCGCGAAGCGGCCGGACTGAATGGTGACCATGCCGACCTTGATCGGCTTGTTCTCGGCACGCGAGATGAACGGAAAACCACCGATCGCGGCCGCAACCGTGACGCCCGCTCCCTTCATGACGTCGCGACGATCGAGCTTGCCCTTTTGGGTCTTGGTCATGTCGTTTCCTTACCCTTGCCTAGTCGCCTCCTCGCTGAATCGAGTGGGTGCTTGAGCGGTCGGATGATGGCTTGATCCTG
>VFQS010003687.1_pt1 | contig 11593 bp, 10 predicted proteins | sample 3512361 | NCBI WGS metagenome assembly VFQS01 (sample SAMN10412375, study PRJNA504923) | tailings metagenome | isolation source: Relicate 1 Philex TSF3 active mining | place: Philippines | reverse complement strand
GTGTCGTTGTCTTACCTGCCCCGTTTCGCCCGAGCAAGACGGTCACTTCCCCTTCCGGAATCTCGAAGTCAACACCGTGCAAAATATGATAAGCATCAATATGGGTGTGCACATCACTTAAGCGCAGCATGGGCCTATTCAAGCGAGGCTCCCGGGCTCTGCCCCCGATAGGCTAGGTAGCGCTCCTGGACTCTGCCCAAGATAGGCTTGCTGAACAATCGTTGAGGCCATGACATCGGTAGGTGCACCATCGGCAACAAGGCTACCCTGGTGTAAAACGACAATACGATCAGCAAGTTGATGGACAACATCCATTTTGTGTTCAACAAGTAGAATTGTCCTGTCTGATTGTCGCTTTAATCGCTGTATCAATGCCAGAATGATCGGCACATCATCCACACTCATCCCGGCCGTTGGCTCATCGAACATATAGACCTTCGGCTTAAGTGCCATCAGGAGAGCAACTTCGAGCTTACGTTGATCCCCATGTGAAAGGCTTGCAGCCGGCAAGTCAGCCTTCGCGCTAAGCTGCACCTCCGCTAACAGCGCTTCGGTTTCCTCAATCCAAGCTTTCTTATCGCTCCAAAGGCTTAGCAAATCAAGCCAGGCCAGCTTGGAACGATCCTGCGATTGGGCACGCGCCTGTACGGCTAATCGAACATTCTCTATAACGCTCAATTGTGGGAAAAGTTGAGTGAGCTGAAAGGCGCGACCCAAACCCTTTCGTGCTCGCAACGGCGCACTCAATGCACTGAGGTCTTCGCCTTCAAGCAGCACCCTACCCTTTGATGCTTTCAGCTGCCCGCTGATGAGATTAAAGTAAGTCGTCTTGCCAGCACCATTGGGACCAACGATTGCGGTAAGCGTGCCCGCGCTAAAGCGGCAGGACACCTGATCAACAGCCAGGTGTCCCCCAAACTGTACCGATAATTGCTCCGTCTCGAGCATGGGCCCGAGCCTAATGGGACTTAACGCTTATTACGAATCGGGATTTGCATCTCAGATGCAGGAATCACCCGAACCAATTCGGGTACACCCCAGGCGAAAGCTGGATCGTTCTTAATTCGGAAATGATACATATCCTGCATAGCCTGGTGATCTTCCTTGCGAAAGCTCATTTTACCCTTGGGTGTGTCAAAGCTCATCCCCTCCATACTTGCAATCAGCTTGTTGGTACTGGTATCACCTGAGGTCTTTTTAAGTGCCTCAACCACAGCAATCGCAGCACTCATGCCACCCGCTGTGAAAAAGTCGGGTGGATTTTTAAAGCGGCTGTAATGATTTGCCACCAGCCATTCATTGACAGGATTTTTCGGAATACCAAAGTAGTAATAAAGCGCCCCTTCCATCCCTGGAAAGTTTTTATAAGCCACCATCGCAGGGAGGATATTTCCCCCGGTCGCCAGCTTAATCCCAAAACGCTTGTCAAGGTCAAGGTCGGCGATTTTGGGGAACGGCGTTGGACTACCGCTCCAACTCACCGAAAGATACTTCTGCCCAGGCTGATCTTTGAGCTTATCAATGATTCGCTGCAATCCCGCCGTAAAGTCGGTTGTGCCGACGGGCAGATATTCTTCGTGCACGACTTTTGCCTTCTTGGTGAACTCCTTGGCGGCCTTAACACCATCGCGACCAAAGGCATTGTCATTAGCCAAGATCGCAATCACATTCCCTGGCTGATCAAGCGCCGCAGCATTTGCCGCGGCATCTTGGCTACTATTTCGACCGGTGCGGAAAATATATTTATTCCACTTATCGCCGGTAATACTGTCGGCTACCGCAGGTTCGACAAGAAGAATCTTCTTGTATTCCTCGGCAACTGGCAGCATCGCAAGAGCCACTGGCGAGGCTGTTGGTCCAACAGCAAGATCAACCTTGTCATCCGCATAAGCTGCCGCTAAAGCAGCTTTGCCGACATCGGGTTTACCTTGATCGTCTTTTTCAATCACTTCGATCTTTCGGCCGGCCACCATCATGGTACCGCCGGTCGCATACTCAAGACCCATGTTAAAACCAACAATGCTCTGTTTTGCATAAGCCTCAAGCGGGCCGGTTTTGCTTGCAATCAGTGCGATCTTGACCGGGGGCTTGTTCTGTGCAGCTGAAGGTAATGCGCAAAATCCAAGCGCGGTGGCCATGATGGCCAAAGTGTAACGACGTTGTAACATTTAAACGCCTCCCAAAGCGTAACGAATATAAAAAGTCAGACTCATGCTCAATACCCCACCCTGCAGACACTGATGTATGGCCTTGAGGCCCTTAAGCAGCGCCTGGCGTAGGTGAGGAAAGCCAAGATTTTTCGTCGGGCAGTCGGCTAGCTTAGCTCGACCGTCCTAAATTCTCACACGAATTGCTTCAGCAGCACGATCCTTTACCGTAAAGGTATCAGATTGTTCGGGAGAAAAAATCGCTCCCTGGAAGGCAAGCGAAGGTTTCGAATCATCTGACAGGGATGCACATAAGACCATACGCAGTGCCGTTAGCGAGTTGTATGGCCTCATCGATATCACGAAAGCCAATAATCGGCGACACCGGTCCAAAGGTCTCTTCGCGCACCAGGGTGTGTATCCTGCTGCAACAGCCTGGGCAACATAACATGTCGAAACGATGACATTAAAAGCTTAGGGTCTCATACACGTCCTTGGCTCCCATACATTTCCTTGGAAGGCTTAGCTGAGTTAGCCCCATGGAAATCGAGCAAGCCTTGCAAGCAATTGCGCTCGCGATGCAGGATTTAGGCTTACTAAGCAGGGCACCTGCTGCTTACTTGCGTCCGAACTGATGGATTGAAAATTTGAGTAAATAAAGCAGAGCTAGTGCGCCGAGTAAGTCGCCCAGCAGCATCGCAGCAAACTCCTGCCCGTGGTCACCCTCAATGCCCGAAAAAATGCGCAAAAGTGTATGCCCACCCGCATTGAGCAGTGCTGAAACGGTTCCAATGGCGATGAGCACGCTTGGCGTAAGACCGCGAAGCCGCCCGCTCATGTCGGCGCTCTTTGGCAATAAGAGCCGCATTGCCAGATAAGCCGAACAGCCACTGATAAGCGGCGCGAAGCATTTCATGAGCCAGTTATCGGGCCATATGATGCCGGCTACGGCATAGGCACCCAAGCTCAAGCCAATCGCTGCGTAGCGCTCAAATAGAATCGTGAGTACGACACGCAGTCCGTGGGGCCAGTAAATGAGGTTGACGCCCTCAACAACTTCAAAGCGCTCAAACACAAAGCCGTTGAGCCACCAGGCCGCAATGCCCAACGCTGCGCACAACACCACAAATCCTAAACGAAGAATAATGAGCTGCATGTTGCAGCGCATTATTTATTCTTTGCAACGTTCTCACTTACAAAACCCACATCGTTTGTAGGTCTATATCAAAACCCATGAACCTCATCGACGGGGAAGCTTCGGGTCTTAACTTCAGCAACATAGGCTGCAAACGCCCCCTCAATCGAGCCGGTCTGCGCGAGAAAATCCTTGACAAATCGTGGTGTTCGACCGATTTTCATCCCAAGCATATCGTGGAGGACGAGCACTTGACCTGCTGTGCCACAGCCAGCACCGATGCCAATCGTGTGGCAGGCTTTCAATGCGTCGGTAATTTTTACTGCGAGTGAAGCAGGCACCATTTCCAGAACCAGCAGGCAAGCACCCGCCTGCTCAAGGGCTAGCGCATCCTCGCGCAAGCGCTCAGCGTCTTCAGGCGTTTTTCCTTGGAGCCTGTAACCACCAATGGCATGCACCGTTTGAGGCATCAAACCGAGATGCGCACAAACCGGTATGCCGCGCTGAACGAATTGATCGACCATATCAATGACCCAGGCACCGCCCTCGAGCTTGACCATTTGTGCGCCAGCCTGCATCAATGCGCTGGCACTTCGAATGGCCTGATCTAAGGATGCGTGATAGCTCCCGAAAGGCATATCGGCAATCACCATGGCCGTGCCGCCCTGCGCTTCGAGACCTCGGACCACCGATTCAGTGTGGTAGCAGATGTCTTCAAGCCTGACAGGCAGCGTGCTCTTTCGTCCCTGACACACCATCCCCAGAGAGTCGCCCACCAATATCACATCGACGCCGGCCCTGTCAGCAAGCACCGCGAAACTTGCGTCGTAGGCAGTGAGCATGGCGATGGGCTCACCGCGACCACGCATGAGCGACAGGCTGTTGACGTTAACGCTCGCGCGCCGAGGCGCCTCGGCGCTTGGGGATTGATAAGGCATCGAACTTTTCTCCTAAAGAACGTCAGAAATGGCGATGTAGCGCTTGAGCTCGATACATCGAACCCGACAAGCGTAAATGCGCTAGGCCTGCCAGTATTCCACCCAGCGGATGCCGACAACCGTCATCAACAAGGAGCCCAACACATGCAAGGCAACGGTAGCCAACGCCCATTGATAGCGCTCGCTTTGAAGCATGCTCACAACTTCCGCTGAAAAACTCGAAAAGGTCGTAAGCCCCCCTAGCAAACCCGTGATAACAAAAAGACGCCAGGCGGGATCCATATCCGCATGCTTTGAAAACCACGCAACAGCCACACCAACCAAAAAGCCCCCCAGCAGATTTGCAAGCCAAGTCCCAAGCGGCATCGCGCTCCAGCGATGATTCATTGTTGCACTCAGCCCCCAACGCAACGCGGCACCGAGCGATCCACCAAGCATAACGGCGCACAGGGATTGCATCACGGGAAGGCTCCTTAACAGTGTCACACAAGACGGAAATGACGGCTTGCTCTAAGATTCGCAGGTTTTGGCGAGTCGATCAAAGACAGGATGCCTCTTCATGCTGCAGCGCGAGCAAAAGGCGGCGTCTTCGAAACTATGTCCTGCCGCAAAAAAGCAAAGCACCATCCAAAAAACAAAAACTCCACTCAACAACTATGGCTCACTTTTTATTTCGGCGGATCAGCGCTACATGGCCTCCACGCATGCCGCCCGCCTGCAAGGCTTCCATAAGAGCTGTGCTCAAGGCGGTTTGCCTGGCCACCTGCCTTATAACGGGCGCGGTAAATGCTCAAGGCGCCGGGTCAAAGTCCCAGAAGGATATGAGCGATAAGCCGGTCATGCAGGTCGAGACCGCAACCGTCAACACGATACAGTCGCGAGAGCGTATCCAAGCCCAAGGCAGCCTGGTTGCATGGCGTGAAGCTGTGGTGAGTCCGCAAGTGCAAGGCCTTGCGATCACAGAGGTCTTGGTCGAACTCGGTGACCGCGTCGAACGCGGTCAGCTATTGGCGCGACTCGATCAACGCTTACCGCTTGCTGAACTCGCGCAGGCTAAGGCGCAGTGGGCTGAAGCAAGAGCTGGCCTTGATGAGAGTCATTTGCAACTCGAGCGCGCCATGCAATTGAAGGCCAAAGGTTTCTTTAGTGAATCGCAGCTGAGTCAGGCGCAAAACCAAAGCCGTATGGCCAAGGCCCGTGTTGATGCTGCACAGGCTGCCATCGAACTGCGGGAGCTGCAAGTTTCGCAGACTGAGTTGCGAGCACCAGACTCGGGGCTTATCAGCGCGAAAGCAGCCTTGCTGGGAGCCATCCCGCCCTTAGGCGCCGAACTCTTCAAAATCCTGGTCCAGAGTCGGATTGAATGGCGCGCTGAATTGACCAGCCAGGACTTGGCTAGGATCGCACCCGGATACCCAGCGCGGGTGCAGTTGCCTACTGGGGAAGGCATCGAGGGGAAGGTGCGCTTGCTTGCTCCTTCGATCGACCAGACAAACCGTAATGGACTGGCCTTGGTCACACTTGCCTCGTCACCGAAGCAGGCGCGTGTGGGCCAGTTTGTGCAGGGCAGCATCGACGTAGGCCAACGCTCGGTAATGAGCCTGCCCCAGTCCGCGCTCGTAGTCAGAGACGGCTTTACCCTTGTGTTCCAGATCGACTCGCAGAACCGCGTGCGTGCTCACAAGGTCAAAGCGGGGGCGGTTGTCGGTGATCGCGTGGAGATTCTTGAGGGGATCGCCCAAGGCGCGCTCGTGGTTGCCCGCGGTGGCGCGTTTTTAAATGACGGCGATTTAGTGCGTATTGCCAAGCCATGAATCTTTCAACCTGGTCGATTCGGCACCCGGTGCCGTCCTTAATGCTGTTCGTACTACTTTGCATGGCCGGCTTGATTGGCTTTCAAAGTATGAAAGTACAGAACTTCCCCGATCTTGACTTACCGACCATACAGGTTCAGGTCGCTCTGCCTGGCGCAACGCCCAATCAGCTAGAAACAGATGTTGCAAGAAAACTAGAAAACGCGATCGCACCCTTGCAAGGTCTCAAACACATCAGCACGAAAATCAGTGACGGTGCTGTATCGATAACCGCTGAGTTTCGTCTTGAAAAACCGGTCCAGGAAGCGCTTGATGAAGTGCGATCTGCGGTTCAGACAAGCCGAACTGATTTGCCGGCTGACCTTCGAGAACCCGTGATCAGTAAACTTAATCTCGCAGGCACACCGGTGTTGGCCTACACCATCGCCTCATCGACACTTGATGAGGAGGCGCTTTCCTGGTTCGTTGATAAGGAACTCAGCAAGCGCTTACTCGCTATTCGCGGCGTGGGTGCCGTGCAGCGTGTTGGTGGGGTAAATCGCGAAATCTCGGTTCAGCTTGATCCTATCCGTATGAATGCCATTGGCATGTCTGCCGCTGAGGTCTCCCGACAGCTTCGCGCGGTGCAGCAAGAAGCCAGTGGCGGCCGAACCGATCTCGCAAAGGCTCAACAGCCGGTCCGATTGCTTGCAAGCCTCGCTGAAGCGCAATCCTTAAACAAGTTTGCAATCGCGCTACCTCAAGGCGGCTCGATCAGACTCGACCAACTCGCCGACATCCGTGACGGTATCGCTGAGCGACGGTCGGCTGCCTTTTTGAACGGTCAAGCAGTCGTTGGCTTTGAGGTTGTCCGCAGTCGTGGCGAGAGTGAGGTTCAGGTGGGACAACGAGTCCGCGAGTCGCTTAGACAGCTAAAGGCAGAGCGCGCCGATATTCAGTTAACCGAAGCATTTGACTTTGTCACACCGGTCGAAGAGGAATATGACGGTTCACTCATGCTGCTCTACGAAGGCGCCCTACTCGCTGTGCTTGTGGTTTGGGTGTTTTTACGGGACTGGCGGGCTACCTTTGTGTCCGCCCTCGCACTGCCGCTTTCGGTGATCCCAGCCTTTGCCGGCATGGCATGGCTAGGTTTTTCGGTCAATGTCGTCACACTGCTCGCTTTATCCTTGGTCATTGGCGTCTTGGTGGATGATGCCATCGTTGAGGTTGAAAACATTGTTCGCCATTTACGCATGGGCAAATCGCCCATCCAGGCAGCCATCGATGCAGCCGATGAGATCGGGCTTGCTGTGATTGCAACCACCTTCACCTTGATAGCAGTATTTCTGCCGACCGCCTTCATGAGTGGCATTGCGGGCAAATTTTTCAAACAATTCGGGTGGACGGCCTCACTTGCCGTCTTTGCATCGCTGCTCGTAGCAAGAATGCTGACACCGATGATGGCTGCGTACATGTTGCGTGATAAGGGCACAGCACACCACGAGCCCTTTTGGATGAAGCCTTATCTTCGCCTGGTTAAGCTGTGCCTTCGATTCCGATGGCTAAGCCTGTTGCTCGCCATTGGATTTTTCCTGGGATCGCTGTCGCTCATTCCACTGCTGCCTACAGGCTTCATTCCCCCCGACGACAATTCACAAACACAGGTGTATCTTGAGCTTCCGCCCGGCTCAAGCCTGGAGCAAAGTACAAAAACCGCTGAGACAGCAAGACAGCTGCTTTCTTCCATCAAGGAAATTCAAAGTGTGTACACCACGATTGGCGCTGGCACGGCAGGCACCGACCCATTTTTAGGAGGCGGTGCCAACGAACCGAGAAAGGCGACCCTCACGATTGCACTCACGCCGCGCGGTGCCCGAGCGCGTAAACAAGTCATCGAAGCGTCCATCCGTGAGGCACTCAAGTCATTACCTGGTGTTCGCAGCAAAGTAGGACTTGGCGGCTCAGGGGAAAAGTACATCCTGGTACTAACCGGCGATGATCCCCAAAGCTTAAGCCAGGCGGCCATCGACGTGGAGCGCGATTTACGCAGCATCAAGGGACTTGGCAGTATTGCATCAAGCGCGAGCCTCTCAAGACCCGAAGTGATGATTCGACCCGATGTTGCCAAAGCTGCAGACCTCGGCGTAACGACGGCAGCCATGGCACAAACCCTACGCATCGCCACGCTCGGTGACTATGATGCAGCGCTTGCCAAGCTCAACCTCAGTGATCGTCAGGTTCCGATTGTGGTGCGGCTTAAGGACGATGCTAGGCAGGATATGCAAACGCTGGGGCAGCTGCTCATTCCCGGAAGCAAAGGGCCAGTGATGCTTTCGCAGGTCGCAAGCATTGAGCTTGGAGGCGGTCCAGCGCTGATTGAACGTTACGATCGCGAACGAAACATCAATTTTGAGATCGAACTTTCGGGTATGCCACTTGGCGACGTGACCGCTGCTGTCGCCCAACTACCATCGCTTAAGCAACTGCCGCCCGGCGTCGCACAACGAGAAATCGGTGATGCTGAGGTCATGGGTGAACTTTTTGCGAGTTTTGCGTTGGCGATGGGAATCGGTATCTTATGTATCACGATGGTACTTATTTTGCTTTTTAAGAGCGTTCTCCATCCGATCACTATCTTGGCAGCGCTTCCCCTCTCATTGGGCGGTGCTTTCGTTGCACTGCTACTTGCCGACAAGAGCTTTTCAATGCCTTCGCTGATTGGATTAATCATGCTTATGGGGATCGCAACCAAAAACTCGATTCTGCTGGTCGAGTACGCCATTGAGGCAAGTAAAACAGGACTTGATCGCCATCAAGCCTTAATTGAAGCCTGCCGTTTACGCGCACGACCGATCATTATGACAACGATAGCAATGGGTGCGGGCATGCTGCCCATTGCAAGCGGATGGGGTGCTGCCGATGCTAGCTTTCGGTCTCCGATGGCCATTGCTGTCATTGGCGGACTGCTTACCAGCACGGTGCTGAGCCTGCTTGTTATCCCGGTCGTCTACACCTTCATCGACGATCTTGACCGTTTTTTCGGAGGACTCCGTAAAATGCCGAAGGTGAAGCTTGCCAAGTAACATAACTTACGTTAATTTACGTATGTCGCCTTGGAGACTGATAGGATTCAGTAAGCAATTATCACCAGTAACAGGTCTATGCCCAAGCCTAGTCAAGACGCCCTCAAAACATTCAGAACGCTACGCCGCGTCAGCCAAGCGCTCAGGCTAGACACGCGCAAACCGAGTATCGATACTGGCCTCGGTAAGGCACAGTTGCATGCACTTTCAGTTATCCATCAGCAACCTGACATCGGAACGGGCGATCTGGCAAAAGCCATGGAGGTTCAGCCTAGCACGGCAAGCAACTTGGTTAAGCCTCTGATTGCAAAAGGACTCGTTGAGGTTGAACACAGTAAACTCGACCGTCGCATCGTTCAACTTCGAAGCACTGCACAGGCTAAATCGCTTTTAAGGCAGGCACCAAGACCTTGGAGTGGCCCGGTTCTTGAGGCGCTTCAAACCATGGACCAATCCACGCTCGACGCACTACAAGAGGGCTTAGAACAGTTGCTCGATAGCCTCACGCCGCCCCGCAGCCAGTTGCGCTAGTCGTGCAGTCAAAGGTTTAGTTTCCGGAAAATAAGCCCATCGTGGCTCACGCTGCATCCGCAAGCTTTCACACTGATCGTGCCATCATAAAGGCCTTGAGTGTCGAGAAAGAGTCGAACCATGCTTGCGCTAACAGGTTATGCAAATCGTCTATCAGTGATCGCCGGTCAATCGATTCGCTTTCACGTCAGCAATCACAGCGGTCAGGCGCTTGAGGCGAGTCTCGTACGGGTAGTTTGCGCCGACCCCAATCCTGACATAGGTGGCGTTCGCTATGAGGCGTGCGAGTTACCCGTTCTTGAATTGAGTACACCGGGGCCGCAATCGGTTCCCTTAGGATCGTATGCGAGGCTTGGTCCCGCGGATCTGCTCAAGGGCATCAGAAGCTTCACACTTTGTTTTCACCTACAAGCTCGGTTGCATTCGAGTGAAACACAGGTTATTTGCTCTACTATTGACGACGATCTTAATGGTATTCAATTCGAGCTGAGTCCACAGGGGCAATTAGTGCTTCAGCTCGCCTCACAAAACGAAAGCCAATTTTTTCGATTCGATGAAACGCTCCAACGACACTGCTGGTACCGCTGCAAGCTTGTGATCGATGCCTTATCAGGAACCTTTACCTGGCAGTTGCGCGACTTGTCCCACGCCGATGGAAAAAGCATGCTGCAGACTCATCCTGTGCTTGGCTCATTCGTAGGCTCAAGTGCAGCACTGAGTATCGCAAGTGCTTCGTCACAATTGCCACGACAGTGTTTTAACGGACGGATCGAAGACCCTTGGCTCATCGCTGAGGCACTTCCCCTTGACAGCGAACTGAACTTAGCGGAGGCGGCCTCGCACCCAAAATGCCTCGGGGCTTGGGACTTTTCGCAAGGCTTCGAGACCCAGACTCTTGTCGATATAGGGCCGAATCAACATCATGGTGAACTGTTCAACACGCCAACTAGGGCGGTTCGCGGTTCGTTATGGACAGGCAAGGAACATTGCTTTCGTCATGCGCCTAGGCAATACGCAGCGATTCATTTTCACCAGGACGATCTCGACGATTGTCGATGGCCGGTTACCCATGAAGTGCGCATTCCTGAAGGCTTTGCCTCAGATGCCTACGCACTCATGTTAAAAACTGAAAACTATCAAGAAAACATCCCCTTTTTTGTTGTTCCGAAACTAGGTACAAGCAAAGCAAAAATTGCGGTGCTTGTCTCGACCTACACCTACACGGTCTATGGAAACCATGCAAGGCCTGAGTGGTTTGCTGATCCAGCATGGCAAAAATCTTATATCGAACAAGCAAAGGCTTGGCATGCTTATCCCTACAATCCGGGCGAACACCAAGACTACGGACTTTCCACCTACAACAGTCACCCCGACGGGTCCGGCATTGGCCTGATCAGTTGGCGTCGGCCCATGTTGAATTTACGCATGGGCTATATAACTTATCCTTATCCATCAATACGCGCTTCGGGACTGCGTCACTACCCTGCCGATAGTCATTTATTGATGTGGCTTAAGCACCATCAATTGGACTATGAATTAGTTACCGATGAGGAGCTACATCGCGAGGGGCTTGCGCGGTTAAAGCCCTACAAGACTGTACTCACTGGCAGCCATCCCGAATATCACACCGAGCAGATGCTCAACGCGCTCAAGGCTTATCGCGACCAGGGTGGCACATTGGTCTATCTCGGGGGTAATGGCTTTTACTGGAAGGTTGCGCTCGACCCCACACGCGAAGGCATCATCGAGGTACGTCGCGCTGAAGGCGGCATACGTGCATGGGCGGCAGAACCGGGGGAGTATTTCCATCAGTTTGATGGCGAATACGGTGGGCTCTGGCGTCGTAACGCGAGACCTCCGCAGCAACTCGTTGGCGTCGGCTTTACGGCGCAGGGCAACTTCGTTGGCTCGTACTATCGAATCAGGCAAGAAGTTCGCGAAAATCCGCGCGTGAACTGGATCT
>VFQS010003686.1_pt1 | contig 11594 bp, 9 predicted proteins | sample 3512361 | NCBI WGS metagenome assembly VFQS01 (sample SAMN10412375, study PRJNA504923) | tailings metagenome | isolation source: Relicate 1 Philex TSF3 active mining | place: Philippines | reverse complement strand
GCTTCAAGTATTTGTTTATCATCTCCCCAATCATCAATTCTGAATTTGAAATTTGGTCCAATAGCAATTTCCCATTTGAAATCACCTTCTACATGCATTACCTCTACTTTTGTAGAAGCGCCAATATTAAAAGTCTCATCTGGTAACAAAATAGTAGCTGGTATCTCAAATTTATTCATATTAAATGGTGTAAAGTCATAAATGCTTATACTTTCATCTTTATTGTCTAAAGATTTTTCAGAACATGAAAATAACAAAGAGAAAAGTGAAAAAAGAAGAATTAATTTGGCTTTCATTTGTATAAATTTAGATCATTTTTTTAATTAGGAATAAAATGCAAATATAAAGTAATTACTTAAAATTATAGTTTATCATTGATGTACTAGAATCTAAATTTTTATATCTTTTTGTTTAAACAATTTTGTTTTTGCTTTGTTTTTAGTGGTATGGGAGAGTATAAAATTCGTGATTTAGAGCAATTAACAGGAATCAAAGCTCACACAATAAGAATTTGGGAACAACGTTATAATTTGTTAGATCCTTCAAGGTCAGACACTCACATACGTTATTATTCAGATGAAGAATTAGCCTTCATTCTTAAAGTGGCATTATTAAATAAAAATGGTTACAAAATATCTAGAATTGCTGAATTATCTTATGATGAAATTAATACGAAAATTGAAAAACTAAATTTAGCAAATACAACTCAAGACCATTACTTTGAGCTACTACTATTAGCTTTAGTTCAAATGGATGAAAATATGTTTTCTCAAGCGTTAGATGAATTGATTGCAAAACATGGACTCTTTCATACTTTCGACAAATTTCTTTTGAATTTTCTTGATAAGATTGGTGTTATGTGGATTGTTGGTTCGATCAATCCAGCTCAAGAACATTTTGTAACACATCTTATCAGACAAAAGATAATAGTTGAATCAGACAAACTTTCAATTAGTAATTCAGAAGACCTTTATTTTATTTATTTACCTGAAAATGAATGGCATGAATTAGGTGTTCTTTTTTATAATTATGTTTTAAGAAAAGAAGGAAAAAAAACTATTTATCTTGGACAAAGTTTGCCTTTAGATGCTCTTTTTGAATGTATTAAGAAATATAATCCAAGAGTTTTAGTAACTTCTGTAGTCACAGCTATGGATGATAAATCCATAGAAAATTATTTTAATTCAATTAAAAGAGAGTTTCCTGATATTTTAATATATGCTGGTGGTTATAAACTAGTTCATTCAACATCCAATCTTGATAGTTTAATAATTAAGATAAAAGATTCGACTTCTTTTGATTTAATGATTAATATGAAATCAAGTAATTAGTTTTTAAGAATATCTTTCTTTTGTTAACAATCAATATTATTTAGGCGAAACAATTTTATCTTTACCTCGTATTTGATTTTTTAGTCAAATTAATGTATAACTTTTACAATTTAAGGATGAAATTTTTTGTCATAGTTTTATTTTTTATTTCTTCTTTCTCAGTCTTTTCTCAAAAAAAAGAATTATCTCTAACTGATGCTGTTCTTCAACAGTATAGATCTCTGGCACCAGAAAAGTTGTACGGATTCAGTTGGATTCCTGAAACATCATCATATTCCTATTTAGATAACAAGTTTTCGATTATCTACTCTTCAAAAGTAGGAGCATTTTCACCTAAAAAGATAACGGATACTAAAGAAATTTCAGAAATCCTTAGAACAGAAATTAGATTCATTGGAGGGTTGATCTGGTTGAGTAAAGAACAATTTATTTTTAATAATGGTAATAAATACTTTGTTTTTAATCCCTTTAAAAAAGAAGGGAAATTATTTTTTAAATTAGACGATAAAGCTGAAAATATAACACTTGATATTAAAAATAAGCTAATTGCGTTTACTAAAGAAAACAACTTATTTTATTTAGATGATACAAACCAAATTTCTATCACTAATAATTTAAATAAATCGATTGTCTCTGGACAACATATTGCTAGAAATGAATTTGGTATAACTAAAGGAATCTTTTGGTCGTCCAAAAGTAATAAAATTGCATTTTATCAAAAAGACCAATCTGAAGTTGCTGATTACCCTTTGCTTGATATTGAAACAATTCCAGGAAGTCTTAATGCTATTAAATATCCAATGGCAGGACAAGCTTCGGAAAAACCTAAGATTGGAGTTTATGATCTGAAAACCAGAAAAACAGTATTTATCGCTCCAAGAAATAAGCCAGATGATTATTTAACGAATTTAGCATGGACACCAGATGAGAAATTTTTGGTTGTAGTTGAGATAAATCGAGAACAAAATCATTTCTGGTTAAATGTATATGATGCTGAAAATGGAGCTTTTGTTAAAACTTTGTTTGATGAAAAAAATGAGAAATGGGTAGAACCTGAAAACCCGGTTTATTTTCCTTCGAAATCTAGTAATGATTTTATTTGGATTTCTCAAAAGGATGGTTTTAATAATTTATATTATTATGATTGGAATGGTAAATTGAAATTGCAATTGACAAATAATAAATTTGTTGCAAAAAATATTGTTGGTTCAATCAATAGTGGTAAAGAAATTGTTTTTTCTGCAACAGGTTCTAGTCCTTTAGACTTTAAATATTTTTCGGTTTCATTAAATGGAAGACAACGTGAACTTACAACAGCATCAGGAACACATTCATTATTAATAGGACTAGATGGGAAATATTTCTTTGATGAATATTCAAGTCATTCAATACCATCTATTTCTCAGATTTTAGATGCTTCTGGTAAAACAGTTACTGAATTAGTCAAGGGACAAAATAAACTTTTAGATTATAATATTGGTGAAACTGAAATTGGTCAAATAAAATCGAAAGATGGAACTGTACTTTTTACACGCTTAATTAAACCTAGTAATTTTGATCCATCAAAAAAATACCCAGTAATGGTGTATGTATATGGTGGTCCTCATGCTCAAATGATTCAAAATGAATGGTTAGACGGTTCTAATTTATGGATGCATTGGATGGCTGAAAAAGGATATTTAGTTTATACTGTTGATAATAGAGGGTCTGCTAATCGTGGTTTTGAATTTGAAAGTGTGATTCACAGACAACTTGGTACAATTGAAATGGAAGATCAATTAGCAGGTGTCAAATATCTTAAATCGTTAAATTTTGTTGATACAAATCGATTAGCAATCCATGGTTGGAGTTTTGGTGGGTTTATGACCACTTCTATGATGTTGCGAAATGCAGGGGTATTTAAAGTCGGTGTCGCTGGAGGTCCGGTTACAGATTGGAAATTTTATGAAATTATGTACGGTGAAAGGTATATGGATATGCCAAATGAAAATCCTGATGGTTACGAAAAAGCCAGTTTATTAAATTATGCAAAAAACCTTAAAGGAGATTTACTTTTAATTCATGGAACAGCAGATGATGTTGTTGTAATGCAACATAATTATGCATTGATTAAAAAGTTTGTTGAAGCAGGAGTACAAGTTGACTTTTTTCCTTATCCAATGCACAAACATAATGTAATTGGAAGGGATAGAGTTCATTTGATGGAAAAAGTATTAACATATATTTTGGAGAAAAACAAATAGAAATTATGTCAAATCCAATTTCAAAGGAAATTTTTTTGAATGCATTTCGTTTAATGGCTACAGCCAAAACGATGTCGGAAAAATATGAAGCCAATAAAGAAATTACGTCTAAATATGTTCATGCAACTTCTAGAGGACATGAGGCAATACAGTTAGCTCTGGGATTACAGTTATTGCCTCAAGACTGGGTTGCACCTTATTACAGAGATGATAGTATTTTACTTGGTATAGGTATGACTCCATATGAGTTAATGCTTCAAGTTTTTGCTAAAAAAGACGATCCATTTTCTGGAGGAAGAACATATTATTCTCACCCTTCTTTGAATAGACCGAACATGCCTAAAATCCCGCATCAATCTTCAGCAACTGGTATGCAAGCAATTCCTACAACTGGGGTTGCAATGGGTGTTCAATACAAAGAAAAATTAGGCCTAAGTGAAGATTATAACGGATTAAATCCAGTTGTTATTTGTTCTTTAGGAGATGCTTCTTGTACAGAAGGAGAGGTAGCAGAAGCTTTTCAGATGGCTGCGCTAAAACAATTTCCTATTCTTTATTTGGTTCAAGATAATGGTTGGGATATTTCTGCTAATGCGAAAGAAACAAGAGCACAAGACATAGCTGGATATGCTCAAGGTTTTCACGGAATTGAAGTGAGAACAATCGATGGTAGTAATTTTGAAGATTCATATAATACAATAGACGAAGTACTTAAGATTATTAGAAAAGAAAGAAGACCTTTTATTGTACATGCAAAAGTTCCTCTATTAGGACATCACACATCCGGTGTAAGAAAAGAATGGTACAGAGATGATTTAGAAGAGGCTGCAACGAGAGATCCATATCCGAAATTAACGACTAAATTATATTCACTAGGAGTTACACCTTCTGAAATTGACACCATTGAAAAAGAAGTCACTAGTTATGTTGATGAATGTTACGATAAAGCTTTAAATGCTGAAGACCCAGATCCATCTTCCATACAAGATCATATTTTTGCACCGACTCCAATTACTGAAGAATTAGGAGAAAGAGCTCCTAAGGGAAAAAAGAAAACGGTCATGGTGGATAGTGCTTTGTTTGCTGTTAGAGAGTTAATGACAAAACATCCAGAAGCTTTATTATATGGTCAAGATGTTGGAGGAAGATTAGGTGGTGTATTTAGAGAAGCAGCAACGTTAGCACAAACTTTTGGAGACGATCGTGTATTTAATACACCAATCCAAGAAGCTTTCATTATTGGGAGTACTGTTGGAATGTCAGCTGTTGGATTAAAACCAATCGTTGAAGTTCAGTTTGCAGATTATATTTGGCCAGGATTAAATCAGTTATTTACAGAGGTTAGCCGTTCTTATTATTTGTCAAATGGTAAATGGCCGGTGAGTTGTATCATTCGTGTTCCAATTGGTGCTTATGGTTCTGGAGGTCCTTATCACTCATCAAGTGTTGAGTCTATTTTGACAAATATTAGAGGGATTAAAGTAGCATATCCATCAACAGGTGCTGACTTGAAAGGTTTAATGAAATCTGCATTCTATGATCCAAATCCTGTTGTGATTTTAGAGCATAAAGGATTGTATTGGTCTAAAATTCCTGGAACTGAGGGTGCTATGTCTGTTGAGCCAGATGAAGAATACGTAATCCCTTTTGGTAAAGCAAGAGTAGTTAAAGAGGCTGATAAAGTGAAAGTTGAAAAAGGTGAGACTTGTGCTTTAATTACTTATGGTAGGGGAGTGTATTGGGCATTAGAAGCTGAAAAACATTTTGAAGGAAGAGTCGAAATTATTGATTTAAGAACCTTGAACCCTATAGATTTTGATGCTATTAATCGTGTAGTAAGAAAACATAATAAAGTAATCTTAGTTACAGAAGAATCTATTGAAGCTACATTTACACTTGGTTTAGCGGGAAGAATTCAACGCGATAATTTTGAATTTTTAGATGCACCAGTTAAAATAGTTGGTTCAGTTGATACTCCAGCAATACCTTTAAATTCCTCTCTTGAGGCTGCTTTATTGACAAATTCAGAAAAAATTAAATTTTCCTTAGATGAATTATTGAACTATTGACTTAGCGAGTTAAATAACTCGTTTAACACTAAGTGGGCTGCAAGTGTGATTTGAGTGTAGTTTTGTGAGCAATTTCCAAAACCTCCAGCACTTGTATTCCACATTTTTTGTATTAGTTCTTGTCCTCCTGTTGTAGGTTGAATTTTTCTCATCACAGCTGAAACGTTTCCTGATCCAGCATGGTATACATGCATCACAAATAAACGAAACCACAAATCTGATTCATTGTAGCTTATATTATGTCTATTTAAAATATTTTTTGCTTCTGGAATACAAACTTGTTTGATCAATTTTGCTGCACCATATGCAGAACGTTTAAAATCAGCACGTTCATCTAAATAGTCAGTTACTTTTAAGCCATAAGCTCTGGCGACTGAGGGCATAAGCTGAAAAGGGCCATAAGCTCCTGATTCAGATTTTTTCATTTGTGCAGGACTTTCAATCATTAAAATTGATTGTGCATACCATGGGTCAACTCCTAAATTTCTGAACTCTCTTATACCATCGGAAATTGAAGGGGTTACTTCTTTAATTTTATAGAAATCGTTTTTACCAAAAGTTACATTAATCTTAGTGTTAGGATCTAAACCATAAGCCTTTTTTAAACTATCTTTATATGCATGTTTTTGTTGTTCAGTTTGTTTAGACCATTCTTTAAAAGACATTTTGAGTAGTATTTGTCTTGTTGAAGCTACATTAATCAAACAACTATCTTTTGATAGAGTAATAATTTGTTTCCAAAATTGTGTTTGAGGTAGAGAGTCCCAATTATCATTTTTGATCAATTTTGGATCTATTAAGGTAAATTTTTTATTTTCAGTTAGCAAAATATCTTTATCCCACCAATTTGAATTTGAAAATTGAGCAATAGATGAGAAAGAAACAATAATAAATAAAGAGGCAAATATTTTTTTCATAGTCTCAAAAATATAACAACTTACAGTATTTTTAAAATTTTATTTATAATCCTGTCAACATGCTTTTATTAAAAAAGATTTTTTCTCTACCTATATTTTTGATAATCAATATTTATAGGTATCTTTTAAGTCCAATTTTTCCAGCTTCTTGTAGATATAATCCAACTTGTTCAGCATATTTTAAAGAGTCTGTAGAAATATGGGGGCCTATGAAAGGAACAATTTTAGGTTTAAGAAGAATAAGTAGATGTCATCCTTGGGGTGGATTTGGTGAGGATCCAGTTCCAAAAAAATAAATTATTTACCTTTTGCCTTTATAATGGTAATGAGTGTATAAAACATTATTTTAAAATCCAATGCTAAAGATCTATTTTTAAGATATAACAAATCGAATCTCATCCGTTGGATCATTTGTTCAACATTTTCTGCATAACCAAATTTTACCTGACCCCAGGAAGTTATACCAGGTTTGACAATAGTCAATTGTAAAAAAGAGGGTTCTTTTTCTGCAATTTGTTCGATGTAAAATTGTCTTTCCGGTCTTGGACCAACTAATGACATTTCTCCCTTTATTACATTAATAAATTGAGGGAATTCGTCGATTCTTGTTTTTCTTAAAAATTTCCCAAACTTTGTTATTCTTTTGTCGTTGGTACTCGATAATTGTGGACCATTTATTTCAGAATTAATATGCATCGTTCTGAATTTTATAATATTAAAAGGAAGTCCATTTTTACCAATTCTCTCTTGTTTAAAAAAGATAGGTCCTTTTGAAGTTCTTTTAATTATTATTGCTATTAGAATAAAAAAAGGTGTTAAACAAATCAATGAAATACAGGATATTATAAGATCTATCAATCTTTTTATGCTTTTTTGCCACAAGGGCATGCGCTCGAATTTAATCTCTTTTATTAGTAAGCCAAATATATTGTTTTGTTGAATTGTTCCCAATGCAATATCGAAATCTGAAGCTTTAATTTTTACACAAACCCCAAGTCCAGATAGTTTAGCTAGTAATATTTGAAGTTGCTTAGTATTTATCTCATTATCTATAATTATAACTTCTTCAATGTTATTATTTTTAATAAATTGATTTAAATTTTCAAGCTCAACAATTGAATTTTTATCTTGATGTATTACAGAGTCTATGTTTTCTTCGTCTGTTAAAAAAATTCCTACAATACAATTTCCGATACTTTTTTCAATAGAGTTTAATTCTTTCTCAAATTCAGTAACTTGTTTTATTTTACCTATGACTATAGTATTGAAATTATCAGTTTTATTTTGAATTCTTTTAACTTGAATTGAAACAAAAAGTATCCTAAAGGTAGTGATTGCGAAAAATTGAATTGCAAAAAGCAATCCTATTGAAATATAATAGTTTTGGTAAAAGTAAATTTTATCATCAATGATCACAAAAAAGAACAGAATAAAAGTACCAATTAAGGTACCAATAAAACTTTGATTAAAAACTTTTGATCTGTATAATCTTTTTGTATCAATATATGTTCCTTGAATGGTGTAAATAAATAACCAAAAAACAGGAATTAAGACAATGCCTTTAATAAATTGAATGTTAGTTTTAAATTCGCTGTGTTCAATAATTGATTTTCTAGCAAAGTAAAAAAATATCCAAGACAAAATACAAACTGTAAAATCAATTAAGATGAATAAAAAAGTTCTTTTTTTATTTTTCATTATCTATAAATCAATTTGATATTATCTAATAATACAAAGCTTGAATCTGAGTTACTATTATTTGTTACATTAAAATATTGTTCAAAAATTGAATTTTTCATTGAGTACGAAACCATTTGTCTCAAATCGATATATATTTTTTTCCAATTTAAATTTGATTTATCCTGAGAATTCAATGTAACATTTGGATTGTAGGATATTCCAGAAGTATTTGAAACATATACACCTGTTAATAAATTTGTTGTGTTTAAATAATCGAGTTCCAAATAAATATTTTTTCCTTGTGGTAAGCTATTGTTTGAAGTTGTTTTACCTTGCCAAATAGGATTTGTATTTGTAACTAAAACATACCCGTAGTTATTACCGAACTTCATGTATTTTTTATCATTTCCAGTTGCAAATAAATTTTCAAAACCAGGATCAGATTTTAATTTGATTCCCGCATCTTCAAAATCTTCAATCCAAAAAGTACAATCTGTGTAATAAGATGTTTGAGGTTGTATTAGCGTTGTTTTATTTTTGACTAATTCTACATCTAATTTGTAAGGAATACAAAAGGGGTAAATCGTTTTTGATGCTGATATACCATTGTTGAGTATAACAGGATAAACTTTTATTGAATGCTTACCTGTTTCAAGAACAGGTAATTGTATTGGTAATTTGAAAAAACCAATTGTTTTATCATCAATTTCGATGTATGCATTTGAAAAGTTGTGACTTAATTCACCTTCTTTATTTGTTTTATTTGAAATCAAATTCCATTCCTCAATCTTTAACCATGCTGGTTCAGGATTCTTTTTTGCACAAGAAAATAAAAGTAACAGAAGAAAAACAATAGAAATTTTAAGCATATTTTTTAAACGGATAAAAACGTTTTTTATTATGCAAGTTTAGTAAATATTTCATTAAGGATTCTTAATGATGTTAGACCATCTTCAACAGAAGCCTTTGGCTCTTTATTATTGATTATATTATCTTTAAAATCTTCGAGTTGTATTTTAAAGTTTGTATTTTCATCTAATATTTCATTGTAAGAAAGTGCTTTGAATAAATTTTCTCCAAATAATTCAATTTGATTTATTTCAACAGGGAAATTGGATGAAAATAACAGTTTCAAAATAATTCCATTATCAAGATCAATTCTACAATCAATTGTTTCTATAGGATTTTGATTTTCAGGAATTACATAGGTTTGAATTTTTCGTGTTCTAGCTTTTATTATTGAAATGAAACTATCTATTTCATTAAAAAGTAATTCTTTAAAGTAGATTGAAGGTTTGTTTTTGAGAGATTTACGAAAAGATATTAATTTAAAACTTCCTAATGTATCAATAATATCTTTTGCTTGATTTTCAAAACGCAAAGGAGAATTTACTTGTATTATTGTTTCTGCCTCAGTAGCTAATTTGAAGAGTTTTTGCGCACTTTCGAACTTAAGTTCATAAAAGTTTACAATAAAAATAGGGGTTGATTTTTTTATATATGATTCTAATGAATGAAAATTATCTTGGTTTATTTTAATTACAATTCCATCAATATCAATCGGATTTTCATCAGAAATCCAGGTGATTTCATCAAGTAATATTGTGTCAATATTGATTGCTTTAAAAAATAACATATATTTTGAAATATCTATTTACAAAGATATTTCGACACTAATATTAATGAGCTTATAAAACAATAACTTGTAAACAAATAATTTTTCATATAATATTCAAAAAAAAAGCCTCCGAAGAGGCTTTCATTATTGAAACATATCTTTTACTCTTTGAAAGAATCCTTTTTCTGACCCGTCCAGTTTGGGTTGAAAATTTTCACTGTTTTTTAATTTCTCAAGTAGTTCTTTTTCTTCTTTGTTTATTTTGGTAGGAGTCCAAACATTTATGTGTACAAACAAATCACCTGTTCCATAACCTTGGAGTTGTGGTAAGCCTTTTCCTCTCAAGCGAAGCATTTTTCCACTCTGAGTTCCGGGTTCAACTTTTATCTTTGCTTTACCATTTACTGTCGGTATTTCTACACTTTCGCCTAAAACTGCATCTACAAAGTTAATGTATGCATCATAGTGTAAATTTTCACCTTCTCTTCTTAAAGATTCATGAGGAATTTCTTCAATAACTACAATTAAATCTCCAGGTATGCCATTAAAAGGCCCTGCATTTCCTTTTCCTGTAACGCTTAACTGCATTCCTTCTTCAACTCCAGCAGGAATGTCAACATCTATAACTTCTTCTTTACGTTTCAAACCGTTAGCATCTGCATCCGAAGGTTTATAGTCGATAATTTTACCAGATCCTTGACATGTTGGACAAGTAGTTTGAGTTTGCATGTTTCCCAAAAATGTTTGTGCCATTCGGGTAACTCTTCCTGCACCATTACAAGAAGTACATGTTTTAGTTGTAACTCCTTCTGCGTTAACTAACTTATTTACTTTAATTTTTTTCTTTACACCTTCAGCGATTTCTTCTAGTGTTAATTTCATTTTAACACGTAGGTTTGTACCTTTCACAACTCTAGATCCTCCTCCTCTAGATCCTCCAAATCCTCCAAAAGCACCTCCAAATACATCTCCAAATTGACTGAATATATCATCCATATTCATTCCTCCTCCAAATCCGCCACCTCCATTCATTCCTGCATGACCGAATTGATCATAACGAGCTCTTTTGTTTGAATCGCTTAAAACTTCGTATGCTTCAGCAGCCTCTTTGAATTTTTCTTCAGCTTCTTTATCACCTGGATTTTTATCTGGGTGATACTTCAATGCCATTTTTCGGTAAGCTTTTTTTATTTCCCCTTCGTCTGCTCCTTTGCTAACTCCAAGTATTTCGTAGTAATCTCTTTTTTGACTCATCTTAATTGTATTATTGTCCTACAACTACTTTAGCGTATCTGATGACTTTGTCGTTCAAGTAATATCCTTTTTCAACATCATCAATGATTTTTCCTTTCATATCTTCTGATGGAGCTGGAATATTAGCAATCGCTTCGTGTAATTCACTATCAAAAGCTTCCCCTTTGGAAATCATTGATTTTAATCCTTTAGTTTCTAATTGATTTTTAAATTTATTGTAAATCAAATGAAAACCTTCTTTTACGCTCTCAATGTCAGTAGCGTTTTCGTTGTTTGTAATTGCTCGTTCAAAATCATCAAGAACAGAAACTAGCTCTTTTAATATACCTGCATTTGCATTGGCAATTAAATCCAGTTTTTCTTTGTTTGTTCTCTTTCTATAATTATCAAATTCAGAATACAATCTGACAAATTTGTCATTTAATTCAGCGTATTTTTCCTCTGCAGTTGGTTCTTTTACTTCTTCGACTGCTGTTTCATCT
>VFQS010003685.1_pt1 | contig 11595 bp, 9 predicted proteins | sample 3512361 | NCBI WGS metagenome assembly VFQS01 (sample SAMN10412375, study PRJNA504923) | tailings metagenome | isolation source: Relicate 1 Philex TSF3 active mining | place: Philippines | reverse complement strand
AACCAATCTGAAAGGTATGAGTACCTTACCTCTCAAGGAAACAAACTGGGTAATCGTTGCCATTGGAGAAAACGAAGGAGCTTCCTTAATGACAGTGGGTATTTTAAAGAGCATGGGCGTAAATAAAATTATTTGTCGTTCTCTTTCAAAAACCCACGAGTATATTTTGGCCGCAATGAATATTCATGATATTGTGCATCCTGAAAAAGAAGCAGCACAACAACTTTCCCACCGGCTTACTTATAATCTTGGAAAGGAAATGTTGTTTATTGATAACGACCATTCTGTGACAGAAACCTTAATTCCATCCTGGATGGTAAATAAAAAATTGGCAGATTTAGACATAAGAGGTAAATTTAAAGTGAATATTATTTCGGTTTTAAGAGATGAAAATGTATCAAAACCTAAATCTAAAGTGGATGTTGAAAAAATATGTAAAGGGGTAATTACCCCCGAATTTGTATTTATGGAAGGAGATATTATTGTTACTTTTGGGAAAAATGACGACATTAAGGAAATGATGAACGCTAAAGTTTAATATGTTTTTATGGAAAAACTAGATGTTCTTAATCAGGTGGCAGATTTCCATCGCACGTTCAAACACCCCCTACCTGTTGATCCGGCGATTCCCTCAAAGGATCGTTGCCAACTGAGGATTTCACTCCTCAAAGAAGAATTAACAGAATTGGAAGATGCTATTCAGGCAGGTGATTTGGTGGCTGTAGCCGATGCCTTTTGCGATCTGCAATATGTTCTTTCAGGTGCTATCTTGGAATTCGGACTTGGCACCAAATTTAAGGCCCTTTTCGATGAGGTTCAACGGTCTAATATGAGTAAATCTTGCGCTACTCTTGAAGAAGCAGAGCAAACGCAAATTCACTATAAAGTAACAAAAGGAGTGGATAGTGTGATTGAATCATCAGAAGACCATTATTTAGTGTACAGAGCCGATGACAGAAAAACCCTCAAATCTATTCATTATTCACCAGCAGATTTAGCAACTATTTTATTTGAAAAATAACACCCATGCTTAGAATATTACCCACTTTGTTCATTGCCATTTTATTGAGTTGTTCAAACTCGAATGGCCAACCTGAACTTAAAAAAAAGAATAGTCAGACGACAGAAATTTTAAATTTTCTTGCCGATGATAAGCTCATGGGGCGAAGAACCGGTGAACCCGGGAATAATGAAGCCGCTCAATATATTGCCGATAAATTGAAATCTTATGGTGTTTCTTTTGCTCCGGGCATGGATTCCTATTTTCAAAAAATTCCCTTTTCTGTGTTTAAACCAACTGAAAAGTATAGCCTGGTTTTGAATAATGTTACTTTCGACCCCATTTCAGATTGTTTGATTTTAAGTGGGAAGGCTAATTTTGAAAATGTTCCGGTGGTTTTTGCCAAATATGGCCTTATTAATGAAGAAACCGGTGTAAGTGACTATGATGGCCTGGATGTGGAGGGGAAAATTGTCATCGTTTTACCAGGTGAACCTGATAATTCTCAGCAATCAGCCGTTATGAGTGCCTCAAAAAAGAAAAGGGCACTGGCCATAAAACATAAAGCGGTGGCCTTGCTCGAACTTTACCAACTTAATACGCCATGGTCCTTTTTTACCAATTATTTTAGCAGAGAAACCCTTCAATTGGAGGATGCCGAGGAAGGTGATAAAGATCAACTTATTGTCGGTTGGGTAAAAGATAAAGGTGACCTTATTAAAAAGGAGTTGATCGCAGGAAAAGTTAAAATGACTGGCTCTGTTTCAGCGAGCGGAAGCACCACTATCCCAAAACCTTCCCAAAATGTTATCGGGGTTATCGAGGGCACTGATTCAAGTCTAAAAAATGAATATTTACTCCTCTCTGCCCATTATGACCATGTTGGAACAGGAAAAAAAGGTGGGGTCTTTACTTCGAAGGATTCAATCTTTAATGGAGCCAGAGATAATGCTATGGGAACTGCAGCTATTTTACATGCCGCAGCCGCATTGGCTAAAAAGAAACCTCAGCGCTCTATCATCTTTTTAGCCGTTACCGGTGAAGAGGTAGGAATGCTGGGAAGTAAATATTATTCCGAAAATCCTGTTATTCCGCTCAATAAGGTAATATTTAATCTCAATACAGATGGGGCTGGGTACAATTCTACAAAACATATTTCAGTGATAGGTTGGGGGAGAACTGGAGTAGATAGCCTCATTTCAAAGGCAACCAGAAAAATGGGACTGGATGTTTTTAAAAATCCAGCCGCTGAGCAAAATCTATTCGACAGGTCAGATAATGTCTCTTTTGCCGCAAAAGGTGTCCCCGCGCTTACTTTTTCACCTGGTTTCGATGCCTTTGATGAAGAAATTGCAAAATATTATCATCAGGTTGGAGACGAAGCTGATACTGTGGATAAAGCCTATTTGTTGAGATTTTCACAATCGCTGGCCTATCTTGCCAGGCTCATAGCTGATAATCAGGTTTTGCCAAAATGGGTGACAGGAGATAAATATGAAGAAGCTGGCCTTAAACTGTATCGCAAATAGTGGAAAAATTAATGGATGCAAATATTCCTTCTCCGGCTCGGTATCATAATACGGGTATTGCAGCTATTGCACTGGCTGCTATTCTCTGGAGTACAGGTGGCTTGTTTATTAAGTGGATAAATTTACCGCCTATCTCTATCCTAACTTATAGAGCGTTTTTTGCAGCGATGCTTTTTTTACTTGTTTTTAGTAAGAAAGTACTCGTTTTAACGCCTAAAATTCTGCTGGTATCTTGCTTTTATGCTTTGTTGGTCGGAACTTTTGTTTTTGCAACGAAATTAACTACTGCGGCAAATGCCATTTTTCTACAATATACAGCACCTTTGTATCTTATTATTCTGGAGCCATGGCTCTTTAAGTATAAGTTATCTCTCCAAAATGGATTAACTGCCGTTTTCTGTATGCTGGGTATGGGCCTCTTCTTTTTAGATGAATTTTCTTTGGGAGGGCTACTTGGTAATCTTTTAGCGCTTTTTTCTGGTATTGCCCTCGCCGGAATGATGCTTGCTCAAAGGAATAACCCACAACATCATCACGAAGCGTCTATATTTTGGGGTAATGTTTGGGTTGTTATTATTGGGTTTGCTTTTACAGTGAATGCACCATTTCCCACCGTGAACGATTGGTTCATGCTATCATTTTTGGGCTTTATTCAAATTGGAGTGGGCTACATGCTTTTTACCTTTGGCTTAAAAAGAGTTTCAGCCTTGGAAAGTTCTCTGGTCGCAATGCTAGAGCCTATCCTCAATCCGGTTTGGGTGATGATTGGGTTTGGTGAAATGCCAGGTTTTTTTGCCATCGTTGGCGCAGGAATTATTATTGTCGCCCTGGTATTCAGGACAATATATACGACCTACGTGAAAATATAAAATTTTTTTTTAATATGTTTGCGAGTAATGTTAATTTTACTTACTTTCGTACAAGTTTGTATTTCACGTCAAATGAATGAAGTATAAATGGGTAATCTAAAATAATGAGTAAGGGGCTTCATTTTGTGAAGCCCCTCTTTATTTAAAACGGGAGTGGAGTACCCTCCGTTTCCGTTTTTTTCCTAAAAGCAACTTGTAGTTGTTCCAGTATAGGTAAATTAGATCGATTAGTTATCTCTCGTCCGTCAATATTGTTCACTCTGGTTAATTCTCCCATTGTACCCGTGCAAAAAACTTCATCGGCACTATAAAATTCTGTTACAGATAAATTTTTCTCCTTAAAAGGAATACCTAAATCTTTACATATATCAATAACATGGGAACGTGTAATGCCCGGAAGGCCATTATCAGCAAAAGGGGTTAACACTTCCCCTTTCCGAATCATGAAGACGTTAACGCTGTTTGCTTCCGATACAAATCCATGCTGATCTAACATTAAGCCTTCGTCAACCCCGGCAAAGTTTGCTTCAATTTTTGCTAAAATGTTATTTAACAGATTGTTATGATGAATTTTTGAGTCGAGAAAAAGGGGAGAATTTCTTCTGATAGCGGTAGTTACCATTTTTATATCAGGAGGAAAAACAGGTGGTTTCCACTCGGCTAAAACAATGAGCGTGCAACCTTTAGTGTTTAACCTTGGATCCATCCCGGAGGTGATTTTCTCGCCTCTGGTTAACGTTAACCTTATGTGTGCGTTGTCTCGCATACCATTGGCCTCCAGTGTTTTAAAAATAGCATCTTGGATAAACTCCTTTGATGGGACTTGTTTAAAATCCAGCGCATGAGCGGATAACGACATTCTCTCTAAATGTTTTTCAAGGCTAAATATCCTGCCTGAATATACTCTTAATCCTTCCCATACCGCGTCGCCGCCTTGTACAGAACTATCAAAAACTGATACTTTTGCTTCGGATCTGGGGTATAATTTATCGCCAACGTATATAAAAATATTCTCATTGGCGATGTTATATGTTTGTAACATAATATGTTCATTTTAAAATTCAGGAAACTTTTAAACTTTTATCTATCAACTCAGCGTAAAATGGGGCACACTCAGCCGCCAATGGCTCCAGATGAGGGGGTAAAATGGTTTCTTTCTCAATATATGGTTTAAAACCTTCAGATCGATGAACTTCTGCATACCAGTGGGGTGCCCATATTCCATCATATTCCTTTGGACCTGCAGCCCATTGGAGCATAGTGGGTAAATAAGGTATACCACACAAATAACATATTTTCTCCAACATGGCTGCTGGATTTATAAGCAAGTCTTTAGCATCTACAATTGCGGTTAAGGCATTATTTTCATTCAAATAGTGATATAATTTTTGTTGTAGTGCAACGCCTATATCTTCTATACATGGATTAGGAATAACTTTGGCATAAGATGCTATTATTTCTCTCGGATTTCTAATCAACAGAATATTTAAGGTTTTAGTCATAAAACCCCAATCTATGTCAATTAAATGATGGGTCATCTGTTTGAAAAATAAGATATTCTTTTCTGCAGGGCCAAATATGATATCATTTATAACATCTGCACCATTATTTAGCTGACAGGCTATGATTTGGTCTTTAACAGGATGTACAGCCTCCGTGGGAGTGCGCAATAAATAATGGGCATATAAGGGTTCATCAAATGCCTGAACGTCGGGTCTTTCTCCAAATGAATACATAAAAGCGGTACTCACATTCCTGGGACTAGACCAAACATTCAATCGGGTTGGATTTGGAATCATTCAATTTTTTTTCGAATATAGGTCGATTTTTTCAATTTAAAATATCCATTTTACTAAAATATTGTTAATAGCTTTACTATTTTAATTTACCTACCTGAATTTATAATATAAAATAACTTAATTTTTGACTTGTGGCTCGATTTTTATTTGTCTGGACCTTGTTAAATTGTTTACAGAGCGGTTTTTCAGAATTGTTCGCTGGAAATAAACCATTGGATGGCTTATATCCCGGTTTTGTGTTAACGCTGAATGGCTATCAACTTACAGGACAAATTGGTGATATTATGGAAATGAATGGAAATCATTCTGTTATTTTTGTCAACGATTTTGGTTCCATATACAGTTATCATCCAAGGATGATCAGTGGTTTTTATTTGAAAACAGAAAGAAACTCATTGTTTTATGAAAGTAAGTTCGACGGTAAACATTGGTTATATCTCCAGCTTTTATTTCGAGAAAAGGGCGTTTCTCTTTATCAGCTGCCAGTAGATAGAATCCAATGGATATATGATAAAGGTATATCAAGGCCTTTTTCCTATCCAGTGATAGAATATTTTCTCGATGTTTCCAACTATGGTAATCCAATAAAATTGACAAGGGCAACCTACAGGAAAAAATTAATGATGTTATTTAAAAAGAGAAATCTTGATTTAGCCGCAAAAATAGGTAAGCCTGGATATAGGTTTCATAATTTGCCGGAGATTATCAAACAATTCACGCAAAGCTTGCTAGACAAGGAAAAAATATTACTTTAGTATTATTTACGTCGGATCTTCACTCGTTTCCTGGTAAAAGGTAGCATCTGTATGTATAAAATGCAACAGAATAGCTATCGCAAAAGGATTATTTCCCTTTCCTATACCACAATTTTGAACGAGGTCTTTTTGGGGCAAATAGTGCAGATAATACCCGTATTCTGACACCAGCGCTACCGTATCGTTTGTAATCTGTTCTGCAAAATCGAGTAAATCAAATCTGGATAATCCTTGAAAAAGCAGCCAGTGCATCAATAGGGACATGCCCCCACGGCCCGGTTTTTCCACTTGAGTAACATCGGCATATAGAGAATTTGAGGCTAGTTTATAAAAGTCAGGTTTATCAAAATTTAAACGCAAAGCACCCAGCATAGCTTCCGCTTGTTCCTGAACAGGTATACCAGCCAGTAGAGGCAGCAAGCCGCCAATGGAACCCGATAATGGAAGTTCTTTAGTAATTAAATCATACCCGCGATAGATACCATATTCCTCGTCCCATAATTGTTCATTCATACTGTAAAGAGCCAGTTCATTCCACTGAATGATCTCGCTTACATTTTTTCTGATGAATTTTCCCATAGCTATTAAAGCCTCATTAGACCAACAAAGGAGGGTATTGACTACAGGATCTTTCATACCCCATTCTTTTTCAGGATTTAGAGTGGAAATCAGTAGGTCTTTTTGTTTGTTGAACAGGGCTGATGAAATATCCTCCACCGTCGATTGATTTCTTTTTTTCCATTCGCTAAGGGATTCATCCCAGGCACAAGATGTTGGCATAAGGGATTCAATAGGGTGGAAAATGGAAACAAGCCCATCTTCCTCAATATCTCTATGTTCGTACCAATATTGGTGGGAATGAACCAACTTTTCAAAATACTTCTTAACGAGCTTCCGACCTATTTTTTTATCTTCAATCTCTTGAACATACTGCCAGATGATGCCTGCATGAAGTGGAACCTGTACAAAAGGGGTTTCAATGCCCTCTATAAACAATGCCATTCGCCCATCTTCTTGCTGACTTTCAAATAAGGAATCTAATATGGTTTCTGCCTTTTCTACAGGGAGTTTTGAGCCTCCAAGTAAAAAGAAATAAGGGGAGAAATAAGGCTCCGTTTTAAAAACAAGTAGTTGATCGTCTGTTAGTTCAATGGAAGATTGAAATAAATTTCCTGCTGCGTTCATAGATCTGTTTTCATCATAGTATCGTAAAAACTCAAAGATATTGATAATTTTTTTAATGTAATCAAATTATTTATATTTTATATGTGCTAATTAGTTATTTTTAGGCTATTTAACTAATCAAATTACACAATATGGTTCCTATTCGCTGGGGGATTATAGCTCCTGGAAGGATAGCAAATAAATTTGCTTCCGATTTTTCTTTGATTCGTAATCAATCTATTACCTCTGTTGCCAGTACGAATATTGAGCGAGCCAGCGAGTTTGCAGATAAATATAATATGTCCTCATTTTATGGAGACTACAGGGAGATGTTGACAAAGGAAAAGCTCGATATAGTATATATTGCCTCACCTCATTCCTTTCATTTTGAACAGGCAAAAATGTGCCTCGAAATGGGCGTTTCTGTTCTTTGTGAAAAGCCGGTAACCATTCATTCGGGACAATTAAAATATCTGTTATCTCTAGCCGCCGAAAAAAGATTATTCTTTATGGAGGCTCTTTGGACCGTTTTTCTTCCTACTTATACCCAAATTTTTGAACGCATACAACAGGGGGATATTGGATCGGTTATTAGCGTGAAAGCTGACTTTGGGTTTCAAATGCCTTTCGATCAGGATAACCGGCTTTTTAATCCTTCTTTAGGCGGAGGTAGTCTCCTGGATATTGGTATTTATCCTCTCTTGCTGGCTACTTTATGTCTTGGTTATCCAAAAGAAATTAAAGCATTGGCCTCACTGACTGAATTACAGGTTGATGATGAAATCGTGGCTATTTTAAAGTATAAAAATAATGGCTTAGCTCAAATTCAATCTACCATACGTGCAAATACCAGAACGGAGGCCTTCATATTCGGTGAAAATGGAAGTATTTGGGTGCCTAACAGATGGATAGATAGCCAAAAATTTTATGTGTTTAAATCAGACGGGCAAGTAGATTTGATTCACTCTCCATGGAAGGGTTTTGGCTACCAATTCCAGATTTTAGCTGTAGAACAATGTTTGGCTCAGGGTCTTTTTGAAAGCCCATTGGTACCCCATTCTCTCAGTCTTCAACTCATGAATCAAATGGATGAAATAAGAAAGCAAACAGGAATTGTTTATCCAGAAGATGCGATTAATTAGGGATAATAAATATTTATTTTTTACCACAATTTATTGGCTAATAGTATTTTATTATTTTGATCACGAATTTCAAAATGTATAGAAGGTTTGCTCCAGTTTATGTGAAGTAATCCGAAATTTAAACTGACAATTAATTTTCCAATGCGGTATTTATTAGGTTCTTCTCTTAATTCGCCCCAGGTATGTGTCAGTCCGCTACTGGTTATTTCGGGCAGATCAAGGTCACTTGTCTTCATCCTGCTGTATTCCGCAATGTGCCTGTCCCCACTTAAAATTATGGGATTCTTTGGCTTTGTTTCAATTAACAAATCTAACAACCGTTTTCTTGCTTTGGGAAAATTAGCCCATTTTTCAAATCCTTGTTCTTCTGAGATAACCTGAATGCCATTGGCAATAATATGAACATCAGCTTCACTGTTAGTTAACTCCCTTTTTAACCAGGCCCATTGCTCCTCCCCCAGAATATCACCTGTCTGATTTATTTCATATCTTTTTCCTTCCATTTTGCTTGATTCCAAAGCATCCCGAAAATATCTGGAATCAACCAATAGAAGCTTTATTTTTTGTCCTTTTGGACCAAAGGTATAAGATTGATAAGCTCCCTCATGGTTCCAGACGGGTGCATCTCTCGGTACATCCAGAAAATCGAGCATTAATTTTTTGCTTTCCCGCTTGTAAGGATATTCTTTGCCTCCATCATTTATTCCGTAATCATGGTCATCCCAAATTCCCGTTATTTGTGTCTTTTTTCTAAAAGCAGAATAATCTTTTCCGCTTTTTTGTTTCATGTATTTTTCGTGTAAGACCTTCATATCTTCACTGTCACCGTAGATATTATCCCCTGTCCAAACCCATAGATCGGGCTGATTTTGAGCAACAGCCTTCCAAATATCCTGTGGAAGATCCTGCCTGTCGCATGAACCAAAAGCTATGGTTGTAATAGCATGTTTGGTGTTCCATTTTTGACCTTCATATAGTGCCTCCTTCTCTGAAGTAGCTTTTTTTGCCAATTGGCAGCCTGAAAGAAACACAAAAGTAAACAGAAGGAAATACAGCGTTTTCATGAAGTAATGTTTTATCAAAGATACCATTAAATGTAGTCAAAGATTGGAATTTTATCATAAATTCGAATTTTATTACATTTTTTAATGACAAAATTTAAATGGGTATTATAATTTTTTATGCCATTTTAATTAGGTAATTTTTATTTATTTAATAATATAATACTGATTTTTGATGGTGGATAAGGCAATTACAGACTGTTTTTTTGAAATGCTAAGGGTTAGCCTTCGTAAAATTGTATGTAAAGTCAGGTTGATAATGCTTATCTAAAAAGGAAATTAAGTTGCATAGAACTTTTAAAAAAGGTAATTTTACACTTCGTTTTGCCCTTTCCTTTATATACCAATATTTAAAAAAACTTAATTAATCCTTTCACCTCATTAGGGAGTGGGCTTATTATAATTATGGAAAATAGCAAAAATAAACCTATCATTTCGAAAGGGCTTTATACGCCTCAATTGGAAAGTGATGCCTGTGGTACTGGACTTATCGCTAATCTCAAAGGAAGTAAGTCTCACGAATTAATAGACCAAGCCTTACAAATGCTTGAAAACATGGAGCATCGGGGCGCTTGTGGTTGTGAACCAAATACAGGCGATGGTGCGGGCATTTTAATACAAATCCCTCATTTGTTTTTCCAGCATAAGGCAAAAGAACTTGGTTTTATCCTACCCGACGAGGGGCAATATGGGGTTGGAATGATCTTTTTTCCAATGGATCGTGTGTTGAGGGATCAATGCCGCGTTCTTTTAAATGATTATATCGATGAGTGTGATTTTGAACTTATAGGATATCGAGACGTACCAACCCAAAATGAATCGCTCGGTGCTTCTGCCTTAATGGTTGAACCTAAAATTGAACAGGTATTTGTAAAACCTAAATCTCCATTGGACAAAAAATCTTTAGAGAGAAAGTTATACATATTAAGAAAATTTGCAACCCACAATATTTATCATACTTATCCTCAGGCTAAAGATCATTTTTATATTCTTTCTTTTTCTTATAAAACCATTATTTATAAAGGTCAGCTAACTACCTATCAATTAAAACCTTACTTTCTCGATTTGCAGGATGAACTTTGCACCTCGGCCATTGCTCTTATCCACTCCAGATTTTCAACAAACACAGTGCCTAAATGGAAATTGGCACAGCCTTTTCGGTATATAGCTCATAATGGAGAAATTAATACCATAACAGGTAATGTAAACTGGTGGAGATCAAAGGAAAAAGAACTGGTTGCCGCAATTTTTACACCGGAAGAACTTGAAAAGCTTAAACCTATTTGCGGGGAAAGCTTATCTGATTCCGGAAATTTTGATAATGTTTTAGAGTATATTGTTCTTTCAGGATTTTCTCTGCCACATGCTTTGATGATGATGATTCCTGAAGCCTGGGAAGAAGCAGATAGAATGAAGGACGAGAAAAGAGCCTTTTATGAATATCACAGAACGCTCTCTGAACCTTGGGATGGTCCTGCCTCCATCTGTTTTACTGACGGTATTGTAGTAGGTGCAACTCTCGATCGAAATGGTTTACGCCCCTCTCGATACTGTTTGCTGGATGATAGCACACTCATCGTTGCTTCAGAAGCAGGTGCGCTGCCTGTAGATCAAAGTAAGGTGGTGTTAAAAGGCAGGTTGCAACCTGGAAAAATGCTTATCGCTGACTTAGATGAACACAGAGTCGTTGGCGATGAAGAGTTGAAAAGAATAATATGTGAGCGTTTTCCTTATCGTCAGTGGTTGAATGACCATAAAATTAATCTGAAGGATCTCCCTCTTACTACTTCCGTTTCTTATCAACAAGACGAGAAGACTTTATTGAGAAATCAACACCTGCATGGGTATTCAAAGGAAGACATCAGTGTTCTTTTGTTACCCATGATGGTTGATGGGCAGGAGCCTCTCGGTTCTATGGGCATTGATACCCCTCTCGCCGTGCTTTCACATCATTCTCAGCATTTGTCAAACTATTTTAAACAATTATTTGCTCAGGTAACAAATCCGCCAATTGACCCTATAAGGGAAAGGTCGGTGATGTCCATTTTTGCTATGTTGGGCGGTGCGCCAAATCACATGAATCTGACACCGGAAAGGGCCAATTTCATTCATTTGGAAAGCCCTATTCTGTCGAATGCCGAGCTAGCTAAAATAAGAGATATTTCTGTAGGTCCATTTAAATCGGGTGTAGTCAATCTTGTTTTTAAAGCGGATGGACAAGCAGGACGATTAAAAGCAGCTATAGACCATATTTGTGCCGTAGCAGAAGATATGGT
>VFQS010003684.1_pt1 | contig 11595 bp, 12 predicted proteins | sample 3512361 | NCBI WGS metagenome assembly VFQS01 (sample SAMN10412375, study PRJNA504923) | tailings metagenome | isolation source: Relicate 1 Philex TSF3 active mining | place: Philippines | reverse complement strand
CCAGGCACTGCCTTCGTCACACCACTACACTCTTTACTCAGAGGGCCGCGACTTCAATTTTTTTCTCAGTGTCAATCTTATGTCGGGTCGCGTCCCTCCAGGCTACTTATTCGTACTAGAAAATCAGAGCACATTTACCCCACCTCTAGTATGTCAAATAGCCTTCACAAGCAAGTCGCAAGGCGAGCGCTAGAATGAACAAGAAAAAAGCCCACCCCAACCCAGTACTGTTGTACTAGGTCAGAGTGGGGGTCAAATGAAAAATGGTTTTTTGTTTTGTCCATTTTTTCTTGATGTAAGGGGGTTTGTGTATTTTGTAGTGGTGTAAGGGGTTTTGCGCATTTTGTAGTGGCATATGATGTGTGGTGGTGGTACTATCTGTCCTCCTTGGCGAACTCAACTGTGATGTTGTTCTTGCCAATAGTAAGGCGGCCATACTCGCTCTCATAGGCGCGGGCACTATCAGTGGGCTTGAGGAATTTGATGAGAGCGAAGCCCTTGGTGGTGCCGAAGTAGGGGCTGCTCTTGTCCATATTCTTGGGGATGTAGATGTCCTTGATGGGGCCATACTTCTCAAAGATGCCGCGCAGGGCCTCTACAGTGATGTTGCGGGGCAGGTTGCGGGTGATGACAGTCTTGATGCCAGGTGTGTATGCGGGCACTGTAGGAGAGTAGACAGCTGGTGTGATAACTGGCTTCTCTGCGAACTTGACACGCCTGCTGTGAGAGCAGATGGTGGTAATGTCAGGCTCATCAGAGCTGATGCTTGCAACACTAGCACTGCGGCTGCGCTCAACATCAAGTCCAGGGATATCACCCCAAGCAATCTTGCCCTCCCATAGCTGCATCAGGATGGGGTCATCTAGGAACAGGTTGGCAAAGTCCACTGCGAGAGACATCTTGTTCTTGGCAGTGGGTAGGCTTGGATAGGCTTGGATAGGCTTGGATCTCTTGAAGGCTGGAAAGCTGGTTGTTGAGCGTGTGTGCTAACTCAACGGATATTTATCCACACCCATTCTCTTAGCCCCCACTCGTTTCAATTTTTTTCTGAATTTGACGATTTTCCCGTACACAAGGGAGGGAGGGGGGGGTAGGGGTCCTTGTACAAGTAAATCAATTTTTATTTGTGATTGACAAAAACAAGTTGGTCTAAGAGGGCCGCCACCCCCTCCCCCCCCTGCGCGTGTGCGCGTGCGCGCCTATGGGCACCCCCCCCTCCCCTCCCCTGTCAAAGTATCAATTGCAAATAAAATTTGACGTATAGTAGGACGCGTAAGGGCGCAAATCGTGTGCGACCCCCCAGAATCGTCAAATTCAGAAAAAAATTGAAAGCGAGGGGCCCCCTAAGACAGAGGTGTGTATAAAGCGACGATAGGCCATAACACAGCCTATCACTCAGTATCCAAGCGTCCAAGCGTCCAAGCACTTCCAAGCATTCCAAGAAGTACTCCAAGATGTCCGCTGCAGATCTGCCCACTGCTTCCCCAATTGAGTCCAAGACCGCCGAGCCCATTGAGCTGGAGGCCCTGCTGGCGAATCTCAAGTCCCTAGAGGCTGCTGACCTGTTCAAGGTTATGAAGCAGGCCCTCTCTGAGGCTGAGAAGCGCAGCAAGGGTACTGCTGCCAAGAAGGGTGCTGCCACCGCCAAGAAGGCTGGTAGTATGCCTAAGGGTGTGGTTCCCAAGCAGCTGCGCAAGCCGCGCGCCTGGGTGGACTTCACTCTTCAGCACGCGCTGGAGAATGGTTGGGAGCCCTTTGTGGTCTATCAGACCAAGAAGGACAAGAAGACAGGCGAGGAGATTGTGGAGGAGATTGAGATGGCCGGCTCTGAACTGCACGATGGCGCGTGGGTTTATGAGGGCTCTGTCACTGAGAAGTGCCCTACAGGCAAGCAGATCATCCAGAAGGACGCAATGTCATTGAGCAAGCAGCGGTGGGCCCCCAAGACCAAGGAGGGCACTCATCCTGATCTCTATGCTGAGTTTGAGGCGCAGTATGTTGAGGAGGCCGATGAGGCCGACGAGACAGAGAGCACCACTAGCAGCAAGAAGACAGTTGTGCGCCTGACGGCCGCTGAGAAGGCAGCTGCAGCTGAGGCCAAGAAGGCAGAGAAGGAGGCAGAGAAGGCTGCTAAGAAGGCAGAGAAGGAGGCAGAGAAGGCCGCCAAGAAGGCAGCTAAGGAGGCAGAGAAGGCGGCAGCTAAGGCTGAGAAGGAGCGGGAGAAGGCAGCCAAGAAGGCAGAGAAGGAGGCTGCAAAGAAGCCTACTGCCAAGTCTCCTATCCCAGCAGCAGCCGTCAAGAAGCCAGTTGCAGCTGCCAAGCCAGTGCCCGCCAAGGCAGTTGCCAAGCCCGCCCCTACCCCAGTGAAGGCCCCTGTCAAGAAGGCTGCTGCCCCAGCACCTGAGCCAGCGTGGTCTTGCCCTGAGGATGGCTGCGCATACCCCTGGCCCTACAAGGGCAAGCAGTACCTGCGCACCAGTGACAATCTTGTGTGGGAGCGCAGTGCAGATGGGGGCTATGGCGATTGGGCGGGTGTGTATCTGCCAGCAGAGGACCGCATTGATGACAGCGTGCCAGAGCCAGAGGAGGAGGAGCAGGAGGAGTAGAGCCACAAATACCACTAGAAAAGTAGAAAACCAAATCACATAAAAAGCGTTTACACTACTTGAAAGCAGAAGAGAACAGTACAAAAAACCAAATCACATAAAAAGCGTTTACAGTACTTGAAAGAAGAAGAGAACAGAACCAAAACAAAAACCCATTTTTAATTTGACTATTACTATAAGGGGTATATCTCTTATTTTTTGCGGCATACTACTTGTTCATAGTAGTAACACACGTTTGGATACTAGTATTAACTGGTATTATAAGGAGGAGTATTCCTTATTTTTATGACACTATACTTATTCATAGTAGTAACTCGTGATCAGATACTAATACTTTATGATGCTAGGCTAGAAAAAATTGAAGTCGTATGTGCTCTAAAGTATACTGTGAAGCGTTACAACAGAGTCCTTATATTTACATCCGCCTAGTATTTCTGTTCCTCAAAGAACCCGTCTCTTTAATACAGTAAGAGCTCTTATTCCAAGCCCCGCAGAATGGATTACAACCAGGAGCGGATTGCGTTCCCTGTGTCCTATCACCAGTGGGACGAGCAGAAGTGCGACCTATTTGAGTTCTTTAGACTAACTACAGGGTCAGGACGTATTCGGCTGCACAATGCTGCTGACCCAGTCTTCTTCACCAACATCGCCTATGACAAGGGCAACAAGCGGGTGATGCTCTTTGAGTGTGGCGGCTGGGCGCGCTACCTGGATGATGCAGAGAATGCCACACTGTATGAGGTGTTGATTCTGATGGGGTTTGGGCGGCGCGGCTGGGGTGACAACTCGCCCGAGGATGTGGTGCACACCATCCGCATTGAGGAGTGCGATGATGGGCAGAAGACAGTGGTTGATCTACTGAACACGGCTGTGTCGCGCATCTGTGATGCCCAGATCCTCAACTACTAGATAGCGAAAGACAAATGCAAACTACAAAACAAAACAAAACAAAACAAAACAAAACAAAAAGAAAACCATTTTTAATTTGGTACTGAGAAAAAATTGAAGACATATATGGACTATATAGTAATTGCCGTTCCAAGCCCTTTGTTCTAAGTCCCCTTTATTCCAAGTCCCCTTTGATCCAAGTCCCCTTTGATCCAAGATGTCTCAGAGCTTTACTAAGAGGCTCATCAACAATTTCCTACGTGATACTGCTCCAACTAGAGCAATGAGTCTTACCAGACTGTTTGACATCCCCTATCAAGTTACTGAGGTGTATCTAAATCCATATGATTCATATACAGTCATCAATGTCACAATGGAGGACCAAGTAATGATCTATCCAACAGTGATTGTTCATCAGCAACCAGATAGCCCAAATACAGTGATTGATATTGAGTAAACACATCAAAAATGAAACTCAGAAAATGAAACTCAGAAAATGAAATAAAATTAAAAACCAAAATAAATAATTTTTGTTTGCAAACTATTTTTTGAATGCATCTAAAATAAAATGAAACTCAGAAAATAAAATTATTTAGATATCATTTATTTTTTCTAAACTATTTTTTTTGAAATGATCTCAAACTATTTTTGAATGCATCAAAATAAAATGAAACTCAGAAAATAAAATTATTTAGATATCATTTATTTTTTCTAAACTATTTTTTTGAAATGATCTCAAACTATTTTTTTGAAATGATCTCAAACTATTTTTTTGAAATGATCTCAAACTATTTTTTTGAAATGATCTCAAACTATTTTTTTGAAATGATCTCAAACTATTTTTTTGAAATGATCTCAAACTATTTTTTTGAAATGATCTCAAACTATTTTTTTGAAATTTGAAGACATAATCAAAAATAAATAAAGGTGTAATCAGCAAAATGTTTGTACAAAAGCCCTCACCATATTTTCAACAAAATCAAATGAGAGTAGTGAATAAGGCTTTTAATAGCCTATCATTTAGAGGTAATAGAGGCTACCCAACAAACATTCATATTAAGCCACAAAAAGGACAACTGAAACAAAAGACTTTACAAAAGGCTGCAACATATGGAGCCATTATTACTATCAAAAGAGATAAAGGGGATCTCTATGCACTAGTTCAAGGTAGATATACAGGTAAATGGTCATTTCCAAAAGGTCATTCAAATGAAGGCGAGCTGCCTCTTGAGTGTACTTTGAGGGAAGTAGGAGAAGAGACAGGAATTGATAAACTACCAGAACCAACTGAATACTTACAAGTAGGTTATGGTAACTATTATCTATTTACTCTACCAGAACAAATTCCACTTATTCCAAGGGACATTAATGAAATTATGGATACAAAGTGGGTAACATTAGAGGAGATGGAGAGGATGTCCTTGAATGCGGATGCAAGTCTATACCTTTCTAAAGAAAAGCGTTGGCGATCTCAAAGGATTGCCGCAGAAAACAGTTAATGAGTAAGTCTCTCAGTAATAAAACCCTTAATTAAAATAAGGATGTTAAGTGTGAAAACAGATGAGATATATGGCAAGAATGATGTAGTGAATTCAAATGATTTACGGAAACACATAGTTAATATAGATAGTCGCTTTAGAAAGTCATATTTAGAACCACCGACTGATTTTTTATACCAATTTGCCCATCCATATAAGAATGTTATAAAAGCCCGTGTGGCATCTGTTGAAATCCCTATAGGATTCTATAACTTTTCTAAAGTGAAAAAGAATACAATGTTTCGTATTGATGCAACAGATTATTTAGGAAATGTACAGAATCTACAAGTAACAATTCCAGATGGTGATTATAGTCCACAGAGTCTAGTACAAATAATTCAAGATCAATTTAATGCTATAAGGGATACATATGGATTATTTTTTAGAATTATACTAGATCCAATAACTAGAAAAGTAACAATTTATCACGATGGTACAGCACCACCACCTTGTCCAGTAACACCAACACATAGTCCAGTAACATATGGAATAACATTTTTAATGATAGGAAATGAAGCCCGTGAATTTGATTTTGGTCTAGGATATAATTTAGGGTTCTGTAAACATTTTTATTGTGTGGATGCACCATACAGTATAACAGGTGAATCACTTATTAATACATCAGGTGATAATTATTTTTTATTAGGAATAGATGATTATTATACAGTAGAGCATAAAACAAATAATGATTATATTCAGTGTTTAGCGAAAATATTAGTGAAGAGGGATAATAATGGAATAATTTTCGACGATGGCTATACCGTGCTGTCAAATGATATAATATTTCCACGACCAATTGATTTAAAGCAGGTAAGAGTTAGACTGCTGGATATGTATGGAATACCAATAGATTTGCATTGTATGAATTTTTCAATTTCTTTAGAGATAACGGAGGTAATGAACATCCAGATGTATGATAACTATAGAACATATTTATGGTCAAAACCAGAGCCACGAGCAATAAGAAATATATCAGGATCTGCAGCAGGAATTGCCCCACCAGCATTAAATTATAATTAGATTATCAATATTAAATTTACACTGTATACAAGTAGATAATTTTACAATATTTTCTAGTTGTATAAAGAGACCGCACTGGATCTGCAATATAGTAGTACAGAAAAGAAAATTTGAAACGAGTGTATGGTGGTAAGGAAGGTGCGCCCGCGCAGTCCAAGCAGTACTCAGCACACCACAGCATCTGTTGAGTTATACACGCATTCCAAGACACACAATGGCATCTGATTCCGAGAACACTACTTTCACTATGGAGGAGGTCCTGACCGCAGTCAAGACCTTTGAGCCCACTGATCTCTTCAAGCTACTCAAGACCGTCGCGTCTGAGGCTGAGAAGAAGACCAAGACCTCTGCAAAGAGAGGGGGTTCGGGGGACACTGGTATCTCCCGCAAGAAGGCTGGGTCTATGCCTAAGGGCGAGGTCCCACCGCAGCTGAAGAAGCCTCGTGCCTGGGTGGAGTTCACTCTGAAGAGTGCTCTTGAGGATGGTTGGGAGCCTTTTACCATTGTCCAGAAGAAGAAGGACAAGGAGACCAACACTATCACTGAGGAGCAGATTGAGATGCCAGGTTCCATTATGCACGATGGCGCCCACATCTATGAGGACTCTATCACTGACAAGACCCCTAATGGCAGGCAGCTGATCCATAAGGAGGCAATGTCTTTGTCAAAGCAGCGCAAGGAGAGCGGTCATCCCACTTATGCTGAGTTTGAGGCCCAGTATGTGGATGAGACCTCTGAGGATGACAAGTCCGTCACCAGCTCCACTTCTTCAAAGAAGATCGTAGTGAAGAAGACAGCCGCTGAGAAGGAGGCTGCAGCTGAGGCCAAGGAGGCTGAGAAGGCAGCTGCTAAGGCAGCAAAGGAGGCTGAGAAGGAGGCCAAGAAGGCAGCCAAGGAGGCAGAGAAGGCAGCAGCTAAGGCGGCTAAGGAGGCAGAGAAGGAGGCCAAGAAGGCAGAGAAGGATGCTGCTAAGAAGCCAGCCACCAAGGCACCAGTACCAGTCGCAGCTGTGAAGAAGGCTAAGCCAGAGCCAAAGGTGGAGAAGGCGGCACCAGTTACACCTGTGAAGAAGAAGGTTGAGCCAGAGGCAGTGGCAGCACCAGGAGCACCTGTGAAGAAGAAGGCAGTGAAGCAGGTAGAGATTCCAGATGATGGAATGGTTCATCCCTGGACTCATAAGGGTAAGAAGTACCTGCGCAACTTTGAGGGTGAGACGTGGATGGTGGCAGCAGATGGTTCTGTAGGTGAGTGGGCAGGTCTCTATGATGCCGCTGCAGACAAGATTGATAGTTCTGCACCTGAGCCAATGGAGGAGTAAAAATCACTATAAAGTAGTATACAAATAGAAAATAGCAAAAAAATGGAAAAGAAGACTAGAAAAGAGCAAAGCTCCAAAAATAAAATAAATATTTTTGTTAATTTTATGGAGCATAAAACCTTTAAATAAAATATAAAGTAAGGGAAGAATGGATGCTAAAGACCAGGCCAAAATAGAACAAACAGATCAGAAACTTCCAAAAAACTGTAAAGAGAACCGTTATTATTATAAACATAGGGAGCAGATCTTAGAGAAGAAACGTTTAGCAAGACTAGCAAAGAAAGGCATTGATATTACAAAGTTAGGAGAAGAATTTCAATCACCAATTGAAGAGCGTAGAAAAAAGAAAATGGAATTTTTAGGGTTACTAGAAAAATAAACCCTCAGCGGGTTTCTTCCGGTGAGTAAAAAATTCCTCACCTAAAGTAGAAATGAGTAGTACAAGTAAAATGGCACAATTCAACACTGTAGAGTATTGCATAAACAATTCTATACCGTGTTTTACATTTGCGATGGATGCGACAAAGAAAATAGCAGTAAAATGGGGTACTATTAATAAAGATAATTTTAACAATTATATTAATAAATCTCAAAATGGGTTAGCTATTATAACAGGTCATACGCATTTTGTCATTGATTTTGATGAAGATAAATATAATCCACCTCAAGAAATTAAGAATATTTTATTTGAAAATTGTGCAGCAATAGAGAAAACACCAGGTGGTTATCATTTCTGGTTTAAAACAGATAAAAGAACTGAACATTTTATATCATCATCAAATATTATGTGGGATGGAGAACAAATTACAGGTCTAGATATTAGGGCTCAGAAAGGGATATGTTATGTTACACCATCTCATTATATGAAGGATAATGAAATGAAAAACTATAAATGGATTAAAGGTGATTTATCAACCGCAAGTGAAATAAATTCATTATTACTTGAAAAGTTAGTGTCTTTTAATGCATCAGAAATAGATCTAGATAATTCAACAGTAGAGACATTTAGAGAAAATGATAAAATAACACTAAAAATAGTACCCAAATCATTACGATGTCTAGTACAGTCAAATTATAAACACTCCAAAGAAGGACATAGTTGTTTTTATTTAACAAAACTAAAAACTTGTTTTTCTTGTACTGCAAATTGTTTCTCACACGGAAAAAGAAAAATAGATAAAGACCTATGCAATTCATTGGTTGAAGAATTTTGGCCTGTAGATGAAAATGATATTATTAATAATGATTATGATGATATAAAAGATTCATTTGAAGAAACTAATTTTAAAGTTCTTGACCCTGTAGGGTTTTATACACTAATAGGTGATAAATGGATATTTAGAGAAAAATCACAATTAAAAATTGCTTATGAAAATAAATTATTAACAGATGGTGCATGTTTTATTGACAAATGGTTAAGAGATCCAACAATGAGAACATATTCACGTGTTTCATTTGAAGCATCAATTGATCCTACTGTATTTGTATTTCCTGATCCTCCACCCCCATCATTCATTTATACTACATATTCTTGTGATCCAAAACCAGTCGCTCTTCAAATCTTTGATGAATTACTTGATATTCTTACAAATAATCAGGAACATATAAAGGCATATATTCTAAACTGGTTAGCACATTTAGTACAAAAACCAAAAGAACTACCTGGTGTCGCCCTAATTTTTATTGGACAAAAAGGTGCAGGAAAAGATACATTAGGTGACTTTTTAGGTGAATATATAATTGGTCAAAAATATTATCAGAATTTTTCAAACCAATCACAATATTTTGATAAACACGATGATACAAAAGCAAATAAATTCCTTGTTAAAGTGGAAGAGATTAACAAAAAATCCCTAGATGATGGTGTAAATGGAGAAACATTTAAATCTTCTTTAACCTCACCAACAATGACTTTTAACCCAAAAGGTAGACCAGCATATACTCTTAAGAATTATCAACGTGTCATTGCTACATCAAATAATGCTAATTCAGTAGATGTCAGCCAAAAAGAACGTCGTTATTGTATTTCAGTTGTATCTCCATCAAAAATAGGAGATATAGAGTATTGGTGTAAAGTCAGAAATGAATTATTTAATCCAGAAGGAGCTTTAGCTATAGCTAATATGCTTCTAACTCGTGATATTTCCAAAATTAATATTCGTGTATTACCTAAAAACAAATATTTAGAACAATTGCAAGAGGATACAAAAGATCCAGTTCAAAAATTTATTGAACAAATAGATGCAGGAGAATATAGATGCAGGAGAATATACAGCAAGTATATTGTATCAACAATATAGAGATTATTGTACAGCAGAAGGATTAGCTATATACACAAATACAAAGTTTTCAACCCAACTTCTTTATTTGAAAGAAAATGGGAGCATTGAACGGGACATTGAGAGAAAAAGAACAAAACAATCTATATTTTATATTATAAAATAAAAGGTGTAGGGTTAGGGAAAAAAGTTGTATTAAGGTGTAGGGTTGGTGTAGGGTTGGTGTAGGGTTGCTCTTGGGGGGGCTCTCCAACCCTACACCACTTTTTTTACTTATTTTTATATTATATATTATAAATTATTAAATAAAAGTAATATATAATAAAAATAGAGGTGTAGGGTTAGACCTAAATTATTAGGCATCCAGAAAAAAAAATTTTTAAAAAAAATTTTGACCCCCAGCCGAACAAAAATAACCCTCCAACCCTACACCACCCTACACCAACCCACCACCAACTTTATTCAACCCCCAACCCAGCTCCATCTCTCTCCCTCCATCTATATAAGAACTGTTGTGTGATAGAATGTCCCATTTTTTTACTTATATCAAGTAGTTCCTCTGCACTTGTATGAGGATCAAGACCTGAAATATAAATATGTCGAAACATTGTCAATGTAAATTGTTTTTGAAACAAAGCAGACAATCTTTTTGAAGCCCAATCAGAAAAAGTTTTTCGTGTAAAACAATTTCCAAATTTATTAACAAAAAGAAACTTTCGAGGCATCTCCTTTAATGATACAATTAATTCATTATGAAGTTCTGAAGGCAACTGATATTCAATTGGGTCATAAATATCACTAGTTTTAAAGTCATTAATAACCATATACGCAAATCTATCATTGTATTCAATATAGTTTAAGTAAGAAGCTTTCTCACCAACTTTAATAAGCTCTGTAGCAAAGAAATCAGATCGCACAGGAGGAATATATGTATAAAAACTCAACAATAATTTGTCAATTGAACCGCTAGGTAATTCATTACGAACTTTTTCAATATCACTAAATTTAAGTTCAGATCCACTTTTTTGAGCCTGTGTAGGGGATGGACGTTGCTCTAAACGATATGCATTTGCATATTCATATGTTTTTTGTCGCAATTCTTTCCATCTTTTAGTGTATTTATCATATTTTTCATCAAAAACATCATTAAACTCAGAAGTATTATGTTCAGCAGCAGATAAAACTGCTTTAATATATGAATTGAGAGTTTGTGCAGTATCTGTATTGTTTAATACTAGGAACTGTCTGAGTTGTACAACAGAAAAATTAGGATGTGCATAGACAAACCGTAAAGTATTTTTATGTTCCGGCATAACCGACAACCATTTAGCAATTTTACTGTTGTATGAAGATGCTGTTGAATGTGCAAGATGTGTATTAGGGAAGAAATTCATATTTCTATATAGCGAAGACATTTTAAGCGGGAACATAAAACTTTTTTACGATCATAAAATAGAATGAGTATAGTGTTTATCTTGAAACCTATCATAGATGTGTTATATAATGAAGTAAATGAATATAAAAAAGAAATAGATCGTCTGAATAAAATTATTGATGAATTGAGAGAACGTAAAACGGATGTAAAACAAGTCACTAATCTAGAAAAGAAACAAGTAAATGAAGTAATTGAACTTAGTGATAGTGAAGATGATGAAGCTTTCGCTAAAGCAGCTGAGGCGCCTCCTACGTCGGCTGCGAACCCTGAACTTATACAAGTAGAAAAACAAAACGATGATGATGAAAATTGTTCTTTGACTCAAGAAGATGATAAAAATATAAAATTGATTGGTGGTAAGGATAAAAAAGAATATATGAAAGAGTATCAACGTACTTATCGTAAGAAACAAAAAGAAAAATCGCAAAAAATAATTACGGTTACAAAATAAAAATAGTAAAAAAATAATTAAATTAAATAAATCTAATGTAAATTATATTTTAAAAAAAAT
>VFQS010003683.1_pt1 | contig 11596 bp, 5 predicted proteins | sample 3512361 | NCBI WGS metagenome assembly VFQS01 (sample SAMN10412375, study PRJNA504923) | tailings metagenome | isolation source: Relicate 1 Philex TSF3 active mining | place: Philippines | reverse complement strand
ACGTGATGAAATCATTGCAACCATGCAACAACGACCTTCACTAAAAGAACGTGCCACTACAACGGAACGAATCACCAACAAAATTATCAACTTTGTGGAGACGTTTATTAGTGGTTTTGCAGGATAAGAATTTTACCGCAACTAAAGGTTGCAACCTCTAGTTGCAACTAAAAAATATCTAATTTATACGTGATTTTACGTAAAAGTACGTGATTTGTAGGTGATTCGTAAGTTACGTAGTACGTAAATGCTACGTGAAAACAATTTACGTATTACGTGATTTGTACGTGAATTCAACGTTACGTTGTACGTGATTGTACGTGAAAATTTTTTACGTAGTACGTAAACAGAACGTGATTCAATAATTTAATATTTTACCTGAATTTAGAAATTATAAATTACAGATAATCTTTTATAAACAAAAGAATCCTAACTTTTAACGGTTAGGATTTCTTGTTTTTACTATTTAAAAAACGGCATTTCTGAATCATACATCAATGCCGTTTATCATTTTGCGAACTAGTTAACTAATCCTATTTAAATACTTTGTGGGCACAGATTGCAAATCTGCGCTATCGACCGTTGAACATATCCGAGCGGTCGGGGCGGGGGTTTTTGAATGGTTGTATCACTAAATCTGAAACATTACCCATTACCGGCAACATTTGAGTTTTGGTACATTGACTTGAATTAAATTTGTGATAATTCTTTTAAAAATTTTTAAATTATTTTTACAAAAATAATAAGTAGTAGCTTTTTTCTTATCATCCATAGAATAATCTAAAAATGTAATCCAACCACCTTCATCATCTTTTAGCATATTATATTTTTTTAATACATTAAATACATCTTCATTTACAAGTTTATTTACATCCCACCAAATAAACAACTTATTATTTTTTTCAATGTAACCGCTTGGTAAATTATTTTTTTCGATTGGTTTAGAAATAGAATATAAAAATTTATTTTCTTCTATTTCCAAAATACTAATAAAAATTATATTATTATTAATTTCTTTATAACTAACACTAAAAACTTTACCTTTTTTAAATGCTTTTGTTTTGCTAAAATCATTAATAACAAAATTAATAACCTCATAATCTAAAGATAATAATCCTGTGTTTTGACTATTTATTTTATTGCAAAACAATATAACAAAACACAATAATAATGATAATTTATATAGTTTCATATTTTCAAATTTAATGATTAGTAAAATTTATTCTTATTGGATTAACCTCTCCTGTATTCGGATGCGTAATAATGAAAAAAAACAAATTAGGATTTGTATTTAAAGCCCTATTTTTAAAATCTCGATCAGCTGGAGAAGATTCAAACCTATTTGGCTCGTTAGGATGTGTATGAAAAAATCCTCTAATTTTATAACTTAAAACCTCTTCTAAATTTGTTGAAACACTTCTTGGACCACTTGTTCCATTTCTAATACTTTCCCTGTAAGAATTATTTATATATCCTCCAAAACTAATATGAGTTATTTTATCAACAGAGTCTCTAGAATAATAAGAACCTGCAATTTCTTTTGAAATATAGCTAGATAATTTTAACGCAAATTTTTCAACTCCATCTCTAGTTGGCTGCCCATTTCCTCCAATTTCAATGAGAACATCTTGTTCTTTAAAATTTTGACCATCCTTTAAAATTCCCTGTTCGATACCATCTATAGCAACTTTTGCTTTACCTCTTTTCGATTTTGAAACAAGAAACCCAAAAAAACCTCCTCCTTTTCTTTTTACTTCACCTTTAGAATTAGTTTTTAAAATTCTATCAGGTTCATTGTTTACTTCACCAACTTGCTTAACTTCACCGGTTTTTTTATTTAGAGTAAAATCTGTTAAACCATTTGGGTCAAACTTAGACAAAGGGCTATTTTGAACATAATTATAAGTTGATAATTCATAACGTCTTTCTGACAAAAGGTCTATATTCATCCATCGTCCTAAAGCAGGATCATAATTTCTAAAACCAAAGTCGTAAAAGTTAAGCCCTAGCTCGTCTTGGTACTCTTTTCCGTTGTATTTATACTTATAAGCACTACTATAACCTGCTGGCAATTGCGTTATATTTATATAATAATTAGCACCATCTTCTACCTCTACAAACTCATATTTTGTGGTGTTGTAACTGGTGTGTTTTAAGCCAAATGGGTAATAATGATCTTCTTCTAATATTGTTAAATCTCCATAAGATGGGTCAACAGTATAACTTAGTCTATTATTACCTAAATGATCTTTGTATTGGTACACATAATTGTAAACAATTGCGCCTTTTCTTCCAAATGTAACATTTACATAACCCTCTGCATGAGGGAAGAAATTTAAGACATCATTTGTATACTGATAACCTCCAAGCATATAATTTATTTGTTTAGGCATGGTTGTAAGTTCAGTAACCTTTTTCTGAACTTTTTGCCCTAATGCATTGTAAATATAACTAATAAAGTTACCATTTACAAATGTAATTTTACTTGGTAAGTTTAAATGATTGTATGTAATATTAGCAATTTCTTTGTTAGTGTCTTTGATTAAATTTCCATAAACATCATATTCATAATCATCGGCAGGGTCTGTAATTCCATTACTGTCGTCTTTAAACCCTTGTGGATGGTTGCTTTGGTCAAAAACTTTTAACAACTTGTTTTTATTGTTGGCATCATAGGTATAAACCAAATCGTCTATCTCAATAGCAAAATCATTGCTGTCTAAATCGCCATTTCTAACTAAAGAAGTGATATTTCCGTTTTTGTCGTATCCTATTTTTTCTAAATAGCTATTGGTTGGAAACGTACTTGGAATAGTAGTAGATAGTGGCTTACTGTAATTAGCCAACAGCAATCTGTTCAAATTATCATAGTGATATTCATACTTTCGTAATACATTGTCGCTTTCACTTTTCCAATAGGTTTCAGAAATATTTCCATTATATAAAGGATTTGTTCCTTCGTTATAATTGATTTTAAATGCAAATAAATCGCTATCCGCATTAGAATCAACATCGTTAATCTCTTTTAACCAACCTCTAATGTTGTATTTATAATCTACTTTTTGGTAGCTGTTAGCTCCTGTAAAATCTTGTCCTCCTACTTCTTTTCTAATCAATTGTCCTAACTCATCGTAGTTGTTTTTAGCAAGTAACATTTCGGTACCCACATTGATCTTATGTTTGTGTAGTACTAATTTGTCTTGTGGCGAGTAGGTAAATGTTTCTGTTGTAGTTAAAACCGTTGCGTTTGTATTGTATTTGTGTTTGGTTACGGTTTTTTGTACTCTTCCTGCCCAATCTAATTTGCTGTCCACTTCGGTATACCCCCCTAAAAAATTGGTAGTTCGTACTCTAATAGGACGGTATTTATAGTCATAAAGCGTATAAGAGATTTCGGCTGTTGCACTTCCTGGTGTATCTAAAACTTTAACCCAAGAACCCGTTTGCAAGCCTTTTACAGCTGTTATTGCACCTTCTCCTTCCACTGTTTGAGGCATGGTAGGAGCACCTGCAAACGAATAATTATCGTAGAAATTTTTAGTCAAAATATCACTTTGTACTAACACAAATGGATTACCTCCAGAGTTTACTGTGTTTTGGTTGTTTTTACGTTCCGTTTCAGAAACTGTCATTTGTTTCCAGCCTGTTTGCGTTACTCTCCCAAAAACATCATACTGGGTAATCATCCAACCTAAAGTTTGAGTTCCATAAGGATTATAGGCAGGACCTGTAGCAACGGGTCTGTCTAGTTTATCATACACTATAAACTCCCATGCTTTTCCTGGTAATTTCTTTTCTACTAAACGATTTCTGCTATCGTATTTGTATTGGTAGCCTAAATTTTCCAAATTTGTTTGAGAAGCATTCCCTTCTGCCAATGGAGGAATTACATAGGTAAGATTTCCAAATTGGTCATAGATATAATACGTATCGTGTTTTTCCCCACCATTGTAAGTGCGTTTCAATACTACTTTACCTTCTTTGTCTTTGAATTCTTCCGTAGTATTGTTATTGCCTGAAGTCCAATTTTCATCTTTTGTTACCGTTTTGTATAATTGATTTGGTAAATAATTACTTGTTTGAACAATGGCAGGTTCATAGAGTCCTTTTGAAGCATTCCATGTTGAAACCACTTTGAAAAACTTTACTTCGTTTTCTATATTGGTTTGATATTCAAACTTAATTTCTTTACCATTACCCATAGCCCAAACATCGCCAGGAGCCGCTTGTTTGAACACTCTATTTAAAGGCGAACTTTCCAATTGTTTTTCACTAAAGGGATTTCCTGTAGCTTCAAAATGAAGGTTTCCTGTTTGCGTAGGGTTTGGATTAGCGTAAAAATTTAATACATCTGTTTGTGCTGATGGTATATAATTTAAAGAAGCTCCCGTACTTACATATGGCAAATACTCTCTGGTTTGTCTTCCAAATGGGTCGTACTCTATATGGGTAATAATATCTTTACCTGTATTGGATTGTTTGTGCGCTACTTGTTGGATAGGTCTTCCTAGTCCATCAAAGTAACTTACTTGAACATTGGCTACATTTACATCGGGATTTGGATTTGATGTGGTAGTAGGTTGCTTGTATGTTGTGGTTTTAACGTAATTCTGGTCAGTGCTTTGTCCTAAAGCAAGAACAGGGATGCATATTGCTAAATAAAATAATTTCTTCATATTACTCTTGCTTTAGTTTTGTGTTTTGTAATGATACTGATTCTCGCTTAAAATTTTATCTTGAGCATCTTTCACATACTGTAATCTACCAAAACCATCATAATGATAGGTTTGCTTATCTCCTTTAGGGTCTGTTACTGAACTTATCCCTACCAATGGTTTGTAAGTATAAGTAGTTATCATAGCGTTTGATAAAGTAGTATCATTACGAAGTGCATTTAAAGCTATGATTAAGTTTGCTTCATTTGTAGCGTTTTCAATAGCTTGTATATGACTTGATGGAATAGCACTATAAGCTATATTCTCTAACTTAGCAACAGGTTGGGTTTTGTTATACCCCCAGATGTAGCAAATTGTCATCCCTCCTTCTTTTTGAACTTGTTTAGGGTTTCCGTTATCAGCATCTACTAAATTGTAAATAACACGTGTTTCTAATGGAGCTGTACCTTTTGAAGCTTTTATGAATTCTGGTGCTAATAAAGTAATATTTGCATCGGCATTCCAATCTTTGTAAACGGTTTCAATTGTTGAAAGCTTTTCTCCATTTTTATAAGATTCCGTTACTAATGGAATAGCCACCATGTTTTTATCTTTTAATGAATTGATAAATGGTTTAGTTGCCATTTCAGGATCTTGTGGGTAGAAATATTTTGTTTCAGAAGTTTCCCCTAATGAATTTGTAGTGGATACACTAGCAACGTTGTAATGATTGTTATAATCATATCCATAAGTCGTTACCGTCTCCATTTCTTGACCGTTATCAAAATACTCTGTTACTTTGGTTTGGTGTAAATCTAATGTACCTCCTGTGAAAAAGAAAGTTCTGTAACCAGGTAAACTTGTTGTAGCATTATAAACATAATAATTTAGATTACAACCTATTGAAACAGGATAACATAATTGTGTTTTATTTCTTAGATATGGGAAGCTAGAAAAATTTTCAGCAAGTGGTTTAACAACGTCTAACCCAAAAGGATAAACATTACTTATAAAATCTTCACTCATTAATAGATATGAAGGAATTGACAAAGAACCATTTAAGAAATAATCATTAGTAATTTCTTTTATTTTTTTGAAAATACCATTTTCTTTTTTATAAAATATTTTTGACAACTCTAACCCTCTTAACCATTCGTAGTCTGAAATGGGATGATGTGGAAATGTATAATATTGTCCAAAATCAAAAGGTAAACTATATTTACTTGTTATTTTGTCTTTACTCTCACCACTATTATTTAAAAAATATTCATTTACAGTGTGGTATGCAAAATTATCTTTTGAATAAGCCCCAAAGAGTCCACTCGCTGGGCTGTATGCATGGTCATAAATTGGATATTGACCTACTCTATGCTTAATTATCTTATAATTAGACGTACTAAATATTGCCCCATTAGGAGAATTATCTGTTTCATTTTCATAAGAAAATAATTTTGAAAATTCAAGGTTAGAATCAGCGGTAAAGTTGTTAATCTTTTTTATTCTATTACCTGGTGCATAAATATAACTGCTATTAATTGTTTCATCCCAATTTAAATGCACAAGAAAGAATCGCGCAATATTAGCCTCAAAATCAGGATTACCATCTGGCAAGTAAGTAGGTAATTGACTCCAGTCTGGAACATCAGGGTCAAATACTAATGTATAAGTTCCTGGTTCTAACTCTAATGAATTTGTTCCTAAATTTTGAAGAGAAATAAAAAAATTATTATTTGAATCAAGTAAATAACAAAAATATGGAAAACTTCCACTAGTATTAATATTTACATGGCAACGTCCAAATACACTTGTAGAAACAGTAAATGTTTCTTCGTATCTTGCTCTTGTTATATTGTATTTATCATAATTAAAATATCCTAGAGTTATTTCTCTAAAGTTAATAGGATTTGTATTTGGAATTACATATCCAACTGGTCCATTATCAGATAAAGAAGATGGTCTAGGCAATTGATTTAAAACAATATTAGGTTCATATTCAAAAGTAGTATAACCACCAGTAGGATAAATAATCTTTTTTAACAATCCCGCTTGAACTTTTATTGGATCAACAACAGCGTCATCGTAATTAGTATTTCCCCAATTGATAAAATCCCCTCTATTTTTTCCATTGTAATACCCCCAAAAGTCGATAGAATTTGAATGTCTACTTGGCAATACCTGACTATCATACTCAAATTGATATTTCTTCTCCGTGTTTGTTCCTAAACTATCTTTAAATTCTACTGATTCCAAAAACAAACGTTTTTTCGCATAATCATCATTCAACATAACGCTATTTGGATTTATATTATCAATTCCTGTAAAGTTGGTATAGTAATAGTTAAGTTGTATTTGTTTAACACATTGATTGTTATTATCAAATAACTTTATTTTATCTAAACTATATCCATTTTGTAAATCTTCTCTTGGGGTTTCTGACTTTACAAATACTACTTTTCCTGTATCATAATGAATTTCAGAAAGCCTTTTTTGGAAAGACAATATTTTTGAAAAATGACAAGTAACAGGGTGAACTACATCATAGGTTGAACCATTTTGTAATGTTGAAGAAGTTATTGTTTCAGTATATTGATCTGTATCTCCACTACGTCTAATAAAAGAGGTTGTTTCGTCTTCATAAATAAATTCAATTACTTCATTTGTATTGGTTACAATCTTCTTTAAAAACCAAGAACTATAAGCGACACTTCTATTATTAACTCCAGAACTTTGTAATCCATTGTTGTTGTAGGTGTAAGTGGTTTCTGTCCATTCATACTCGTTTGAAAATGCAGTGGGGTAAACTGTATTTCCAAAAATATAAACATTCCCTTGATTATCTGTAACTCTAAATCCCGACAGACTTTCACCAGTAGGTTCAATTTTAATATCGCTAAACTTTTGCGTTAAAAATGTTCCCGTATTTTTATCATAATAAAATTCGCCACTAAAAAAATTGGTGCTTATCATGTATTTATCAGGATAATAATCGTAATATTGATAACCATTTTCTCCTTCAGTAGATAATGATTCCGAATTTCTTGTCTGTTCGCTTGAATAGTATGAAGGACCTGAATTTAGATTAGTATTATAGCCCAAATCTATATCATCAGCCTTACCTCTTATTTGTCTTGAAATCATTCCACCATAGCTTAATGCCCATCCTGTTCCAACTCTTGAGGCTATCTCGTTTACTTGCACTCCTCTTGAATGATAACTTAATGAAATCGGAATGGTTACTCCTCCAGAACTAACTTCTAATAAAGGGATAGAAGTATTGTGTAGTCCATTATTCAAAGAAACAGGAACTTCATTAAATTTAAATAATGCCGAAGCCTCTGGGCTTGGCGGCACTACTTGCGGTAATTCTTGAGCATTTAAAGTCACGCTCAGTATTACTAAAAATAATATTGTATATAATTTTGTTTTCATTTTATTTGATTCTTACTTCTTAATCACTTTAACACTATCACTACTTACATCCGTTTTTACTTCAATTAAGTAAACTCCTTGCGGAAGTCCACTTAAATTAATTGGTATTGTGCGCTCTCCATCAATTTTAATGGTTTGCAAGCTTCTTCCGTTTAAATCAAAAAGGGTTGCTGTTCCTTCTTTATATTCATATCCAATAATCGCATTGGTATAAGATAAAGCAGGGTTTGGTATGGCTTCGATATTTTGCTTTACCTTTTCTTCTTTGTCTTTGTCTTTTAATTTTACAATCCAAAAATCTTGTCCGCCTTTCATAGAATTTTTATCTCTTGAAATCGCACCATTAGAAGTTCCTGCTAACAAATAACCTCCGTCCCGCATTTCAAAAAGTTTCTTTAAGACTTCATCTCCATTACTTCCCACTGTTTGTGTCCAAATTTCATCTCCATCAGCTTTTATCTTTAAAGCAATGTAATCGTTGATTCCTTCTTCGTCTTTTTTTGTAGTTTTTATCCCCTTTACATTTGTTGTTTTGGATTTAGCTTCTGATTGTGCATAACCCCCAATTAAAAAGGTACCATCTGGATTCTCTACAATAGAAGACAATACATCGTATTTTCCGTAATCATAGGTTTCTTGCCATTGTACATTTCCTGTTTCGTCTAATTTAAGTATCCAAAAATCTGAACCATTTTTGCTTGTTTCTGATTTAGTAGCCGTAGCGCTTGAATTTGAACTTCCACCAACAATAAATCCTTTGTCTTTTGTTTGAATTAATGCAAATAGATTATCATCTTGATCTCCTCCAAGTGTTCGTTGCCATTGTAATAAGCCGTCTTTATTTAACTTTACCACCCAATAATCCCCTTGACCTATGTTAGCTTCTGATTTATCACCTGAAATTGGAGAATTAGAATAACCTCCTAAAACATATCCTTCATCTTCCGTTTGAACTATACTTTTTAATTCATCGTAGTATTTACCTCCAATGGTTTTATCCCACTGTAATTTTCCATCTTTATCTAACTTTACAATCCAATAATCTAAGTTTCCTTTACTATTTTCAGATTTACCAAATTCATCTCGCTTACCTTTACTATCGGCAAGAGTTCTATTTGAACTTGAAGAACCTCCTAAAATATAACCTCCATCTTTTGTTTGGATAACGCTTAATAATTTTTCCTGACTAACTCCTCCGATAGTTCTTTGCCACATTTCATTTCCTTTAGCATCTAGTTTTATAACCCAAAAGTCTTCTTGACCTTTACTATCGTCTTTTTTGTCGGAACTTTTATTAGATGAAGAGGTTCCTGCTAAAATAAATCCACCGTCATTGGTGTTTTTTACACTATACAGCATATCAACACCACTACCTCCAAAACTTTTTTGCCATTCGGGTGTTCCTTTTTCATCCATTTTCCAAATCCAGTAATCTAAATCGCCTTTATTGTCTTCCGTTTTATTTCCATTTTTATTAGAAATAGAACTTCCAGCCAAAATAAATCCATAGTCGGCTGTAGGAATTGCGTCAAGTAAGTACTCTGCATGTTTGCCTCCGTAGGAGCGCTCCCAAAGAATGTCTTGGGCTTGAAGTGATGTAACTGCCAGTAAACCAGCAATTAAAAATAATCGAGTTCTGTTTTTCATATTATAGGGGGTTATTCTTACAAAATTCGCCAAATATATACTTATTTTCTTATACAAAACAACCGTAAAAATACCTGATTTTTAAACTAGGTAAAAATACGGGGGTAACCAGGTATTTTTACGGGGGTGTCTCTTTAACATTTGGCAAATGAATGAAAATAGTATAGAGTAATTGTTGAATAAATATGAAAATTAAGTTAAGTTTTAGACAAAAAAGACAGCTCAAAAGAGCAGTCTTAACTTACAACTAAAACGATAATTTATTTTTAATTCTTAATTATATGATAATTAGTAGTATTTTTGGTCTTATAAACCGTAAACACTACAGTAAACGATTTTATCAAAAAACGTCAATTTTTCGGGTAAAAAATACAAATTTGGGCAATTCATAACCCTGAGGTCACGGGTTCAACTCCCGTCTTCGCTACGAAAACCCGAAATTTTACTTTATTGTAGATTTCGGGTTTTGTTTTTAAAACCTAATTCACTGATAATGAAATTAAAGCTTTTTTTTACTGCACTTTTGATGTTTATTAGTTCTATTGGATTTTCTCAATTAAAAACCATAACCAACAAAACTTCTTACCCTTTTTGGATAAATGTTCCCAAAAAAGAAAGTACTGAAAAACAACCGGTTTTGATTTTTCTACACGGAAAAAGTCTTTCTGGAACTAATTTAAATCGTGTTAGACGTTATGGCGTTTTACGAGCGATGGATAAAGGAAGAACAATTCCAGCTATTGTTGTAGCACCTCAATTAGCAAAAGGAAGCTGGAATCCGGATAAAGTTTTAGAAGTTTTAGAATACATCAAAAAAAATTATAATGTTGACGAATCTAGAATCTATGTTTGTGGTATGAGTTTAGGAGGTTATGGCACCTTGCATTTTGCTGGAAAATATGCTGATAAAATTACCGCTGCTGTTGCGATTTGTGGTGGTGGGAATGTCAATGATGGTTGCAAATTAGCTACTATTCCACTATGGATTCAACATGGCGATGTGGATTATATTGTACCTATGTCGGAATCAAAGAAAGTGGTAGATGCCATAAAAAAATGCGATGAAAATGCAGATGTTACTTTAACTATTATAAAAGGTGGAAATCACGGTAATGTGGAGCGCCTTTTTCATGAAGATGCTTTATATGATTGGTTATTCAAACAGATAAGAAAGTAATTCGACTCTTTATCTTATCTTTACCAAATGAATATTACATTATTATCCTCTCCTTTACAAGGTTTTACCGATTTCAGATTCCGAAATGCTTTTCATAAATATTTTGGAGGAATTGATACCTTTTACGCTCCGTACATAAAATTGAACGGAAAAATGGTAATTAAAGGTTCTTACCAACGTGATATTCTTCCCGAAAACAATACTACTTTAGAAGTTATTCCGCAAATAATTACAAATGATGCTGATGAGTTTTTGTTTGTGGCGAAATATGTCCGTGAATTAGGTTACAAAGAATTAAATTGGAATTTAGGCTGTCCCTATCCTATGGTTGCTAAATGCGGGATGGGATCGGGATTAATTAGTAATACTTCTCAAATTGAACATATCTTAAAACGTGTTCATAACGAAACGGATATTGTTGTTTCGATGAAAATGCGAATGGGTTATGAAAATCCAACCGAAATTTTAAATGTTTTCCCCATTTTAGAACAATATCCAATTAAAAATATCGCCATTCATGCTCGAATTGGTAAACAATTATACAAAGGTGGTGTCGATTTAGATTCCTTTCAGAAATGTTTAGACACTTCCAAACAAAAGATTTACTATAATGGCGATATTACTTCGGTAGCAAAATTCAAAGAATTACAAGAACGTTTTCCTTCAATTGATCATTTTATGATAGGAA
>VFQS010003682.1_pt1 | contig 11600 bp, 5 predicted proteins | sample 3512361 | NCBI WGS metagenome assembly VFQS01 (sample SAMN10412375, study PRJNA504923) | tailings metagenome | isolation source: Relicate 1 Philex TSF3 active mining | place: Philippines | reverse complement strand
CCGCATCCCCGTAATGCTTGACGACGGACTCAATGCGCAAAAACGATTCATCGATGCTGTAGACCTCGATCGCCGGTGTGAACCCTCGCAGGATTGCCACCACCCGCGCACTCATATCCCCGTAGAGTGCATAGTTTGATGAGAGGGCCACCACGCCATGCGCCTTTGCAAGCGCCTTCATCTTGAACCAGGGGGTGCCCATCTTCACCCCCAGCGACTTCACTTCATTGCTGCGAGCAACCGCACAGCCATCGTTATTGGAAAGCACCACCACGGGGACCGACTCCAGCCGCGGGTTGAAGACTCGCTCACAGGAGACATAGAAATTGTTGACATCGACGAGCGCAAATTGCGGCTCGCTCATGGCGGGCTCTTAACCCCATAACGGCGCACCACGCCCACCACAACACCCCAGATCAAGAGCTCACCGCCATCGCCAAACACAAGCGCTGCATAGGCCGGGTTCTCTGCGCGCAACTCCAGTTTGCCGCGGTGCTTAAAGAGGCGCTTGAGCGTGTATTCGCCCTCCACCACCGCAACCACGATGTCGCCATGCTTTGCCTCGCAGGAGCGGTCAACGATCACTTTGTCGCCCTCCTCGATACTTGCACCGATCATCGAGTCACCCTTGACTGAAAAGATGAAGCTTGCTGGCTTGTTACGAACCAGGTAGTCATTCAAATCCAGATGATCTTCGAGATAGTCTGACGCTGGCGAAGGAAAGCCTGCGCTCAGTCGGTGGCTTAAGAGGCGCAGCGGCCCGTGGCTTGAGCGCGCAAGCGGTCGGGCTGGCAAGGGGTCTAGGTTTGACGCCCTATGAGATATCGGTGGCATAACCATGGGATAGCGATCGTGTTACTTTTGTTGCTGTATATGCAACCAGTATAAATCGAAATCCCCGTGTGCACCAACGAAGCAGGTGTATCGCCGTCACCCGCGAAGCTTAAGTTTGAACCCGCCCTTTTGTACTAAGCCCTCAGCAGCGCCCTTCGATAGGCCTCGCGCACTTTGGCCAACTCACGCGTGGCAGCGTACTTCTTTAACTTAGTCGACTTCTGGTTAGTCAGTTCGGCTACCAGCACTTTCATCCGCGCGCCCATCGCACTGCGATCGGGGTCATCGGCCCCAGCGTGCAGCGCCACCATCAAAGCGTCGGTGAATTCGTCCATGTATGGCTAACGGCGCCAAAAGTCGGCGGAAGTTAGCCAAGATTTGTTTAGTCTCGCACTGGAATCTCAACTCACGACCTTGAGAACGAAGGATCAGTTATTCAGTGGATAGCAATCAATAGGTAACGAGGGTACGTTTCTAGCCGATGAATTCTTAAATCATTTCCAATTGATGAGCCGCATGAATAAGTAAGTAGGGGTAGGCTCGGATCATCTATGGAAAAAAAACACAAGGAGAATCAAATTACGAGCTCTCATGGGCTCTGATTTACAAAGCACAACAAAACGGGATTACGGCGTAAGGCTAACGCTGAGTGTAAAAAGAGTCAGCCGCTTACTAAACAGTAGACACGACAGTGGTGTCGGTCAATGGGCTGAAGGCAATTTCAGATGTCCACAGCTGGCTCTGGCTCACTACAGGCTCACCTGATGAGCTCGAAGGGCAGTAAGCTTACATAGTCGTTCAAAAAAAGCTTGGGATGAGTGGTACCAACTTTAAAGAATCGTAGTACTTTGACCGCCGGTAAACTGGCTAATTCGGCGGTAGAAGAATTTGTCAGCAAACCAGACTTAGTTGACATGAAGGAAATTGATGCGATTTATTGACCTATTCGCAGGGTGTGGAGGTTTATCACTTGGCCTCTCTATGGCTGGCGCTCAAGGGCTTTTCGCAGTTGAAAGAGATGTGATGGCATTTAGGACCTTTAAGACAAACCTCATCGACGCGCCCCGCGGTCGAACTTGTCGGTTTGCATGGCCCATCGATTGGTTGGAAGAAAGAGCGTGGGCTGTCGATGAAATCCTAAGCGTTCACTCAAAGAAACTTCGCGAACTACGTAACTCAAACATTGATTTAATTGCCGGAGGGCCCCCGTGTCAGGGGTTCAGCTTAACAGGCCGAAGGGATCCCGACGATCCACGAAACCAGTTGTTTAAGAGGTACATTGACCTTGTTAGTTTGGTTAAACCAACTTCGGTGCTTATTGAAAATGTCCCTGGGATGGCCGTAGCTCACGGCAAAGAAAAATCAGGGGAGCGAGTCCGATTTGGAGAAACGCGAGGATCGTATTTTCAGGCGCTGATTCGAGAGTTAGATCTACTGGGCTATGACGTGGAGGGTAGGTTCATCGATGCATCGCGATTCGGTGTTCCGCAAAAGAGAACCCGGCTAATCGTTGTTGGGATTTTGCGAGAACGCTTTTCGCTCAGAGGTAGGGGTGGCATTGCATCGTCGGTTTTCGAATCCCTAGAGTCACAACGAACCTCACTGTTGCGTTCGTTAGGGTTGACTTATCCGGTTACGGCTAGAGATGCACTGAGTGACCTAACTATAAGTCGAGACGACGGTGGAGTGTGGCCATTGAAAACTTGCGAAGACGCTGAGTCTCCAAAGGGGTTCCAAGAACTAATGTATGACGAAATACGGTCAAAAAGTGCATATCAAAAACTAATGCGATCAGAGGGTCCAATTGGTCGAATGGACAGTATGAGGCTAGCGCGGCATTCCGAGGTCGTACGGACACGTTTTTGGGAGATCATCAACTTCTGCCGACAAGGTGTACAAATGAGGGCAACTGAGCGAGAGCTCTTCAAACTAAGAAAGTATCGGATTTACCCCATGTCCCCAACAGAGCCGGCACCGACAATTACTACGCTACCCGATGACGTAGTCCACTATTGTGATCCACGCATCCTAACGGTTCGCGAGTACGCTCGACTGCAATCATTTCCAGACTGGTTCGTTTTCAAGGGCAAATACACAACTGGTGGTGATCGTCGCGCCAAGGAATGCCCACGCTACACACAAGTAGGAAACGCGGTTCCGCCATTACTCGGGCTTGCAATTGGCAAAGCTCTCCAAGATGTGCTCCGATTAGATCCCGCACGATCAATTGGTTTTGAGGATAACGTCAATTTTGAAGAAGCAGTCCCGGCCTAGCGTTCACAAGTGAGCAATGCAGTGCAAGAATAAGTGAGCTAAGAATTCTTATCCTTAGTTAAGGCTCAGCAGGCACTAAGTTGAATCGCTGGCTCAGAAAACATAAACGGTATTCCACGTGCTGAGATGAATGGATAAGAAATGGCAATCATGGTCTATGCACGATTGGAACTCAGTTCTGGTCGAACAAGTCTTTCTTGGAATAGAAACTGCTTCTAATATTATTACAAGGATGGATGCGACGGCTAGGTTCTTAGCACGTTGCACTGGAGACACAGGAAGCTCTCCCTTAGAAGCGCAAAAGAGTTTTATAGCTTCTTTCGGGCAATCACCGAACCGAATTCGATCTCTTTATCGGTGGTCGAGTCATAAAGAATTGCCAAAGGGAAAAAACATTCCCATTTGCTTTGCTGCACTCTATCTAACTTTACTTGCAGGTTCGGCTGATGAAAGCACCGGAGAAATTGGCGACTTTAGACAGCGATTCAGTGAACTTTTGAGCCCAGTCGATGTAGGTTCGCTCCCCTTTGAGGACCTCCCGGAGATGTGGCAGTACGTAGCTAGCTGGAGCAAAGCGCGACACGAGACTCTTGCTGATTGCTCGGTTTTGAAACTCCCAGAAAACATTGGTTTCGAAAAGCGAATCGGGATTTCGAAACAACTTGCCTTTCCTACTTTCAAGGACGAAATAAAGCTTCGAAGGATTCTGGACCTTGAAGGACTTTCAGATAGTTCAGAGTTCGTGCAAGTTGCTCGCGCAGTCCAGAGGAGAGCAAGTGACTTTTCGCCAGAGTTTCGTAGTGAGTTCACCCACTTTAGCTCATACGTGAGGAAGGCAGACTTTCAAAGAGCCTACGAATCTAGATTCTGGGGAGTTGTTCGCGATGTAACTCTCATCGTGGCAAGCGACTCGTCCATTGAATCCGGCAATTATTGCTTAAGGCTTAATAACGAAGATCAATTCAACTTGGGCGCAATACTTCTGTTCGATGATGGAGCTAGAAAGTGTTTGCCCTCCACTCTAAAGTCGCGCCAGACATGGATTAGTAATTTGTTGGTCAATGTTGCTGTTTGCGACTTAAATGGCTATCCAACGCTTGGCGAGATTTCGCTGGCTTTCTCAAACTCGTGGGCATCAAAAAGCAAAATTGGGAGGGGGTTTGCAGTTGGTTGGCACACGCTCCTTCCGGATTCTCTTGGGTATCTAACAACGGATGGGTCGTTTTATGACCAGGGACCAGTCGCTTTTATTGTGAAAACGGAATACGTTTGGAGCATAAGAGAAACTTTGTCCAGCTTAAAGGTTAAGTTCTTTGAACATAGCTCCCTTGAGCGTCTTTCAAACTGGACAGTTTTTCAGATTGAATCGATCACTCGCCCATCAATTGTTAAGATAATTGGGATAGCGCCTACTGGCACAGCACGGTTTTCTAAACTTGGGTGGAGCCCCCCAAGGATTCGTATCACACGCGGATCCTGGTCCGCAGATGCACTTTTATTGAATCCAGCAAGCAATCCATTGGCGTTTGTGGAAGGCGCAGTTAAAGGTACATTTCGCCTATTTGGGGCGACCGGGCAGGAGTTACATCGTTCAGAACTTCTTCAATTAGAAAACGGTTTTCAGGCAGACCCCAAAAAACTTGTATCGATTCCAAAAGAGGCATCTTATTGTGAACATATTTTGGAAACCGATACAGGTTGCGAGTTTCGTTCCCGATCGATCCTGCTTGGGGAACTCTTAACAAGCGCCACCATCTTACCGAATCGATTAACAGATTGGTTAGTTGAGGGCGCTCACGGCTGCTTTCAACCCGCCGATTTTCTCGAAAAGGTAGACGACACGCCCGACATTCAATCTTTAACGGGACTGCCCAGCGATAAGTTTCCACCACGGTTTACTGATGAACGCGTGACAGAAGGCCCAAAGTGGCATTTGACAAGTGTTGATGATCTGTCTCCACCCCTCCGTTGGCTGTGCGATGCGCTATTACTGCGATTCGAGCGTAGAGCTACGATGGATTACAGGATACTTAACGAGTATATACATGGGGCATCTGCAGCATCAGGTTTGCCCCTTTGGCTGCTTAGACGCATGCTAGTCGAGGGTCAATGGCTTAGGCGAATGCTCGGCCGAGGTGCTCCGTATCCAGTCTTTGCACCCAGTCCCCGCCTAATCGTAGTCATCTCTGACGAGCCATGTAGGGCACGACTTTCAGGCATGTTAAACAGTGCTGATTTGACCACCTTACAGGAGGCAATCACGAAGGACGAAACTGCCATGCGACTTACCGCTGGCGAACTTTCGATTGGTGTTATCGAGCTCGAACTAGAGTCTTCGAGTCGAGTTGCAGCAATTGCAAAGTTACTCAATGCAACAGTAGTCAATAACAATGGTCCACAGATACCGTTGGCAGCCCTCACACCTGAAGGTACGCAATTTAGAGTTTGTCCAGAACCAGTGAAAACTGCATCCATGGAAATCTGGTTTAGTGACCAGCGGAGGTGGACGCGCGAGGGAGGTTTCTTGGAATGCTGGCACTTGGGAGAAATAAGGCGCATGCGCTCGCATATGACCTCACCGTATTGGTATTGGGTCAAGGTCGACGAGGATTTCTTTTTAAGAACAGATGATCCAGCATGGTGCTGGCTGATCGCTGAGGCGGCGTCACAGAGAGTGTGTGCATATCGGCTCGCTGACAATTCAATCCGTTGGACAGAAAAGTTGATCAGCTTGCCCGTTTCGGTGACCCAGTGGTGGCTTCTATTCGGTGGCGGATGTATCACATTTACATCATCCGGAAACACATTATTTACAGGTTCAGCAAGAGGAGAATTTGTCGAACGGTTGGGCCTTCAAGATGCTGCGCTTAGCAACTTTGATACAAGAAGAAATATTTGTCAGGAGCGTCGTGAATTGGCGATACGCCTGTATAAATCTGCACTAAGACACACTGGTAGATACAGAATTTAGACCAAAGGTGGCAAATTGGGACAAAGCACAAAGGACAATAGAAAGAGCCTCCTCAAGCAAATGTTTGCTAGTGGTGCACACCCACAAGAGCTCAAGGCTTGCCTTAAGCAAATGCAGTCTCAGTTGATGCTTAAAGGAGCAAGGATAAGAAATCTCCCTAAAGGTCAACAGCAGGCGGCAGACCTAATCAGCGAGTTCTCAGCTGAAGCACTTGAACTAGTTTGCAATTGGTTCGCAACTAAAACTACATTTGGTGAGGTGATACCTTTGAGCGACACAATCGCAAAATTGAAGGATGGAGATTTCTCAGATACAGGTGGTGCACCAATAATCACTGAATGGCGTTCGTTGCTTTCCCATTTTTGTAAAAATCAGTCAAATACAGAGATCGTCGGATTTTTGGGACCCAAACCAACTTTCCGAGCGAAGGAGGGTACGCCGACAGGACCGTCGAGAGCAAAAACAAATGCAATTAATTTGCCAAAAGATACTTCCTCAACTAAGAAGAAGCTCAAGGAATCCAAAACAAAATCTCTGAGACAGAAGATTGACAGCGGTCCAATAGTCGATCGTTATGGGCATCTCAAGGAGGTATTGAACCAGCCTCAAGCTTTTCCCAATGACGAGTCTACCAAGCCCGACCCGATAAGGGGTGAGCCGGCAGCTGACGATACGATTAGATTTTGGAACGATCTACTTGCTGAGGAATCACTTCCCCCAACCCATGACCTAACGACACTAGTTTTATATGGTTTGGTAGCAGTGGCGCAGGATGACAAAAGAAAGGAAAAACTCGCTCGTTCAGCATTAAGCTCAGATCCATACCGCATACCAGAAGTCGAACTTACGAGGTTACTAAATTACGCGAAGCTAAAAGTTTCGATAAAGCCTGACCTGGACGCTCAAATAATTATAGCGAAGAAACTTTCTGAGGTCGGAGCAATCGATCCCGAGAAGTCTTTTGCGCTTGCTAAGGTAACCAAACGTCTAACAACGGGACAGATTTTTGCGCGTGTTATTGGCATCTTATCTGATGGTGTACTTATCGAAATTTCACCAAATGAGGCCAAGACGATTTACAAATTCTCCGGAGATATTACTGCCCTGCCCAGTGAAATCTCCGACAAACACAATGAAGAAGAGATAGGGCTGTGGCGGGTAAGGCACGCTACTAATGATAAGCGTAACCAATTTGTGGCCACTGCATTTGAAGCTCGAGCTTATGACTTAGTGTCTTTGCCTTACACGTCCAGCGAGCCTGACAGAGTGCGAATCTGGCTTCAAACAGAATTTAAGCCTCGGGTGGGATCTTTTCCGATCTTCAAGCTATACGACGGCCCAACCATAAGAATTCCAAATCTATCCGGAACGCCAGCTGGATTCGGTTTTGAAAAACCACTTGAGCTATACGAATCAATTGACGCGTTTCAGTTGTCAAATGGATCCAGTATTGTTTTGGGCCCACTTCCGCATTTGAGTGGTGTCTACGATTGCTCTCCACCGACAATCTGGCTTAGACGTCTTCTAAAAGCGCATTCGAAATCAGTTGACTTTCCACCATTTACAAAAGCACAGGTAAGTGAGTTAGGCTCATTTATTAAGGACCAAGAAATTGAGCCTCTAGCGCCTAATCTGCACCTTGGTATTGAACGTCTGGCTAATCTGGCGGATCTACGCAGCGCAATAAATGACTGTATCGGAAGTCTACTCAAGTTGCCCGAGGTAAATCTTGCAATCGAAGATGCGAAAAGTGAGTTGATAAAGGCTTTCGAGAGCCGACAAAGTGAAGAGAAAGCGGCAATTGAGAGATTGCAAAGGGAAAGAAGATCCTTGTCGGAACAGATTTATCAGACGAACAAACGACTTAAGCAGCAAACAGAAGATCTAGCAGACGCAGTCAGATCAGCTTTCGAGCGCGCTCGCGATGATGGTGCTGACTATTTAGGTCAAGTAGCAGTGTTTCAAGCCTTAATTGGAAACTTAAGTGTTAGCGATAAGAATGGTCATCGTAAAGTTCTGAAAGACGATTACATTCCCGATTCAATCCCAGAGCCAAAACCACTCAAATCGATCGCCGAATTGACTCATGCGATTGGTAAGGAGGCTCTTAGAAGAGGGATCAGCTCTACACGATTAACGACAGCCATATGTGCTTCAAAAGCATGTGGTGTGGCGTGTCTGCTCGGCTCAAAGCGCAGAGAATTCCTATCAGCAATTGCTGAAGTGACCGCAGGGTCAATAGTGTGCCAAGTCTCAGTAGGAGCAGATATCTTTAGTTCCTCCGACCTAATGCGGCGACCTTGCTCGGTGACAACTCCCCTAAGTAAAGTTGCTATGAAATTTGGTGACTTTCTCGAATCACAGGCTAGACTCAAACGTACCTCCGTAATCGATATCCTTGGCGCAAACAGGGCTCCACTCGAAAGTTATCTACCTGAATTGATGAGTGCTGTTGCAACTCAAGATTTAACGAGCGCTATAGCTTGGGAGGATGGCGAAGGTAATGTCAGATCGGTTGATTTTTCTGGGCCAGTGTTCTTATTTCTACACTTGGTGTCCGGAGACTCAACTTTTCCAATTCCCGATTCTTTTTCGCATAGCATTCCACTGATTCCGCTTGACTTTCCTTGGGGAGACGAGGAGAGCCCGGATAAATCTATCACTGCGATACCGAAAAATTTAACTAAGGAAGCGATTGAATCGCTAAACGATGATTTGGAAGTGAACTCTGCTAGTAATCCACAGTACTTATTGGAACATCACCTTTTAAAGCTCGGATTGGCAAGCATTGAAGCCTCAACGCTATCAGCTGCATTACTTAAAGGCGGGCGATCTAAACAAAATTTAGGAAACATAAATGGGTTTGCTTCTAAAGTGATAGGGGAACTCGAAGCTTCAAAAGAACCGAGACTGTTTAGCATCTTTAAGAATTGAGAGAGGTCGAATTGATGCAAGATCCAATTGCAACTTTTGAAGCAGTTCGAGACTTTTACGTCACTTATCTGGAAACCGCATTCAGAATTGGTGCCCCAACAATTCAAAAGAAGCGTCGAGATTTACTTGAAAAGGTAGGATCACTAGCCACTGACACACTACTTGAGCCGTTACCAAGTTATCTCGATCACGGCATCACAATTGATTCTTTGGTATCCGAAGATTATGGCCTTAAATGGTTACCTAATTTCTCAAAGAAACAGCGAGAAGCGTTTGCTGAAATATGTCTAGCAGGGTTACTTCCCGCATCCCCTGAGGATCCTAGTCGAGGCCAATTCAAGCTCTATCGCCACCAGCTTGAAATGCTCCGCAGGGGAGTCTGTTCTGGGAACCCAGGGATTGTAACTTCAGGAACAGGATCGGGGAAAACAGAGTCGTTTTTGTTGCCCATCATTGCTGCAATAGTTAAAGAAGGTACAAACTGGGACACCAGCAGGGGTCTCAAATCTTGGAATCCCTGGTGGGAAGCGCCATCCAGTGAGGTTAGTTTTCTAAGGGACGCTCCGAATGAATCTCAGAACAGGCCGAAAGCAATTCGTGCAATGGTTCTGTACCCCATGAATGCATTAGTTGAGGATCAGATGGTTCGTCTGCGAAAGGCGCTCGACTCGCCTTCTGCGCACGAAGCCATGGACAGGCACCTGAACGGAAATCGGATCTTCTTCGGGCGTTATACAGGGGCAACCAAAGTAACAGGGTGGCGTCAGCATCCTCGACTTCATGGTCACAAGGAAAGAAGGAGTGCGCAGAGTCGGATCGAGGAGTTGAGAGATTACCTTTGTGGATTAGATGCAACTCAGTTGGCCGCAAGGAAAGAAGGATTAAAAAAAGAAGACAATTCCCTTCAATATAATTTTCCAAATGCTCAGGGGAATGAGGTTGTTAGTAGATGGGATATGCAGCGCCATCCACCAGACATCTTTATAACGAACACAAGCATGCTTTCAATCATGCTCGTTAGAGAGATAGACGAGTCAATGTTTGATCAGACTCGCAACTGGCTTGAACAGAATCCAGACTCTTACTTTTATCTTGTACTTGACGAACTTCATTTGCAGCGCGGATCTGCAGGAACTGAAGTTGCGTACCTAATCCGTGCGCTCCTAGACCGTTTGGGGCTTACAAATCCGAAACACAAGCATAAGCTCCGAATTCTCTGTTCGAGTGCCTCGCTGCCAGATAAAGGGTCAGAGCTAGACCAAACCCTCGAGTATCTTTGGGGGTTTTTTGGAGCTGCAGGACTTAGTGAAACTGGTTCCCGAGAGAATTGGGCCGGGGCTATAGTCAAAGGTGATCAAAGACCCGTGGAGACAGTGAGTTTTCGAGGCAATTGTGATCAGCTCATTCAGGCCGTGGGCAAACTGCAGAAAACCCTAAAGGTTTCACCTGCCTCAATTCCTGAGGCTGGACAGTGGAGAGAAATAGCAGATGGATTGGGACTTTCAAAAGTCGATACGAGGCCAGAAGATATGGCTGCTCGCATTGTTGACTATGCAGGACGTCTACTCGAGGTTGGTTGCAGCGAGCAAGGCACTTCCCGGTCCACATCTCTAACCGAAATTACCACTCGTGTATTTGGGGCATCCCGCAACGTTCAAGCAACAAAGTCACTAATTTGGCTTCGCTCGTGTAGCGACAACTGGCGTTCTTGGTTCCAAGTTGAGTATCCAAATTTAGCGACCCCTAGATTTAGAGTGCACACATTCATAAGGGCAATTGAAGGCTTGTTTGCTGCTCCACGAACTGCTCCATCCAGTGCCACCAGCGAAGAGCGCGAAGAGAAGCTTTTCGGAGACCTTTCTATTGAATCTGGTGAGAGATATGGTGCTGAGGTTGCAGGAATTAGAACGAGAAGAACGGACCTGCTCTACTGTGAATGCTGCGGCACCCTATTTTTCGGTGGCAAGCGCGGACAAGCAAGTGGAGACCGTGTTGAATTGTTGCCTAATGACCCAGACGCAGAGGCTCTGCCAGAGAGGGCTAAGGTCAATCAGGTGGAGCAAAACTCAGCGAAGGATTACGCTCTCTTTATGCCTTCGGTTAGTCGATTTAAGCCTTTTGGGAACGAAGATCTAGAGCAGGAGGACGCTCAAGGCAAATGGATACAAGCTCAATATCACCCTAATACTGCAACCATAGACAGGATCATGCCTGACGCTGAGTGGTCGCCAAATTCGATACCGGGATGGCTTTACTATGTTTCTCCAGATAAGAGACATTTCCTAAGCGACAAAAGGAGAAACCAGACATCATGGAGCGACCCTTGCAGCGCGCTGCCGTTCCAGTGTCCTGCGTGCGGCATTTCATATAGAAAAACGAGGGGTCGTCCGTCACCAATACGGGGCTTTAGAGTTGGTTTTGCTAAAACCACTCAATTGCTTGCCAGTGCTTTAATGACGGAACTTCAACGTAGTAGACCCAGCGAACGACTAGTCTCGTTTTCAGATAGCAGACAGGACGCAGCGAAAGCAGCCTTTGATCTTGAGAGTGGTCACCACGATGATGTTCGTAGAGAAGCCGTAGTTCG
>VFQS010003681.1_pt1 | contig 11601 bp, 12 predicted proteins | sample 3512361 | NCBI WGS metagenome assembly VFQS01 (sample SAMN10412375, study PRJNA504923) | tailings metagenome | isolation source: Relicate 1 Philex TSF3 active mining | place: Philippines | reverse complement strand
TTGTAACCTGATATACTATCCCATGATACACTTATATATGCTAATCCGATCACACCAGTAGTGTCCTGTATAATAAGAAGTGTAGGTCCTTTATTATCACAAGTATTATGAAAATCCGATATAGGTAATGAAGAACCAATATATCTATATAATAATTTAAGATTATTAGAATTTACTAGCTTATTCAAGTATGTAATACATTTAGTACTAGTAATAATTTGACTAAAATTATAATTTTGTATAACAGATGTTGATATTTCAGAACTTAACGATTTTACTTTTGTAAAACTATAACAACATCCACAAAAAAATAAGAAAAAACAGAAACAACATAAAAATATTATAAATATATTAAAAATTATCATATATAAGATAATGTTAAAAAAATTTATAAACGCATTATTTTATAAATTTTTTATAAAGTAGACTTATTCAAAAAAAATAATATAGTTTATAACTATAAAAAATTACAATTTTTTTTTAAATAATCTTTGTAATAATAAAATCTATTATTTAAATTATTATCTTCGATATTAATATTATTTATTTTAGGAAATATAATATTGTTTTTTTTAAATTGATATATTTTATATACATTTTCATTAATAATATTTTTTAATTCATTAAATCCAATATTTTTTTTTGAAGACATAAAAAGAATATTTTCATCTAAAATATATTTTTTATAGATATTTTGTTCTTCTATAGTTAAACTTAATTCATTTTCAACTAAATCTATTTTACTAAATAATAATATTATTGAATAATTTTTATTTACATTAATTTTATCAAAAAAATGGATATTTTCATAATAATCTATCCAATGTTGCAGTTGAGTTTTAATATCAGATGTTACATCAATTACTATAATCAATATATCTACATTTCTAAAATAAATTGGTAAAATAGAACGAAATCTTTCCTGTCCTGCTGTATCCCAGAAATCTAGACTAAAATTATTTTCATTATATTCTATTTTTTTTGTATAAAAAGCAGCACCAATAGTAGAATTACGTTGATCTTCAAATTTATCAGTTATAAATCTATTAATAATACAAGTTTTACCAACACCAGTATCACCTATAATAACAATTTTAAATTTTCTTTCATCCATAAATTTATACTATATTTATATTATATTAAAAAAATATAAAGTATTTTATATTAAAAAATAAATTTAATTAATAAATCTAAAATATATAATATATATAAATTTATATATGTATAAATTTATCTTTAATAAAATCAAAAAAATAATACCAAAAATATCAGAAACAGAAATTATAGCTTTAAAATCTGGTGGAACAAGTATAGATAGATACATATTTGAAGGTAAAATGAACTATAAACAGCTTTTTTCACCAATAAAAAAAAATATTTTATCTAAAAATACTGAAAATGAATTAAATTCTCTATTAAAGTTAACAGGTGAGAATAATGTGTATCCTAATAATAAGATAAATGATATAATGAAAGAATTAGGTAATCGTGGTTTTTTGAGTATGATTATTGATAAAAAATATGGTGGTAATCGCATGTCTATAGAATTACAATCACAAATTTTATCTAAAATTTCATCGTACAATCCATCATTAGCAGTAGTAACAATGGTACCAAATTCTTTAGGACCTGCAGAACTTTTACAACATTATGGAACAGATGATCAAAAAAAATATTTTTTACCTAAATTATCTACAGGAGAATTTATTCCCTGTTTTGGTTTAACTGGACCCAATAATGGTAGTGATGCCGTAGGTGAGATTGATGAAGGAGTTGTAGAAAAAATAAATAATAAAATAAAAATAAAAATTTCTCTAAATAAAAGATATATTACTTTAGCTCCAATATCTAATTTAATAGGTATTGCGTTTAAATTAAAAGATCCAGAAAATTTATTAAAAAATAATAAAAAAGGTATAACTGTTGCTTTAATTCAAAATTCACAACCAGGTTTATTATTAGAAACTTACCATAATCCAAATAATGCTGGATTTCCTAATGGAACAATAAAAGGAAATATTATTATTGATCCTGAACAAGTTATAGGAGGAGAAAAAAATATTGGTGAAGGATGGAAAATGTTAATGGAATGTTTAGCTGTAGGAAGAGGTGTAAGTTTACCTGCTACAGCAAATGGTTCTTCAAAATTTATAACACAAACTATAAAATATTATATAAATAGTAGAAAACAATTTAATATGTATATTGGAGATATGGAATCAGTTAAGGAAAAATTTATTGACATGTATATAAATACATGGATTATACATACATCTGTTAAATTAACAAATAATATATTAGATAGTGGTAAAACGCCATCTGTAATTACAGCAATAATGAAACAACAAACTACAGAACGTGCAAGAACAATATTAAATAATGGTATGGATATATATGCAGGAAGTGGAATATGTGTAGGAGAAAATAATTTTTTTACTAAATTTTATAATGCATCACCAGTTGGAATAACAGTTGAAGGTTCTAATACATTAACAAGAGGATTAATTATATTTGGACAAGGATTAAATAAAAGTCATCCCTATATTTTTCCTTTATTTGAAAATATACAAGAGAATAATTTATATGAATTTAAAAAAAATTTTAATAATTTAATAAAAAATATAATAAATAATTATTTATGTCTTATAAATCCTATTCCTAATTTAATAAATAAAAATAAATCACAACATAGATTAGAAAAAAATACACTTAAATTTAGTATTCTTTCAAATTTTGTAGCAATATTAGGTGGAAAAATAAAACAAAAACAAATGATATCTGGGAATATGGCTGATATTCTTTCTAATATCTATTTAGCTTATAGTTTAATTTGGCATCATCATCATTTTAAAAGTAATAATATTTTAAAAGAAGAATGTATAGAATATTTAATGCAAGATGCAGAATATAAAATAAATTTAATAATATCAAATTATCCAATACCTTTTTTTAAATTATTACTTTATCCAATTAAAACTAATATTAAATATAAAAATTTAGAAGATAAAAATAAGTTATATACTTTTATAATAAATAATGAAGAATTAAATGAAATATTAAATAATGATATATTTTATAAAGGGACTGTTCTAGAAAAATTAATTAATTTATCAAAACTAGATAAATCTAGTAAAGATTATAAATTATTATATGAAGATATTATAAAAGTAGGTGAATATAAATTATAAATTTATTTTTATAAAAACTATTCAGTTTTATTATTATTTATAAAATTTACAGTATATTCAGAGTTTTTCCATTCTTTTACTTTTACCCATTTATTTTTTTCTAATTTTTTATAATTTTCAAAAAAGAATTTTATTTTTTCAAGTATAGATTTATCAATATCATTAATATCATTAATATTATCATAAGTTGGATCAACTTTTGAGTTAGGGACTAGTAAAACTTTTTCATCAATCCCTTCATTATCTTCAGTTTCTAGTAATCCAATTGCACGACATTTAATTAAACAAGTTGGAAATAAAGGATAATCACAAATAACCACTGCATCAATTGGATCACCATCACCGCCCAATGTATTTTCAATATATCCATAATTAAAATTATACATCATAGGTGTATGTAAAACTCTATCACATATTAAATTATGAGTTTTGTGATCATATTCATATTTAATATTAGTTCCTTTTGAAATTTCAATCCTTATCGTGTAATTATTTTCATTCATTGTTATATATAAATATAAATATAAAAAAATATAATCTATAATGGTGTATAAAATTACTTTAATGAATTAATAAAATCTCTCTTTTTTTTATTAAATTCTGTAATCTTATCTTTATTATCAATTTGAATTTTATTAAATTGTTCAATTGTCAATTGTTCTCTTGTATAGGGATGAATTTCTTTATTACGCAAAGCAGATAAAATAGTATATTTATCACAAAGCTGTAATTCTCCATTATTCATTGGTAATAATGCAATATTAATTATAAATTCAGATGTAATCATGTCTACAAATTCATTATCAGTTTCTGAAATTTTTTTAAAAATAACAGAATATTTATTTAATTCATTAATACCAACTAAAATATCAGTATATTTATCAATGTTTGTACAAGAATTTACTATATAATAAAAATAATCTTTATTTTGTGATAGATTATAAGTTATATCAATTAAAATAGAAATGTGATCTGTATTAATTTCATTATTATTTATAGCATTTATGAATATATAAGGTATATGTTTAACAATATCAGTATGTATTAATTCATTACAATTTTTTATTAAATCATTTACTAATTGAATCATTTTTTTTTGAATAATTTTAATTTCTTGATTTTCAATTTTATTAATTTGGAAATATATGTCTAAAATAGCATATATAAAATTAACGATATTATCATTAAAATTAATTTTAATATTACTTAAATTATAATAAGTTAAAAAATCTATAATTACATTTTGTAACAATAATATATTTTTAAAAAATTCAGACACTGATGGATTTGCTACACTTTTTTTATATTCATGTATAACAAGTAAAAATAAATCTTCAATTGTAATTTTATTTTCTTTAAAATTTAATTCATAAAATGCTTTATTAAAATCTTCAATAGTCGAAATTAAATTTAATGCACATAATCTTAAGTCAATATCAATTTTAGTATTAACAAATATATTATAAATTAATTTATTTATTTCTGGATTAAAATGTTGTATAACTTCTTTAAATTTTAAACTATTTAAAATTATGTAAATTATATTTTTATCAAAAATAAATTGAGGATTAAAATCGAAATTATTATTATTAAATTCTATATCAAAGTTTAATAAATATAAAGATTTTGTTATTAAACTTTTGTATTTTGTTTTAAAATCTTCTATTAGTTTATTAAATTTATTTAGTAAACCATTTTTTATTAAAGGATTAAGTTGATTGTTTATCGTGTGTGTATAATCTAAATTACGATTATAATAATCTATTTCGTAAAAATAATAATCAATCAAAGATTTTAAAATAAAATGTTCAATAATATATATATCGTTAAACATTTTTTTTATGTCGTAATTTGTATTTTCAACATTTGTTTCATCTATAAATAATATGTTATCTATAAGTGAAAATTTATTATTGAAACGTTTCTTATGACTAAAAAATTTTGATAAAATAATTGATAAATTATTTGAACAATTTATTAAACTGTCGACACTTAAATTGGTAATCTGTAATCTTTCATCATCAGAAATTTCTTCTGAATTCAAAAAAAAGTTAGAATTATATCCAACAAGTTCTTTTTTTACATTACTTATATTATCTTCGATTGACAAATATGAAAGTAATTCTTTTTCAGTATAAATATTTGTAAATATATTAAATTCCATAAAATTAAGTATAACTTTGTAATACTAGTTTACAATAAATTATAATATCAATTTTTTAGTATTGACTAAATATTAAATTTTAATACCATATAATATATTTAAAAATTTCTAGGGTTTATCCCTGAATATTCTTTTTTCATCCTATTTCTATGTTCTGCGCTTATTCGTGCGGATATATCAGCATCATATGCTGCTTTATATTTTTCTTTATTAAAATTACACCCTGGAAATACTTTATTAGCAGTGCATCCAAATATCTTTCAAAATTTCACATTTTTTTTGGCATCTTCTTCTAAAGTTCCTCCTTCAAGTAAATCTTTAAGTTCTAAATATTTAGGTTTGTATTTAAGATATTTTATTTTATAATCAGCTTTATTAAAATTTTACATATTTTATATATTAAAAAATATAAAATTATTTTATACTTTTAATATATAAAATTATAAATGGATAAAATAAATTTTTTAAAATCATTTATAGAAACATTTAAAAATTATGAAATAAATCTTACTTCAAAAATAGATGATATAATTTCCCTTATTAAGGATAAATATAATAATTTAAAATTTTTAGTACCATTATTAAAAACTCTTAAAAAAAATCCTAGTATAATAATTTTTATGGTTTTATTTTTTAGTTTTATATTTCTATCAAATATAATAAATATATTTTTTTCATTAATATTATTTGATGCAATTATATTATCATTATTAATATTTCATAATTCTCTAATAAAAATAAATGCTAGAAAATTAGCTAGAAATGTATTATCATTATTTATTCTATACACAAACTTTTTAGGTAATATAATATCATTTTTACTTGTATTTTTAATGTTTAATAATTCTAATAAATTTTTAAAGTCTTTTATAATAAATTTTATAGGTAAAGTTCTTAATTTCATTTATTCAGTATTTCCTTTTATAAGAAATATTTATCCAACATTGATGGATATAAGTTCTGATGCAACAATTCAATGTTCTAATACAAGTCCAAGTAAATCATCTTTTACTAATACAGATTCATCATCATTCACTGATACAAGTAAATCATCATTAACTGATACAAGTAAATCTTCCAGTCTATTTGCTTTAAATAGCGAGTAAATCTCTTTCTAGATCATCAATATTAACTACAACATTATTATCTATAATTTTGAGTATTTTTTTACTTTTTTTTTTTGCTTTTTCTATTTTTTCTGTTTTTTCTATTTTATTTTCTAAAATATTTTTTTTAATATCTAAATCTTGCTTATCAATTTCAATTTTATCATTATTTGATTGTGATTTAATTAAATTTTGTCTTTCATAATACATTAATTTTTTTTTTAAAAAATCAATCTCAGTGTCTTTTTCTTTTATAATTTGTTGCGTGCTTTCCCAAATCATTTTAGATGATTTCAAATTATTTTTTTCTTCTAAATTTTTTATAATATTTTCTAATTCTTTATTACGTTCTAATAGCATATTATAATTAGTTTTATTACTTGATAAATTATTTTTAAATAACTCTAACTCTTTAGACATTTTAGAATTGTCATCATAAATTTTTTGTATTTCAGCAAAAAATATATTTAAATTATCCATATGTGATATATAATTATTAATATAAATCATTTTTTATGTGAAATTAATTAATTAATTTTATTAAATATATAGAGCATAAATTATAAATAAATTATATATATTTTTTAATATTTTTATATCCAATATATAATATTTTTATATTATAGATATAAATGACAAATCAAAATTATCAATGTGTAAATACTATAGGTTTTATCTTTGACACGGCTAAAGTTAAAATAAAACAAAAGAAAAAAAAAGTACCTAAATCATCTAATTCATCCTCATTAACTACAACTTACTCAACTTATAAATCTAAAAGTGATAGTTCATCAAGTAATTCTTTTTATAGTTCTAATTCTATATATAGTTCAAATTCTTCTAGTATAATAAGTTCTTTAACTAAACCATCTTCCTTAACAAAATCTTCATATAGTTCCTTAACAAAATCTTCATATAGTTCCTTAACAAATTCTTCATATAGTTTATCAGATAATTCATCATCGATATGTTTAAAACCACCTAAATTACCATGTTTAGCAACACCATTATTTACAAATAAATCAAGTACTGTATCAGACGATTGTTGTAAAGATACTACATATAGTAAATCATTATGTACAAGTGATTCTAGTTCAACTAATTGTTTAAGTTCAGAATGTAGTTCATCCTTTTTTAAAAATAATGATTTATTAACAAATAAATCTTGTAAAATACCCCAAAGATGTGATCAAAATAATTATTGTATAAAACCAATATGTTATGAACCATCATTATGCGAAGATGCAAAAAAATTAGAAAAAACTAAGGCAAAATGTGGACATAAAGAAAAAAAAAAATTTAAAACTGATATATTCAATAAAATAAATAAATATTGTCTTATTAAAGTTAATAAACAGAATTTTGTATCATCAACTTTATCAGTATGTACTGATAATAAAAATGATTGTTGGATAAAATTTACAGAAAATATTTATGAATTATTAGGAGGTTCATTTTTAATTACATTAACAAAATGTAATACTTTTAGATCACTCTATTGTCAATTAATTAAAATAAATTATTGTTCATGTTGTGAAGAACTTAAATTATTTTTTAGATATAATATTTTACCACCAAAAAATATTCCACAAGAAGATTGTTTAAATAATATAAATAATGTAGATTTATATTACAAATTAGAAGACAGTATTTATAACAATCTTAGATTTTATTACGATCATGAATATAATTTTAATCCAAGATATTTTTTAAATTTATAAAATTTTATTTATGAGTTTAAATACTATAATTTATTATTAAACTATTTCTACCATATTTTTTTATTATATTATTAACATTTATTTTATTACGATCTCTATAATAAGACCATAATAATCTATTTTTTTTTTTTTTATTAAAGTTTATTAAATAAACTAAACTTATTAATTTATTTGTTTCATTATCAATAGAATATTCTATAAAAATTTCATTTTTAATATTTTCTATTTTCATAACTGCGTTTATTAATAATAATATAGACATATTTTTTTAATATAAATTAATTTTAAAATACCACCACAAATTTTTTTTATTATATATAAAATATATATAATATGGTATGTAAATTAGCTGGAAGTTTATCTGGAAGTTTTTCTGGAAGTGGAAAAGTTACTCAAGTTGACAAGTATGGAAATGTTACTTGTGAAACTGTTTGCGTTGTTCTAAAAGTAGTTAAAACCTGCGCTAAAAATAGTGTTTATTTAGTAGATGTTACTGTTGGTGATAAGAAAAATGCAGCTTTAGTAGTTAAACAACACAGTGATGATGAAAATAATTGGTATGGTGTTGGTCAAGGTGTTACTCAATTTTTAAGATTTAAAGTAGAAAAAGTTGGTGATGTTGAAACTGTAGTAAATGTTGAATACAATTTTTCTTCTTATGTAGATGGAAATAGTGAAGCTTGGAGAGCTGGTGAATTTGTTTTAACTCCTTGCAAATGCACTAAAAAACCTAAATGTCCTTGTGATTGCTAAATATATAATTAATTATAATAACTTTTTATAAAATTATTATAAATTAAAAATTAATTAGATAATGGATCATAAATTTTATTAATATCATTATTTTGTACATGAATATTATTATTTTTAATATTTATATTATTAGTATTTATATTATTAGCATTTATATTATTAGCATTTATATTATTTTGTAAATTTAAGGGATCATAAATTGTTTCATCATTATTATATTTTTGAATATTATTAAAATGATTATTAGATGTTGTTTGAAGTATATTTTTATTATTGTTATTTTCATATAATTGCATTTTTTTTTCTAATATATTAACTCTATCATTTAATTGTAAAATTTTATTTATTAAATATATATGATCTATACTATCACTCATATTATATTATAGTAATATATTATATTTTTAATTATTTATAATTATATAATAATATATAATGATAAATTTATTTAATTATCAACAAATTTGTGTTGATTTTATAAAAAATAATAGAGCAATTATTCTTTATCATTCAATGGGTAGTGGAAAAACTATAACATCTCTAGCTATGGCAACACAATTTGATAATTCAATTATAATTATAACTACAAAAGCATCTAAAAAAAATTTTATCGATGATATAAAAAAAATGAATATTAGTTCTCATAAAATTACACTTATTACTTATAAAAAGGTTATATTAAAAATAAAAGATAAATTAATAGACTTTAAAAATAAAATTATCATAATCGATGAAGCTCATAGATTACGTTCTAGAACAAAATTATTAAATATTATAATTACAGAATGTTTTGAAGCATATAAATTAATTTTATTAACTGGAACAATATTTTATAATGATATAACAGATTTAAGTGTTTTAGTAAATATGGTAAAATTTGAGGATTTATTACCAGAAACATCAAAAGAATTTAAATTCTTTTATTATGATAGTATTTATGAAACTCCTACAAATATAGAACTATTGATGGAAAAACTTAAAAATTGTATTTCTTATTATAAAAAACCATTAGATGATAATTATCCTAAATATGAAACTAAAATTATTAAAGTAGACATGGATAATATACAAATTAGTGAATATAGATTTTTTGTTAAAAAAATTTTAGCTTTAGATACTTTACATATTGATTATAATATAATTGATCAAAGAAAAACAAATTTTTTTTTAAATGTAACACGACAATTATCAAATACTGTTAATAATTCAGAAAAAAGTCCAAAAATTCAAAGTATTTATAAATACATAAAAGAAGGACCACGTCCAGTAATTGTTTATTCTAATTTTTTAGAAAATGGTGTATTACCATTATCTTTATTATTAAATAATAATAAAATATCCTATGGTATTTATCATGGTGGGCAAACTGATGAAAAAAGAGATAATTTGATTGACCAATATAATTCTGGGAAAATAGATGTTTTATTAATTACAACTGCTGGTTCAGAAAGTTTAGATCTTAAAAATACTCGACAGATACATATTATGGAAATGCATTGGAATATGTCTAAAATTGATCAAATTATTGGAAGGGCTATAAGATATAAATCACATAATAGCTTGCCAGTTGATCAACGTAATGTTATAATATATAAATGGTTATCAGTTTTTGGTTATAAAATACCTTACGAAACTGCCGATGAATATATTTATAAAAAAGCTTTGATTAAAGAAAAAATGTTTGATCAATTTAATCAAATTATTAAATTAGTTACAATATAAATTTATATTTTAAATATTTTAGACCATAAAAATGATGAAGTATCTTTATTTTTCTTTTCAATATTTTTATTATTATTTTTATTATTTTTATTATTATTTTTATTATTATTTTTTTTTAAATCAGATAATGAATTATTAAATACAATACTTGTAGGTAAATGTTTGTTTGAATTTACAGATAATACAGGCATTTGATCATTATTACCAAAACCACTTTTAATATTAATTAAAAGATTTTCAATAGTACAATTATAATTATATTTTTCTAATGTATTTCTTAACCAATAACTAAGTAATCCACCAGGTGTACCATCTGGTTCTTTAGCTTCAAAACTAACTTTAGAATCTAAACATCCTGATAATACAAATATATTTGGATTATTTTTAATTGAAGATCTTTTACTTAAAAATTGTTTAATAATCTTATTTTTATTATTTAATGTAAATGAAAAGGGTAAATCACTACAGGTTGCACTATTACAACTGTCAAAAACCATTATAATTTTTTTAACCGGCTTTAATTTTGATAAAAAATTTACATATATATAGTCATCTACTATAAATCCAAATTTATCAAAATCTAATGGTACTATACATTCATCCATATTATCTGGTTCATCTCTGTTCATATCTCTTATATTTGTTCCATGACCTGAATAATAAATAGTAATCTCATCAACTAAATTTAAATTTGTAGTTTGGTTATAAATCCATTCCATATATTTAATAATATTTTGATTTGTAGGAAATTCATAATCTTTAAGATCTAATAACATTTTAATATCTTCATTTTTGTAGCCAAAATTATTTATTAAAATTGTTCTATATTTTAGAACATCATTATGACATCCAAATAAATTATATTGTGTTCCTACATAATTTATTCCTATTAATAATGCAATTTTTTTTCCCATTAATATTATTATCTAAAATAATTTTTATATTTT
>VFQS010003680.1_pt1 | contig 11603 bp, 10 predicted proteins | sample 3512361 | NCBI WGS metagenome assembly VFQS01 (sample SAMN10412375, study PRJNA504923) | tailings metagenome | isolation source: Relicate 1 Philex TSF3 active mining | place: Philippines | reverse complement strand
ACATTAAACAATTATATAGTTTAAAATTTTATTTTATAACTTTTTTTTAGAAATTTTTTTCCACTCACAAATTTTGAGTGTGTGGAAATTTTTTTTCGGAATAAAAAATGATAGAAAATAAAAAATAGAAAAAGAAAATTTTCCGGAAAAAGTTTTTATAAAATATTTTTTTATAAAACTCAAAATTTTTTATGAGAATAGAATTTTTTTTAAAGATTTTTTTATTTAGTAAAAAGTAATAGTTTTTGAATGAATTAATAATCTTTAGGTGAAAAAATCTATTTAATACCGCTTCTTACATGTTTTTCTTGATCAATGTTCTTAAAATATCTGAAATCTTTCATATTTATATTTTCTTGAGTTTTCCAAAAAAAGTATTTTTGAAAAATGATATTTGAATTTAAATGTTATATTTTGTTTTTATACCGTGAATATAAACAACACTTATTAAAGTTTAAAAATGGTTATTTCCTATTTTTATAAAATATTTTTTAATATTAAAAATATTAAAAACTGTTATTGTGCTTTTTTCATAATTATTTAATAATCATGTAAAATTCACTTTAAAAACCCATTAATCAAGGTCGTCGGGCGGGGGTGAAACCCCGCCAAGGAACTCCACAATTTCCTTATTATCTACTTCCTCTTTCAATTTTTCTTTACTTATTTTGATTTCTTTCTCAATATTTTCTATTCTGATTCTTAAGTTTGTGTCAATTGCATTCCAACTCTCACTTAAAGTTTCATAATATTCACATTCATCATCGTAATCCATTGTATCATCAAATTGTCTATAATTTTGTGAATTTTTGGAACTTATATCATACATATTTCTAAGATTACTTTCAGTTTCTTTAAATAAAAGTAGAGTTTTTTCTAAAAACGCAAGTTTATTTTGAATCCCGATAATTATTTTATTAATATTTTGTAAAAGGGTTGCTTTACATTTTTCATTATGGTAATTTTTAGCAATTTTAGAATAAATTTTGTTATAGATTTCGGAAGATGTAGGTTGAATGACAGCAGCCATTTTACTAATTAATTAGTTAAAATATATTTTAATTAATTATAATTAAAATTCAATTTTTTTATTTATTAATTTATTTAACCGAATTTATTAAATGAACTCAAATATAAGATTATCCTCAGCTTTTTGTACATTAGATTTTAATTCTTTTAGAGATAATGGTTGCCATTTAGCAACTGTTTCCATAAAATCTTCGTGTTCGTATAATGTTTCAAGATTTATTTCTAATTTTTCAACTTTTTCTAGTTCTTCTAATTTTTTCAAATTTAAGAACCATTTTATCAATTTTTTCTTATCTTGATATTTAAAATTATATTTTTCATAATACCACAATTTTTCATTATTTAAACTTTCAACTTGTTTCTCATACTTCAAATCTTTATAATATTCAGATTTTTTTAATAAATTATGAAGTACTATATAAGTACTGTTTCTTCTTGCCCATTCCATTGTATATAAATTTTTAGGATTTACCAAACCTTTTAACTGATATTTTCTAAAAATATATAATACTAACCATAAAATTAAATCAACTAAACCAGAACCAGGTTTTTTGGTTTTACAAGCTAATGACCAAAAATAACCCTCCGCACTTCCATTTTTGTAATCAAAATTATCAATCTCAACATGGCATATTTTTTTGTAACCATCTTTTATGGTTATATTAATAGAATCAAGTATATTTTTATCAAGCTTAATTGTTATTATCATCCTATAAACATCGTTAAGGTAATAACTATATTTCAATTTTGAACAATCAAAATCTTTTAGAAAATCCATTTTGTTAAATTAAAATAATTTATTAATTTATAAAATTTTTCCGATTTAAGTGTATAAATATTTACAATAAATATGTCAGCTTTTTTAATATTCCCGATCCATTTATTTGAAGATATCTCTGAATTACAAAATTATGATTCCATCTATATTATCGAAGAACCACGATATTTTACAGACTTTTCTTTTCATAAACTGAAACTAGCATATCATCGGGCTAGCATGAAATATTATTTTGATTACTTACTTGAGAAAATTGAGAAGATTAAAAAAGTTGAGAAAGCTAAACCAATGAAAATTACATACATCAATTTTTACGAATTAACTGACGATTGGTACGTTAAATTAAGTGAAAAATATTCAAGTATTGCTGCTTATCAAGTGTTTGATACTACTTTAGAAAAAAAATTAGAAAAAAAATTAGAGAATTTAGTGTCTTTTAAATTCCTAAAGAGTCCAAATTTTTTACTCGACGATGAGATTATTGCCAAAAAAGAAGCTATCACTTTTATGAATTTTTACAAAAAACAGCGTATTCGTTTGAATATTTTAATGGAGAGTTGTGAAAATGGTGAGAACAGTAAAATTAAACCTCGCAAAGGTGTTTGGTCTTTCGACAAAGAAAATCGTAAAAAAGTTCCCAAAAATGTGACATTGCCACCTGATTATGAGGTTCTAAATAATTCATACATATTAGAATCGAAGAGTTACGTTTTAGAGCATTTTCCAAAAAATTATGGTTCCTTAGATTATTTTATTTATCCGATTACTTTTACGGGAGCCAAAGAATGGTTAAACAATTTTATCGAAAATTTATTTGACGATTTTGGACCATATGAAGACGCTATAGTAGAAAAAAATCATTTTTTATGGCACTCCGTTTTGGCGCCAATGATGAATATCGGTTTGTTAACTGATAGTTTTATCTTAACCGAAGTTTTAAAATACGAAGATAAAATTCGTTTAGAATCGTTGGAAGGCTTTATTCGTCAAATTATTGGATGGCGTAACTACATTTTAACCTATTATATTTGTTTCGGAGATGTAATTCGCGGAACGAATCATTTGAATGCACAACGGAGGATGAACGAAAAGTTGTACCAAAAATTATGGGAGGGGAAAACTGGTCTTTTACCAGTTGATAACGCCGTGAATGGAATTGTTAAGTATTCGTATGCTCATCATATTCAAAGACTCATGATTTTAGGGAACTTCCTCCTCCTTCTCCGGATACATCCGGACGATATTTGTAAAATTTTTATGGAATGGACTATCGATGCCTATGATTGGGTCATGGTACCGAATGTTTATTCGATGTCACAGTATGCCGATGGTGGGTTAATGATGACACGGCCGTATTTTAGTTCAAGCGCTTACATTACAAGAATGAGTAACTATAAAAAAGGACCGTGGTGTGAAACTTGGAACTATTTATATTATCACTTTCTTATCGATCATCGGGAGATGTTAAAGAAAAATTATTCGACTGCGAATATGATTTATCATTTAGATAATAAAAGTGAAAAGGAAAAAGAAGAGATAGTGAAGGAATCAAATGCATTCGCAGAATTTGTTAGCACTTGACGACACTTTTAAAATATTTTTAAACTTTTATACATGCTAATTAATGTGTTAATTTATTAAATATATTTTATTAAATATATTTTATATTTAATAAAATAAAAATGATTAATCAAACATATATTCCTGGTATAGCAACATGTATACCAAAATTTATACCAACAACAAGATTTCCTATATCTTATAAATTATATAATGATATTGCTATTGTTATTCCAACAATGAGACGAAAAAATAATTATGAATATTTAATTAATTCTTTAGAAAAGAATAAACATATTTTTAAAAATATAAAAAATGTATTTATGTATTGTGATATCAAAGATCCCGAAGTTAAAGCAATTGCAAACAAATATAATTTGAAAATGTTTCAAAAAAAGATTCATACAAATAATAAATTTACAGATAAATATTCATTTTGGCGAACAAATTTATGTTTAGATTTTGTTGAAAGTATTACAAATGCATTTAATGCGTGTACCAGCTCATATATTATGTGGTTAGAAGATGATACAGTACTTTCTCCAAGAACTATAGATGTTTTAATGTCTTTTGAAAATAATTTTGATTTCACAAGCTTATATACTAAAGGAATGTATAATGGGAATGGTGCATGTTGTATTGTTATAAATAGAAATTCGTGGAATAAAATAAAAAATTTAATTTTACAAGATTGTTTCAATGATATACCTCTTGATTGGATTTTAGCAAAAGGGCTCAGAACCAAACTTTTAAAATACAAAATATTTGAAAAAACTGCTTTTCATACAGGTGTAGATTCAAGTAATAATTCAGCAAAAAGAATAAATGAACTGGCATCTAAATAAATTTTTATTATATTAAAATTGCAATAAAAATTTCGTCAAGTTTTAACAAAATATTGCGAAAGCCCGCAAAAATAATTAAAAATCGTCGCGCGGGATTAAATGGGCGAAACCCCGCTAGAATGCATTTTTTCCTAAAAGTTCTCTTCCTAATATCAAGTTATGAATATTTCTAGTTCCTTCATATGTATTGACCGCTTCAAGATTCATCAGATGTCTCATAATATTATATGAATTTGAAACCCCATTTCCACCTAAAATATCTCGACATATTCTAGCTACTTGGAGAGCATTTTCGCAATTATTTTTCTTTAAAAATGAGATAAGGGCAATGTTTTTTTCTAAATCTTGGAAAGTCTCAATTGAATTCAATGATGCGAAAGAATTGTTCAAAGAATTGGAATATAATTCAATCGAACGTACTAAATCATTTTGAATGAGTTGAAAAGAATTTAAAGATTTCTCAAATTGTTGACGTTCATCAGTATAATTAATAGCGGTATTAATAATATTTTCCATCGCACCAATGACACCCCATGAAATACCATAACGCGCTTTATTCAAACAACTGAAAGGTCCACGTAAACCAGTTACATTTAATTGGTGTGTTTTTGGAATTTTTAAGTTATCAATATAAATCGAACCAGTAGGTGATGCTAAAAGAGACAATTTATCTTGGATAAATGGACTCTGTAGAGCGTCGTTTCTTTCACTAACTAATCCAATGATTTTATTCGACTCATCCTTGCACCAAAGAACAAAAATATCGGCAATTGGAGAATTGGTAATCCAGGTTTTTGAACCATTGACAATATAATAATCTTTATGAGCAACAGCACGAGTTTTCATACTTGCTGGGTCGGAACCTGCATCTGGTTCTGTTAATCCAAAACAACCAATATTTTCTCCGCTATAGAGTTTTTCTAGATACTTGTTTTTCAAATCATCGGAACCGTATTTTTCGATCGGATGAATGACTAACGAAGACTGTACCGAATATCCAGAACGTAATGCCGAATCAATACTTTCAATATTATAGTTAATTAGACCGTATAAGAGCGGATTGATCTCATTTTTCGAATGATTGAAGAGACCATTGTGCCCCCATTTTTGATATAATTGACGGTACTTTACTTCATCAAATTTTGTGAGACTTTCAGAAGTTGGATAAGATTGTCGGGTAATTTCATAGGTATTTTTACAGACCATGTTGGTGAAGGTATCTAATTTCTCGAAATGTCGAAAAAGATTGGTATATTTTGTTAAATTAGGCATTTTCAATTTTAGATTTAAATCTAAACTTTTAAATATCTTATATTTTTATGAACCTTTAGTCTATAACATCAAATTGGAGACTGAAGGTTAAAGTTAGAAAAATTAGAAAAGTTAGAAAATTATAGTTCATCATGACTAATATTTGCTTTTCTGAATATACCCTCATTTAAATAATCATTCAAAATATTTTTACCATAATCTCCTTTTACAAAATAAGACATGTTAGTATTTTTGTATTCATCCCATTTTATATCTAAACCAATCCAATAATCTTTATTATTATATTTAGAAAATGATACATTCAAAAACCTATCTGGAAAATTTGTGTCGCGAATTATCCAATATTCTAGTCCGTCTTTTAAAGTCCAACCAAGTATAACTACAGCATGTCCAAAAAAATCTTGGTACTCTAACTTTTTTTGCGGAGAAAAATATTCATTATTTTCATTTATAAAAAAGTTTTGATATTCTTCAGTTGCAAAAATACTTGCTATAATTGGTTTTTTTAAACTAAATATGAGTGTTTTCATTAAATTTTGATTATTTTTAATAGCATCCTTAGTATAAGATTTTTTTGTTATTAAATTTGGATACATATCTATGTTAATTGGACGTTCTATTTTTAATTCAAAATTTTGTCTTAAACTATTTTCTGTTTTACATATATTTTTTTTATTTCTATTAATTTTTTTTTCTTTAATACACCCATTTTTGCATAAATTTTTTATATTTTCTAGTACATAATAATTACCAGTATTCCAATCATTTTTATTAATATTGGGAAACTTTTTATTATCTTTTTGAGATAAAGCTTGATATTTTTTATATCCATCTTCTAATAAAAAGTTTAATGTTTCATCGTAAGGAAAACAACTATCTAATTTTGTTCCAACCTTATTATCATCCATATAATAAGCAAGATTACCAAAATTATATCCTGTATTAAATGTATATTTGCAATCTTTTTCATTTTTTAAAAATTTACAGGCATCATTTGCCATAGAGGCAAAATAAGGAGAACTTAAATAAATAGGTTCTAAATTATTATCTATTGAAAATATATCTCCTAATGCTGAAACTCCAGCTAGAGCCCAACAATCATTAAATTTTTGCATCCTCGATTTTTCAATTGGAAAATTATTACCTAAAAAAAATTCTTTGGGAATTTCACTCATTCAAATATTTACTAATTAATTTAAATAAATAAATAAAATAAAATAAAATAAAATGTTTGACGATTATGATACTACCAATCCTTTTATAAATTATTTTCAAACTTTTGATATCAGAAGTGTTGATAATCTTACAGAAATTCAAAAATTGATTATACAAGAAATTACGAAAGATACAACTTATAATTGTCAAGAAACTGTTGAAAAAGATATTTCTCGATTAATTCAAAGTGGTATTTCCGGTTTACAAATTATAGATCCACGACATGTAGCTTGTTTAAGTTTACGTTATTGTCATTACCATGAATTAGGTGTAGAACCACGATGGTATCTACTGCGATTTTGGAGACGTTAGATACGGGGTTCCGCCCCCGTACGACGGGATTTTGAAAATGGCTTTACGGAGGCTCCGACAATGTGACGATTTTTAACTTTTTAACTTCTTAAATTTTTTAGATTTATAATATTGAATATTATAAAATACTTTTATAATATGGAAATTAATATTTTTGAAAATAATCCTCATGAGTTTTCTTGGTTTGAACATGAAAATTACAATTTCCAAAATTTTATCATATCAGTACCATATAATTATTCTTATATTCATAATTGTGCGGCATTAATTTCTGATAAAATCACCATTTCTTACAATGTACGAAACCAAATATCCTTAGTTAGTTTACAATATTTATATTCGATTCAAAAAAAGTTAGAAAATGAACCTTTTCCAAGAGATATAAGCGAATATTCTTCCCGTTTAATCTTTCATGAAATGAGTGTTTCTCAAAATATTAAGGGAGAAAAGATATATTATACAATGAGATATCCATGTGTTCAAGATGAATTTTTGAAATATATTTTTTATCAGGAAAAGCCTATTATAAATTTAAATAACAAACGAATACGAACAAATGGAAGATTTTTAGGTGATTTTGAACCAAAACCTTATTGTTGTACAGATTTTCAAACTTTAAATTATCCAAAATTAAATTGTCAAGTTGGTGAACATTCGACCAGTAAACCTTCAGTATATGAAGAAACTTTAAAAAAGTTACCAAATGAAGTTATTCGAAACGCACTTTTTCAACCTTACAATATTTATGATGACCGCAAAGTGTTTGTTAAATTACGCGAATTTAGTTTAATTAATTTAAATAACAATAATATTTTAATTTTATTCGAAGAAATCAAGTGTAATGGACCTGTTGGAGTACGTTTTATAATGTCAAGTGAAGAAAATGGAGAAGACATACACGTAAGATATGACGGTGCAATCATGGGATGGATTTATGCTTATGAAACATTATTTTGGATTATGCGAATTCCGGCAAATGCACAAATTAGATATATACCTTCAAAAGTGGTTATAAATAATTTTCCAAATAGAATAAATGAAGACGATGAATTAGATAAAATACGATATGATTTTGCGACTGGGCGAAATACTATCTTATATTTAGAACATTCAGATGATATTTCCAACCCATCATATGGGCCATATAGTATATCGGTGGAGTTGAAGAATCGATAATATTCTTGATATATCGTTTCAATACTTATTATCTTGAACTTAATTAATCTTTTATTTACATATCATATAAATAAAAGTAAAGAGTAAAGAGTAAAGAGTAATTAACACAAAAGTAGCGGTGTTAATATTTTCTTATCATATTCTGTATATTCTGGCCATATTTCAAGACCTGACTCTCTTAAACTTGTCATATATTGCTGAACCACATCATAATATTCGTCTTTTGATTTCAATAACCTCTCTTCACGAAATTCCGGTCTTACTTTTTTAGACCATTCTATCAATCCTTCTCTCAATTTTGGAAACATCCAATGATTGGCAGAATACATCTGTGGGTGCATACCTCCAGGAAGTCTAATAATAGCTTGGTCTTGAATAACTTTACTATTATCATATAGAGGTAATTTTCCGTCAGTAATTCTCCAACCAACATATAATCTACAACTATCAAAAGTTGCTTTTTTTGGCAAAACTTCATGAGCAATATTTTGATTAAACATTATGATATGTCCAGGTGGAATTTTGAATATTTTTTTCTTTTTGTTTAATTCTTCCATTTCTTTATCTGTAAACTTCGCAAAACCGGTTTTCTTACTTTTATCTATTTGTGTCCCAGGAACACATGAAAATCCTTGTGGTTCAGAACCGTAAGGATCTAAATTGACCCATCCTCCGTAAATAATATCTGTTTCTAATAAGTTATCACAATTTGTAATATCTCTGTGCCATGATTCTGCAGATGTAGAAGTTCCTTTTCTTCTTTTGGAAAATCTATCAAATAGTAATTCTGCTCTTTTATTTTTAAAAGTATTTTTTAAAGAATTCCATAAATAATAATGTATTTTCCTTCTGATATTTCGAATTTCGGGATGATGAAAACTTGTAGGATTACCATAAGCTCCAAATCCACCCATAATTGTAACTTCTTCAGAAGGATTTACAAACTCAATTTGTTCATCATTGAAGTTCCTTATTTCTTTTTGAATATCTTTAGGACCTGGAAATACCATTACTCCATTCTTGAGTAGTTCTGAAAAATCAATATTAATATTTTTGTCATATGATATATTTAAATTTTCAATTTTTTGTTTAATTTTATTATTTTTATCTAAAACTTTATTTAAAACTTTATCCACAATTTCAGATGAAAATTTTGATATCTCTGCCAAATCATAAATGTTATCAAATTTGCGAATACATGATCTGACAACCATTAAATGTTTCCACAATTCTAATTTTGATTCTTTTCCTCTTTGGGTCACTAAGTGATACAACTCAGCATCCTTTGTAGCTAATAATGTTTTCTTTAATTCTTCATTTTGTGTAAACTTAGCAAAAAAAGCTAATTTCATTGCCTCATTGTCTATACCATTGTAAAAATCTGATCTTATATATACATCTTTTGGAATCTTTTCTCCCTCTATTTTTTTATCATATATTTTTCCACTTGCATTTACTCTTCCAGCTTTGCCAGCCATTTTGGCTAAAGCCGGATCTTTATTCCACGGTTTTTTTGAATTGAGAGAAAAAGTTTGATAAAATTTATAATTAGGGTTATTTTTATTATTCTTAATATCACGAAACTTTACAGCATGAAAGAAATGTTCTACACTATTCCATTCTCTATCATCTAATGTAAATGGAGATTCATAAAAATTTGAAAACATTTTTCTCCAATCATCAATTTTTGCCAGTTCAGAATACTGATCGATGTTAGTTACACTTTCTGACCAACCAGTTCCTTTATATTCGCCAGGTTTTTTGTTAGGACTTTTAGAATAAAATACGAATTTATCTTTCATTTATTTATTAATAAAATTTTATTAATAAATTCTTAAATTCAATTTTTAAATTGCTACTATTGATGCTAATTCCTTCTTAAATATTTGATTATTCTTATCAATGGCGTTAACTTCACTATTTTTTTCTAATGCAATTTCTACTTTATTCTTATCGATTCTTGGATCTTTACCAATCCATTCTTCGGAAATATCAGTGGCTTTTTCTTTGATACCTCCTTCTACTAAGTAATTAGTTAATCTTTTGGCTTCGTAATCTTTTTGTATATTTCCAAAATGATCTTTATACTTAAAAACAGCACGACCTAAATCAGTACATAAATATTTATAATTATTTTCTTCATCACGTAAAAGTGTATCAGCTAAAAACCGTGCGAGACCTTTTTGTCCATCTAGAAAATATTCTAAATTATAATTAGACAGAGCATTTTCAAGTTTAGTTTTATCTTCAAAATCAAAAGGTGCTTTAATATTTAAAACTTTAGTGTGATTAGTTGTAGTTGTAGTTGTTGTGTTATTATTTTTAGGTTGTTTGGCTATATCAAGAAGGGTACTATGGTCTTCTTTATAAACATCAATAGAACCTCGCAAAGTGCATATTATATTATCTTTTTCAATGAGTAATTTTTCGAATTCTTTATTTTTTTGGTGCAAATCTTTATTTAGATCTTTTAATTCTTCGTTCATAATTTCTAAATCCTTATTTCTTTTTTCTAAATAAATAATTTTTTCTCTGACTGTGCAAATTTTTGTATGTACTTCATGATTATGCTTACTAGTTAATATTTTACCACACTCACATTTATATTCTTTCTCAGCTCTATCTTTACCTTGAATTTGCAAACAGTATTTAGCTGTTTTTTGATGATACGTTACAGTAGATTTACTTGAAAAAGTTTTATGACAAAATTGACATTCCATTTTTATATTAATAATATACTTTTTAAATTTTGATTTCTTAATTTCAATAAATATTTCTTATTTCGAATAAATATTTATTGAAATTAAGAAATTTACGATATCAAAATTTCTTTAAAAAAATTATTTAAAGGGTAGTTCAGTTTAAAATGTATAAATATGATTTTACAATGTCTATTTGTGTTTGGTGAAATTTTTTTTATTTTTTTAATTATATTACAGTTTAAAAAATATTTTTTAAAAAAGTTTAAAAAATATTTTTTCCGCACACAAAAGATGTGAGTGTGGAATTTTTTTTCGAAATTGAAATTTGCAAATTTTTTTATTTTTTTAAAATTAAAATTTTTTTATAGAAATAGAATTTTTTTGAGATTTTTTATTTATTTTTGAATTAACCTTATTTATATAAAACATAATTCCGAAAAATATATAGATGTAATTAAAAATATTTTTCATATTTTGTGTTTTATACTGGTACACCTTCAAGATCTAACTTTATAAAATATAAAAATGCAAATAAATTTATTAAAGTCCAATAGAAAAATATTTAAAGTTCTTTTATATAAAAAAACTATATTTACGACATCTATATTTTTTTTATATTTAGAATTTATAAGAATCGATTTTATGAAAAATATTTTTATTTAAAAATTATTAAATAAAGAAATAACTTGAAAAATTAAAAATACAATTTAAAGT
>VFQS010003679.1_pt1 | contig 11605 bp, 18 predicted proteins | sample 3512361 | NCBI WGS metagenome assembly VFQS01 (sample SAMN10412375, study PRJNA504923) | tailings metagenome | isolation source: Relicate 1 Philex TSF3 active mining | place: Philippines | reverse complement strand
AAGAGAACTAAGAATAAGTGCACTTAGCCATGTCAGGCTGGGTCTGTATGCTCACCTGACACTTCTCCAACTGTCAAAGCCTGCAATTCTGGTAGATACTGCTTCGATGGCACTGAAGACCCTGAAATGGTCGTTTCAAGGCCTGGAAGAAATGTTGTTTCTGCTAGTCCAGGAGGAGTAACCACTTACAGTGACATAGACTGCACTCAAGGCATGTGTCCACCAGGTTAAGCTAGTGATTCAAACTATTGCCCTCCTGGTTTCAGACTAGATGTCACTAAGAACGCGCACGGTAAATTTAACTGCCACCCTAACGAAGCTTAGAAATTCACTTAGACAACAATGAACGGTGCAGGCAATCCCCCAACTGTGTTGTCAACTCCTTGCACCGATGGTTACTACTGCCCCGAGGCTGTCAGATCAGCTGACGGTATGATCCCTTGCGAGCCTGGAACCTACTCTAATTACAATTCTGTATCTACTGGTGCTGGTCCCTAGAGCAAGACTTAGTGTCAACTGTGTCCGGCAGGCATGATATGCACACAAGGTGCCAAGACATCAACACGGACAACCAATAAGGGCGGTTTCTATTCTGTGAATAATACGAGACACATTCAGGAGTACTATTGTCCCAGTGGAACTTACTCACCCGAAGGCAACTCAGCAAGGTCTCAGTCTGAGTGCACACTGTGTCCCGCAGGCTTCTATTGCAAGGACGGTACTGCAACGCCTGTGACATGTCCCAACAATGCTTACTGTCCCGCCGGTAGCTCAATCTTCACAGACTGCCCAATGAACTATCTTAATGTTAATACTGGTGGAAGTTCTTTGAGTAGCTGTCAGACATGTCCAGCAAACAATATGTGCCCTGGTGGATCAGTTTCTATTGCATGTCCCGCTGGCACGGCAGGATCTTGGGATCCTTACAACTCAGTTAATGACACAGGATCTATGCTTTGCAAACCAGTGAAGGCTGGCAGCTTCAGTGGCTCAGCCGCTTCCAATAGTTAAATCTGTCCCAATGGCAAGTACAGCAGCCAATACGCTTAGGTTTGCGTAGATTGCCCTGAAGGCTCTTACTGTACAGGGGGAGTCAAATACTCATGTACAGCTGGATAGTACTGCCCATCAGGTTCTACTTCCCCTTAGGCTTGCCCGGCTGGCAAAATCTGCAATCAGGCGGGTTAAGATCGTCAACTTATCTGTCCTTCAGGCTCCTACTGCACCACCTCCTCAGGCTCAGCGACAACAATCACCTCAACCAATGTGAACTACTTCAATGTGCAAAGAGAGACGACCTACACGCAGAACCAGTGCGGCAACGGTTACCTCTGCATGGGCGGCTCTACGGGTCCTTATGACTATGCTTGCCCCGCCAACACTTTATCACTACTAGGGGAAACACAATGCAAGAAGTGCACTCAGGGTAAGTGGTGCCCAACTGGTTCAGGTCTTGAGCTCGACTGTCCACTCGGATTCTACTGCAATGGTTTCGATCCATACCCGTCAAAATGCCCCAAGGGTACTTTCGGAGCTACCAAAAACTTACAGGATGCCTCTTATTGCACCCAGTGTCCACCTGGGAAAACTTGTTCTCAAAATGGTTTAATAGCTCCAGATGGCGATTGCGATGCTGGTTACTATTGCAAAGGTGGATCATGGACTCCTCAACCTGATGATAACGATCCCCTTCAGGCTGCCACTGGAGGACTCTGTCTGATCGGTGGCTACTGTCCGAAAGGTTCAGGAAGTACTACATCTTGCAACCCAGGATTTTTCAATAGTTTTCCAGGAATGAGAACTGCAGATGATTGTATCCCATGTACACCTGGTTATTACTGCGCAGGCTCAGCCAATCCATTCCCGACAGGCAAATGCTCAGCTGGTTCTTATTGCACGGGTGGCAGTACAACTCCCACACAGTTCAATGCAACACCCGGTCACTACGCTCTCGAAGGCTCCACGATGCAGATCAAATGCGAAGCTGGCACCTACAGTGATACTAGCAGAGCTGCAACTTGCAAACTTTGTGATTCAGGAAAGTACTGCCCCGAAATTGGCATGGACGCCGGAATTCCCTGCCCTGCTGGCTACTACTGTCCACTGGGTTCAATAAACGAGGCGCCTTGCTTGATCGGAACGTACAACCCCAACGTTGCATCAGCTGGTGCCAATGCTTGTTAAGACTGTGACCCCGGAAAATATTGTGATTAGGAAGGCCTTACAGCAGTATCAGGGGAATGCTAGCCAGGCTTTTACTGTAATAGAGCGTCACCCAATCAGTATCCTTATGTCACTTTCACAGGATTGAGTTCTCCTAGCCTGTGGAATGTGGTTACTTATCCATACGGAATATGTCCTAGAGGATATTATTGTCCTTTGAGTACTTCGGAGCCAACTGCTTGCCCATTAGGCTACTATCTGAATACAGAAGGTGCTGATTCGATTGATGATTGCATCAAATGTAATCCTGGATATTACTGCAACTCACTCGGGTTAATTGCGCCAGTCGGTTAATGCGATGCTGGGTTCTATTGTCCAGAGGCCTCGCAATCTAAGTAGTAAGTGAGTTGCCCAACTGGATCTTACTGTCCAGTAGGCTCTGCAACACCTATAAGCTGTGCCGCTGGCTACTATCAAGACTCAGCTAATTCAATCTAGTGCAAGCCTTGCACAGCTGGTAAATATTGTGAAGTTGGAAGCTCAGCCGAAGTAATTTGCCCACCAGGTCATTACTGTCCAGCTTTGAGTGAACTGCCCACTCCTTGTCCCACATCAATTGCAGGCTACTATAATCCTCTGACTGGTTAGACATCAATCTCAGCTTGCATTCTGGTTCCATAAAACCTGTATGCCTTGGTACAAGGGTCAAACACTGTTGATGGGATAGGTTTCGGAAACATTCTTGATGGATTTAACAACACAGTCGGGTCGAGATATCCCATTCCACCTGCCGGAACAGCTAGAAGCTCGTATTGTCCGAGAGGTTACACATGCTTAGCTGGAAAAGCCACTGCTTGTCCCCCAGGAGCATACTGTGATGACTATAAATTAACATCACCCAGTGGGTAGTGCCTTAAAGGATACTATTGCACACTTGGATCAATCTCAGCCACACCTTTTATAGCAGGTCAGGGAGGAAAATGCCCACAGTCTCAATATTGTGTTGATGGGAGTATTGCAGGGACAAAATGCCCAATCGGCACATACTCAAACGGCCTTGGACTCTTTGATATAATTGATTGCAATACCTGCCCCGATGGTTATGTTTGCGATTAGTTGGGAACAAGTGATGCAACCATCAAGAAGTGTCCTGCAGGTTACTATTGCCCACCTGGAATCGCTTCTTTGGAAGCAGCTTTAATTTGTCCAATTGGTAGCTTCTGTCCATAGCTCTCGTCTCAACCTCAAGTGTGCCCACCAGGCAAGTACTAAGATTAGACTGGGCAAAGTTCCTGCAAAACATGCCAAATCGGTTCATATTGTCCAAATGCAGCTTAAGCAGGTGAGATACCAGGAGACGGATATATTGTAGATACAGCGGGAATGGTTGCACCTGCGCCGTGCCCTCCCAAGACCTATAAAATTCAGGGTTAGAATACTGTTTGCTCAGACTGCCCAGCCGGTTACTTCTGCGATGAGTATGGTTTACAAGGTACCCCAAATCTTCCCGATAGCAAAAAGTGCCCTGGAGGCTTCTATTGCCCCGCCAAGACTGATGACTATTCGATATTCATGTGTCAACCCGGTTATTATTGCCCTATCGGTAGCTCTACTCCGACAAAATGCGACGTTGGAAAGTATTGCGATTAGTATTAGCTGAGTGTGCCCAAGGGAAATTGCGAGGCGGGCTACTTCTGTATACTTGCAGCAACATAGCCTAATCCTGATGATGGAGGAGTCACAGGCAAATAGTGCGACAAGGGCTACTATTGTCTAGCCGGTGCTACGGTTCAAACACCATGCCCGATCGGCAAGTACAATGATAAGCAAGGTGCTTCAAGCGCATCTTTCTGCCTCAATTGCCCATCAAACAAAGTCTGCAACACTGAGGGATTGGGAGATCCCATCACTCAGTGTGATGAGGGATACTATTGCACAACTACCAATGGTATCATAACTAAGTCTCTCTGCGATGCTGGTTATCGCTGTCCAGCCAATGAACAAACCAAATTTAGATGCCTACCAGGAACATACCAGGATTAAACTGGACAAAAAGCTTGTAAAATCTGTTCAGCTGGCTATTACTGCTATGAAAGTGATGGATCAGCGATTTCTTAACCAAAAGAATGTCCCAAAGGCTATTATTGTCCAGATCTATCTTCTCAGTTTACCTAAAATCCAAATATAGTAGCCGTCTATGCACCATTGCCATGCCCTGTAGGGACTTACAGTGATGTAACAAAATTAACTAGCATCACTCAATGCAAAGCCTGCCCAGCGGGATATAGATGTAATAGAAAGGGTTAAGAAACGTACGATTACGGTGCTTTGGATAATAACAAATGTATTAATGGCTATGTCTGCTCTTAAGGAACTCAAAATGCACAAGCTCTTGCAGAGTGTCCTCTTCATTTCTACTGCATAGCAGGTTTAGCAACCAGCTGCCCGCCTGGTACTTATGGCACAACAATTGGCCTCGCAAGTGCAAGTGAATGCGTTCAGTGTGCCCCAGGTTTAATGTGTTTATCACCGACAAATCAAGTCGATTGCCCAGCAGGTTTCTACTGCAGTGGCGGGGTTTCAATGAATGTCACTTCAATAGGATGCCCTGGTGGTCATATTTGTCCGACCGAATGCCCAGTTGGAAATTATTGTCCATCAAAGAGCATAACTCCAGTTCCATGTGCCATGGGTTTCTTTTAGGATGAAACAGGCAAGGCTCAATGCAAAGAATGCCCTGCTGGAACTTATTGCCAATTCAATGGCACAATTACTCCCACTGCTTGTATTGAAGGAATGTTCTGTGTCAAAACTTCAATTTATCCCAAGCCATGTCCAATAGGCACCAAGCCTGACTCATCAAAAGGATTTTGCATTTCATGTCCTCAAGGAAAATATTGTTGGCCCGAAATGAATGGCGGAGTCGTGTCTAGTGAAAGAGGAAATTGTGCACCAGGTTATATTTGCAACTCAGGTTCTTACACACCAAAACCTTTTTCAGATACAAGTGGAATAACTTCAACATCAGCAAAGTTTAATACCTATAATGGACCAGTATTGAGAGGTTATACTTCAAATGATGGAACAAAAAATTAACCATGCCCTGCTGGAACATATCAGCCTTCGCTTTTTGGAAGTGTGTGTCTGCCTTGCCAAGCAGGTTCTTATTGTGAAAGAGAGGCTACCGGATAACTCAGAGAAGATAGCTTTCCTTGTCCAGAGGGTGTGATTTGCGGACCAAGTACTTCAAATGTTAACAATGCCCCATCTTGCCCTCAAGGTCTCTATTCTTAAAGAGGATCTCCTCATTGCATGAGATGCAACGATGGTTACTATAAAGATTCAAATTAGGCATCTTGCAAAACTTGCCCATTTGGAATGTATTGTAATAATACTCAAAGCTTACAGCCTTTACCGTGCACAGATTAAACTTAATGCACTGGTGGAGACTCTTATGATCCACCATGCGATTCGGGTACTTATCTTAACCCAAATACCAAACAGTGCGTTCAGTGTACACCTGGAAAGTACTGTGTAGGTGGAATAATTAGTGGAGATTGTACCGCTGGTTTCTTGTGTAATTCTGGTTCATCTTCGCCTTCTCCTGACAATTTATGTCCACAGAATAATTACTGCCTCCATGGAGCTGGTATTGCAACACCTTGTAAATCTGGAACATTCCGCTCTATTAAGGGAGGCATTTAGAGTAGTGACTGTTCTACTTGTGAAGCAGGATAGATCTGTCCAAGAAACTAGGTTCCTTAAGACTGTCCAAAAGGCTTTTATTGCCCAGTTGAAGCAGGAAAAGCTCTCGCATGCCCTGCTGGAACCTACGGGGACAAGATCAAACTAATTGTAATCAGCGACTGCAAAGACTGTCCTGCTGGTTATCTATGCTCAAAGACAAATATCACAAATTTCAAGGATTATCCTTGCCCTCTTGGAAGCTACTGTATCTCAAGAGCTTTAGCTCCAACCAGTTGCCCAGCAGGAACTTACAGAAATATTACTGGAGGTAGGTTTGAACAAGATTGCTATGATTGTCCAGCTGGATATTACTGTCCCTAAAAAACTATCCAACCGATAAAATGTGTTGGTGCAACTCATTGTCCAGAAAAGTCCAAATACTTCAAGACATGTGAAGGAGGATACTATTGCAATGATGATAATAACCAACAGCAGACAATATGTCCGATGAACTTCTATTGCCCTCGTGGTTCACAGAAACCAATTTAATGCTCAGCAAGATTCATTTGTCAAGAAGGAAGTGAGCTTCCTCTACTTTGCCAGGCTGGAAATATTGTAAAACAAGCTCAGTATGGAATGGTTAACACGTGTGAAATGTGCCCCCAAGGTACTTATTCTACTGTATAAGATGAAGTTTGCAACCCTTGTACCCCTGGTTATTTATGCTATGGTCAAACTAGTAAAAAGTACCCGACACTCTTCAAGCAGCACAAGGGTGAAATTTGTCCCAAAGGTTTTTACTGTCCTCTTGGTTCCTATTTTGCTCAACCATGCCCTATTGGAACTTATAACCCAGAAGTTGGTGCGAGTAGCATCACACAGTGCTTGTTGTGTCCCTCAGATACTTTCAACGATAGAACTGGATAAAGTGGTTGCAGGCCATGTGGTGCATACGCTTCGTCAACAGAGGGATCATTCATATGCAAATGCATTGGTAACTTCCGTACATTCTCAGTTGCAGACTCTTCATGCCGTTGTATGAGCGGATATGACTTCATTGACTCTATTTCTGGGCAAAGCCGTGGCAAGGAATCAGGAACTGACAACTGCTCACCTTTAGTCTTTGATAGGTGTGATGGTCTTAACCAGACTAGATCTGCCTCTGGTAAGTGTGTCAGTGTAGATGACTGCTCGAAATCATGCAATGGTGGAAACGGCACTCGCTCACTCACATTAGGAATCTGCACATGCTTTAACAAACCGAATGTTGACCTTGTCTGTGGTTAGAGCTGCAGAAATAGTGCACCAAAACTTTCAATCGACAATGGGACAACAATTAATTTCGTGACGACTGATCCAAAAACAGGAAAGCAGTCTACAACTAAGCTTGACCTCTCAAAGGTCGGCGATCTTTATGGCTCTCTTACTTGTGCTTCAGGCGAAAACTGTGATGTGAAGACAACCGAAATGTCTTCAAATGGCGGATTTTACGGGAAATATGGGGCTCCTTCTTTAATCAACAGTACTGTTTAGAAGTTGCGCATGTTACATTCCTCTGAAGAAGACTTCCAGATGAATGGTTAATAAAGAATCTTGTCTCTCTCTGATGAAGATAGGTACTACTTCCAAGAAGAAAACTCTAGAAATCTAGCTGTAATGGCAGACCCTGCAGACATTGCACAGGCAGCTCTAAAGAATCCTGTAATATGTTTGGCTAGAGGTGACTCTATGATCTTCACAATTCGGAATCCATACCACTACCCAATTTACTTAAAGGACTCTGTGATTAACTCTAATCCAAGCTTTGATTATGGCTCCCTGCTTATTTTAGCTGATCAGATGAAGGCAAAGTAAGCAAATAATATCACCACCCCATCAATGTTTGCATTCACTTTCACCGTTTAAGGATCCTATGTTTTCGTGGATGCTGCGGATTAAGAGCAGTTAATGATTGTGAGAGTTGCAGGTGCCGGAGAATCCTGCCCCGATCCCGATCGCTACATTTAACCACTCTCTTCTGATTCAGTATCTTCATCTGGAGTCAAATAGAAAGAGGATATCATTATTAAACCTGACGTTCCTCTTCTCGTCGGGATGGGGTCCATCTTGGTACTTTCAGTACTCACTGTAATGATAGGTGTGGGTTATTGTTTGCATAAGGGATGGTCTCTTCCAAAGGTTAACCTACGCGGTTACCGTAGTCTCTATCTGAAGACCGATGTTGATCATGTATCTGAGGAGACTTTCAGGAAGAACAATGACTTCGCAAAGTTTAAATCGTTCCTAGACATGGGCAATGAAGATAGTGATAAATCCAAGGATGAGAACCTTGTTGGAGATGAAGATGACCTTGATGATCTTAATCTTAATATACATCTGGACGTACTGAGTGCAGGTCAAGAGTACTTAAAGGTTTTCGGTGACTAGAAAGTGCTCCGCGCCAAGGAAAAGCGAGAGCGTAAGAGCGACGTCCTGAACATGATCACGGAAATTGAGCAATTGATCAACACAATAGGCTCAGACGCTCTCATCCACCAAATGCAGCTTCTTAATGAAGAAGACGAAGATAATGATAATGGTGATGATGGCGATGGCGAGAATGGCAATGGAAGAAAGAAAAAGAATCTCAAGGAGTAGCAGGATGAGCAGAGAAGAAAACAGTAAGAAGAGTAATAGAAGGCGGAGGATGAGAGAAGGTAGAAGATGATGCAACAGGAGTGGAGCGAGAGAGATAGGTTGCTACTTGTATAGGCGAAAACTGATGCCAACGATACGCTATCAAAGATCAAGAAGGAACTTAATAGGAACATCATTGAGTCTGTAACTGGAGGGAATAAAGATAACCAAGACAATGAAAACTTCCAGGTTGGACTTTACGATCAAAATGCAAAGTCGCGCTAGAATTAGATCGTAAGACAGATTGAAAACGATCCAAATCTCTCTGAAGCTGAAAAGGAGGCACTTTTAAGGGCCCACAACTAGAATCTTACCAACATTGATGAGATGATGGATGCTGAAAAGCGTAAGCAAGACTCAGAGCTTGAGAAGGCCATCAGAGATAGAGCCGATCGCAGAAGAAAAGCTCTTGAAAACAAGTACAAGAAAGAGATTAATGCTGAGCTCAAGGAGGGTGAACTCATTATCAAGGAAGATATTGAGGCACGCAAAGTAGAAGGGTCAAAAGTCATAGACAGGGAAATTGATCGTCGCCTTGAAGATGCTGCAACTACAGGCGATAAAGGCAGCTACCGTCGCTCTGTTGACGATTTGAAGAAAGAGCGTACCTAAAGAAAATCCGACCTTGAAGACACTCTGAACAAGGAGCAAGAATCGCGCATCCTAACCCTTCGAGAGCAAGTCATGGAAAAGTGGACCAAGGAAGCCATGAATACCGATGCGGACCTCGAATCTATCCTTACCGGCTAGCAGCCTTCCTTGGATGACGCTCTATCTTAGTTGAAGAGCTAGAAAGAGATTGAGGAGGCAAAGCTGCGTGAAAGACTCGAACAGAGACGCAGAAGACTCAAAGAGGAGTTGAATGGGGAGAAAGAGAAGTTTGAGGAGGACTTAGCCAACAAAGACCCAATTGTGGAGGAAGAACTTGAGAAGAAAAAGCAGATTGCTATGATGTAACACTAGAGCAATCTTGATAATCAAGGATCTAAGACCAATTTGATCAACGGCACCTCTCCTTCATCCTTGCAGCAATCTTAGGAATCAGCCCAGCAGAACTTCCTCAAAGTGCTTTCACAAGTGGACTCTAACCTTTCCCACTCCGCTCTCATCGACGCACTCAGAGAGTAGGGTGCAGATGAGGACTTGATCGAACGATTGAGGCAGGAACAGGAGGATGAGCAGCGGAAGAAGCTGGACAACAGGCGTGAACTGCTCAGGCAGAGGAAGGCGCTGAAGAAGTAGTAGGAGCTTGAGGTAAAGAAGCTTGAGGAACAGCTGAACATAATGCAGGATGAGGACGATGAGAAGAGTAAGATTGGCAAGCAGTACCTGAAGGAAATGTTTGTCCAGGCCGAAAACATCCGTAACTCTAAGGTTAACCTTGTTGGAAACGACGATGCAGCAGAAAAGGCCCGGTAACAAGAACGTCTGGTTGTATTTAACGAGTATGCGTCGGATGAGCTACTGAAAAGATTATCCAACTTGCTTATGAAGCAGTTCGTGGAGAGGGAGGCTGCTCTGAAATTATTGGTGCAGAAGTACATGGACGCAAGGCTTATCGAGAAGACTCATATTAAAGCTAACTATAAGGAGGAAAATGCTAGGCTCAATTCACTTGCCTAGTAGAACCTGTTGACCCCGGAGCAGCTTAGAGAAGCCTAGTGCTAGCTGAGGCTGAGAGAAGAGAACTTGCTGCGTGAGGTGGACATCCAGTTCGAGAAAGCGCACAAGGAGGAAGAAATCAGGCTCAGAAGTGATATGGATGCGCGCCACGCCAACGAACAGGTCGAGCTGAGAAGGAAAGAGATCGAGGACTAGGCACGCATTAGGAGAGAACTCGAACTTGCACAGGGCAATCAAGCGTAGAGAGATGAAGAGATAGATAGAATCAACTTGTAAGCTTTTGAAGAAGCCAAGAAGAGAGAATAGGAACGCAAGCAGAGATCTCTCAACCTGCACAAGCAAGAAGTAATGCGCCAACTCGAAGGAGAACTCCGCAATAAGTACACCGATTATGAAGAACTTCTCCGCCGTAAACGCGAGGAAGAGGCGGTGTTAGCGGACCAAAACTTGTCTATTAGAAAGCGCCTGGCTGAGCGTCGTCAGAAAATCAAGGAGTCAGCTTCTATGTTCTCTCCTGAAGAGCTTAAGAATATGATGGAGAAACACGAGCTCTATCTGCAGACATTTGACTCAGAGTACGAAAACGAGCGCCGCAGACAACAGATGTAGATGATGAAGAGGATGCAGCAGAAAAAGCTGAAGGCAGAGAAGTAGAATGCGATGAAGGCAAAGGCGGATGTTTAGGATATTGATAAGATCAAGGCGCGACTTGGAAACGGTGAGCTTATGGACGAGATGGACGTGAGATTGCTTAAGATCGACGAGCGCGAGGACTCCGAGCTGGTGCGCAGGCTTAGAGAATGGACCAGGTCGAGACAGGAACTCAAGGTCACAATGGAGCAGAGACAGCTTGCAGACACCGTGATTGACCTTGACGCCATGACTCTGAAGAAGCTAATCTCTAAGCTTGACAACCTGGAGAAAGGTCTGAGAGAATTGAGAAAAATGGAGCTTATAAAGGCCAAGATGCCAAATAGACCTACCAATACTGACAACAACTAAGGAGGTTATCAAAACAAAAATAATGGTGGCCGTAACAACGGTAACTCATCCCAGATGGAACTAATATAATCCCCATAAGAGATTCACTACAAGGAGCAAATGCCCAAGTTTGCAAAGACTCCGGGCGTAACTGGTGTACATCTACCTGCCAATCCTTTCTCTAAGGTTGCACCACAAAATCAATCACCCACAGTTGCCAAAGGTGGCAGTGGAGCCAAGGGAAAAATTACGAGTCCCACAAACAACGTGGATCACAAGTAGGTCATGAGCCCCAGCGACAAGCTGAAGACAGTCGAAGAGGAAACAAAACACGGCATGAAAAAGGAGGACTACACCAAATTTAGCAAGTTTGCCAAGAAACGTTGAGCAAAAAGCTTGAATCATTTTATAAAAGATTGATGTTAAATCGAAAATTCATTCACACCTAAATATATGGGGTTTTGGGGTTTTGGGG
>VFQS010003677.1_pt1 | contig 11605 bp, 13 predicted proteins | sample 3512361 | NCBI WGS metagenome assembly VFQS01 (sample SAMN10412375, study PRJNA504923) | tailings metagenome | isolation source: Relicate 1 Philex TSF3 active mining | place: Philippines | reverse complement strand
TTCAATTACTTTTTCATATTTTTTAATAAATGTAAATTTTCTATTCCAGATTTTGTAAATTAATTTAATAACAAAATCTTTATCATCACCACCAGAGGATAATTTTTCTATTAATTTAAAAGCGCACTGATCCGAGATGATGTAATGCTTCGCCATGGTTTCCAGCATCTTGACTTCCTTAACAAGATCCATCCTTAATTTATTATATTATTATTTCTTTAAATAGGTTATAAAGTTAATTATTTAATTAAACAGATATAAAGAAATAATAATATAATAAATTAAGGTATATGGATACAAAGAAGTTAGTCAAGAGCATTAAGACGTTGGATGATGGGATTATCAACAATATCTTCTCTTTTATGAAGATGAAATCACCATGGATATGTTCAAATTGTGAATTTAATTTAGAAGAGCATTTACATATGAAATGTGCAGGTTGTTTTAATACAATTTGCAAGAAATGTGTTGCTTATGATAAATTGTGTGCACCACATGCAGATGAATTAATATGTTATGAATGTTTAATAGATAATTACGATAAATTTATTCATCAAGTATGTTTAATAGGATTGTTCAAAAGAGGTATATATCAGGAAATTGTAGACTTATCTCAATCTCTTTACCGCAAAAATAAGTTGATGTATCATGGACAAGGTTTTAAAAGAGTTATGCAAATTAAAGAAAATTTACAAATTATCAAAGATGTTTATTCAGGTAAAGTAAATCAAAATGATTTGCCGATATATGATGCTTTTTCACTAGATCATGGAGATGGTTCTGTTACAATATTTTATAATTCTGACGATGATGATGACGAAGAAGAAGATGACGATGATGATGACGATGATGACGATGAAGATTAATATAATAAACAAAATAATATATTAAATTATATTATTTTGTTTAAAACCTATTTAAAGAAATAATTTTATTATATCATATATATGGATACTCAGGTTAAGAAGCAAGCATTGAAGAAAAAGCCATTCATTAAACCAATGAATTTCATAAGAGGTAATGAACTCATGGTAAAACGATATAATAATTTAGCAAGCATATTACATATAAAAATATCAATGAATGATTTAATAGAAAATTATTTTCATGGAAAAATCAATTATATATATGATTCAGAAGCCAATATATTACAATATAAAGGTGATACTCAAGAATTATTAGACTTTTGGACTAAAGAATATGAAAAACTGTTTGATAAAATACCAGCATCTCAAAAAACACCTTATACTAATCAAGAGTTAATAGATGCTTTAGACCATGGGATTTAACATTTTATTTTATTAAATGAAAAATAAAAATATTATAGTATATTATAAATCAGTGGTAAGATCCTAAACAAAAGACATCCATATCTTGGTTTCAGTCATAAACATAATTAATTTAATAATAATGTCACCATTATTATTAAATTATTAATCCAAATTACTTAATTCCGTTGTTTCATTATTTTCTTTGGACTCTCTAAGCTTTTTGCATAATACACTTCTTATTAAATGTTTTCCTAAAGTGATCTTTGAATCAAACTTATTACCACAATGCACACATGTTGTTTCAACTTTTGGTCTATTTTGATAATACAATTTGAAGTATAATGGCTTATCATCCCTCCATATAGATACTTCTTTCTTCTTTCTTGGGGCATTAGGGTCTTTAATGGGATGTATTCTTGGTCTGCCTCTACCTTTCTTCTCTACAACATCATTTTCTTCTTCAGGTGGTCTTGGCTTTCTAGGCCTACCCCTTGCAACTTTCATAGGTTCAGTATTTTCCATAGCTTAATATACTAAATATATTATTTCTTTAAATAGGTTTTATGTTAAGATATATTTTCTTGGAATTTGTAACTAAGGAATAAATTACAAACTTTAAAGTTTATTTAAAAAACGATATAAAGAAATAAATATATTATAAAATAATTATATAATCTATATATTATGCCGGGAAACAACAGAATTCCATCAGACATACAGATGAATATTAACATATTAAAAAGATATTTAGACGATAACAAGATCAAACCGGATATCAAAGAAAAAATCAGAGAAGTGATTGACATGTATAAGAATCGTTCTTTGAAAAACTTTGCCTCAGCATCTAAGATGGTAAAGTTGTTAGCTAGTAAATACAAGCAGAGCATAGATAAAGGTTTAAGATTATACAACGAGATTGCAAGAAAATTAATGAAAATCAGAATTATATTGTATAGGAAAGGAAGAGATCACGAAATAAATAATCCAGATCGTAGAAGAAAATATATGAATAAATTGCTACCTGACTACAAAGCATTTTGGACTGGATATATTAATGTATTAGCAAGACTTGAAGATATGACAAGGTATGTTGGTAACACAATTAAGAAACCTGCACCGAATTCAAGCGAAGCCGACAAACTTGCATGGACAAACTTAATTAAGATCATCACCACTAACCAAGATATTGAGAGATATATTTATGAGAACGATAGTGGTGATGGCGTTGGAGCAGTATTAATTCTTGATTATCATGTTTTACCAAATATTTCAGCGATTAGTCCTGTAGCTAATCGCCAAAGAAGTATTCAGAAGACCAATATTAATTTTTCATATCGTATCAATCCATTAAATTTAAATGCAGCGAATCTTAAAGAAGCAATTGGTAATGGATTATGTCAAAAGTTTTACAGGAATAATGAATGTTGGATTAATGCTTTGTATGCAAAGTATAAAGATACTTTATTAAGCCCTGATAAGAAACGCTATCTCATAACTAGAGATATGATTTACCAAATTATTAATAAAACTGATGTATCAGTGAGAGAAGGTTTAAATGTTCATGATTTGTTACCATTTTTTGAGAAATATAAAATACAGGTCAGAGTTTTTGACGTTTATAGAAAGTTGATTTTTAAATATGATCCACCAAGTATTAATTATCATAATAAACCGTTTTATGTTCTGAACGATGGTGATCACATCTATTTATTAGACGATAATTTACACACATTAAAAGAAAAGATGCATACAGATGATGATACAGAGGGGGTAACATTACCTATAAGTCATAATTATTATATTAATACGAAACCAAATAACATAATGTACATAATGATTGACGAAGTTGAGGATTTCTTCAAGAAAATCAAAGACTTATGCATAGATTATGAGGATCAATCAGTTATAGTCAATGCTATACATAGGGGTGATGACTTAAATCACTTATTATGGCAAATTATCAAAGAATATGAATATATGCCATCAGTAGAATTCAACGCAGGTAATATAACAGATATTGGCTTATCATTTAATAATAAGAAGATCATGGTATTTATTAAACAACAACAATTAGTAAAGAATGAAATTGATGGACTTGTAAAACTTGACAATGAACAGACTTATAATAATTTAAGTAATGCATTTAGTGACTTCAAGTTTAAGGTATTACGTAATGAACATAAGTCTTATTATAATCAAGAGGATTTAGAAATTTATAGTGAATGTCGCACCGTTGCAAACACAGGTATAATGAACATAATACATAATATAGCAAATACAGTAGAGATTGATGTTTCTAAAGCATATTCTTCAGCTTTCTGTAAAATAACAAAAATTCCAATATTTACAATTTTTGATAAATGGCAAGAATATTCAGGTGAAGAAATTAAGAATTTTCATTTGTATGTTGTTGAATCCAAGGAATTTAATACATTCTTTAATAAAAGTAATAATTTATGTTATGGACAATTCCTTAAATATTTTCCAAAAGATAAAATAATTATCAAATATGTAAAGAAACCTTCCTGGGTAGTTCCAGTTAATTTTAAGGAGCTTGTAGATGAATTATATGAAACTCATATATCAGATAACCAACATGAAAATAAACAATTACAAAAAACAATAGCTAATACAGTTATAGGCTTGTTAGGTAAATCAATAAATAAAAACACGAAATCAAAGATATTTACAGATTTAGCAACAGCAAAACATTATCAAGCAAAATACGGTGGTGATATTACCGAAATGAAGCAGTATCAAGACACTACAACACAAACCATAAATCCATTGGATCATGGAATAGATAACATAACCCTATCTACTTTATATGATCATATTCCAACAGGTGAGAAGATATATATTCTTACTCAAACAGTATCAGCAGACTTGCACAATGGATTTCTTTATATTGCAGAATTATTATTACAACATCATAGTTTTTTAATGTATCGTTCCATAGAAACATTAACCAAAAGTAATATTAAGGTTTTTTCAATAAAAACAGATGCTTTAACAATTAAAAATGATGACTTAGATTTAGCTCAACAATTATTAGATTTTGAACCTGGATTGGGTAAATGGAGACATTCAAAGACAGGAAAAGATATAATTTTCCCGACAAAACCATTAGAGAAACGAGTAACAAATTTAACACAATTACCACAAAAAGCAATCATAACTCATCCTTTAAGTATTCAAGAAGAATATAACACTGAATATATTTGCAAAGATATCATAGAAAAACATAACATTATCTTAATAAGAGCGAAATATGCGGGTAGTGGAAAATCATATATTTGCGAATACATGAGAGATCTAGGACATAAGGTTTTATTTATTTGTCCAACGAATGAATTAGCAGAGAAATATGGGAAAGATGGATTAACAATTAATAAATTCTTTGGCTTTGGAGTAACGGAAGAAGAGCAGAAATTTATGAAAAAGTTCAATGCAGATGAATATGATACAATTGTATTTGATGAGATATTCTTTAATAATGTGAAAATATTGGCTAGAATTTACAATTATGTTAAAAATAATCCAGATAAGATTATTATAGCAACAGGTGACACACAACAATTAAAACCTATAGAAGACATAACCAATCAATTTGATTATAAGACTTACTTAAATTACTGTGCAGATCAGATATTTACTCATCAAATATATTTACAAGATATTAAAAGAATTAAGGATCCAATTCAAAAAGCTTTAGCTATGAAGATCTTTGATAAAACCTTAACTTGTAAATCTCAAGAAAGCAGAGAAAAACTAATTAGAAAGTATTTCAAAGTAATTAATGTTGTTACAAATGAGGATAATATAGCTTATAAGAATGCAACTTGTAAATCTGTAAGTCTAAGAGTAAGAAAGAATTTGAAGATCCAAGATGAATATATAGAAGGAGATATTTTAATTTGTAGGAAACGATTCACCTTGTATAAGCATGTTTTTAATACAAATTTCAAATTTACTGTAACAAAAGTGAGCCCAACACACATTACATTAGACGGTGAATGGGGCATACCAATAGAAACAATCAGAAGTAATTTTATCTATTCTTATACCAGAACATGTCACTCATTACAAGGTAAATCAATAAAAAACCAATAACTATATTTGATTGGAAATATCATAGAGTTACCAACGAGTGGTTATACACGGCCATTAGCAGATGCACAGATTTAAACAATGTAACTTTTTACGAATATGAAGAACCAACCGATGATGATAATTTACTTTCTAGCTATTTCAAGAAAAAGATAGAAAATTACAAAAAACAAGATAAGGAAGCAAAACGTAAAATTCCCAAAGATAATTATATTAATGTTGAATGGTTTTTTGATAATATTGGTAAAATTTGCCCAATTTGTCAAAAGGAAGATTTAAATTATGAAATCAATGATGGCAATGTAACTAGTAATATTACAGCAGATAGGCTATGCAACGATCAACCTCATAATTTAGATAATATCCAACCATGTTGTGTCACATGCAATGTTATGAAATCTAATAGATCAACAAATTTATAATTTTAATATATGTGTAAAATATGTATAAAATCCTGTTTGTGTGTTCCTATGTGTTGTTGCTTTCTACAACTATTCCTTATTTTACTTTGCATTTTTATAATATATAAGATTACAATACCGATAATAGCGGGAAATCAATAAGTTTAATAACAACAGACAATTTATGCACTGTTATTTCTCCATTAAATCTAACATCGTATCTGGCTGGTTTATCAGGATTGAATTTGATATAAACAGAATCTTTAAATTTTAATATAATTCTTCCAATCAAAATACATGTAGATATTATCAGCATTTTATTCTTTTTTAATCTATTGTTTTGCATTAAAAAGTTAATTTATATTAAAAATATATAAATATAGTATTATATACATGATAGTCACTATGATAAAGCTATACTTGGATTTTCTGAAGTATATGATAAGCTTATTTCTAGACCTCTTGGTTACACTTGCAAGCTACTTAAAGCCTCAACTGGAGACTGACTTACCTAAGGATTTATTTGAACAAATTACAGGCAATATGGATAAATTACATGAAAGATATGAAAGTTTTCAAAAGAGGATTTTAGAAGTGATGAAGGGATTAGAGCAAGCAGTGAGAGCACAGGAGGAATCAGCAAAAACTCAAAAATTGATAGTAGAACAATTAATTGTGAAAAAAGATGAAAGAAAAGATTAAATTATTAATAACATAATATGTAATTAATTTACGATTATATATTATGTTATCTGTAGATGAATCTATTTCAAAGGCTTATTATGACGAAGAAGACGGTTTTGGTTCAATGGCTAAAACGTTGAAGTTTGCACAGAAATATAATAAAGATGTTACCTTAGAAGATGTAAAGAATTGGTTTGCTAAGAATTTAGGTAGAAAGATCCAATTGAAAGGTTATAATAGTTTTGTAGCCCGTGAAGCTTATCAAGAATATGAAATGGACTTGTTTTTCTTTGAGGATTTAAGTAAAGAAACAAAAGTTAAACAACCATATGGTTTATTAGCTGTTGATAAATTTTCTAAATATTGTCAAGTTGTCCCTATAAAATCCAAACAGATTGATGACGTGTTAGAAGGAATCAAGGAAATCATCAAATTAATGCAAGCTAAACCAGATGCCATATATTGTGATGAAGAGGGAGCGATTATGAGTAACAAGGTTCAAAGCTACTTTCTAAGAGAAGGAATTAAACATATAATAACTAGGTCGCATGCGCCTCTTGCGGAGCGGATGATAAGGACAATTAAGGATATGATCTATAAAAGAGTTGAAGGGTTAAATGATCCAATTTGGACGAATCATTTAAAGACTGTATTGAACAATTATAATAATAAACATATAAGCAGGGCTACTGGTATGACTCCAAGTGATGGTAGATTATCAAAATACAGAGCAGAAATTAGAATGAAAATGTTGATGAATGCTAAAAGAAATAGGAAATATCCAAACGTTAGTATTGATGATAAAGTTAGATTATTCAGAAAAAAGGATCGTTTTGACAAAGAAAGACATGGTATATGGAGTAGAGATCTACACACTGTTGAAGATATAGTGGAGCATGACGGACAGCAATTGTATAAGATTCGTGGTTATAATAAGCCGTTTGTCAGGTCTGAGATTCTTCTCTTGGAGTAAATTGTTAGCAACATCTTAACGGTTTTAATAAGAATTTTCTCAATTGTTCAATTTCATGTTGAGATAATTCTTCAACTTTATCAACAACCATAAATTTAACTCTTTTCTTCTTACCAAAGCAACACTCATACAAAGAATTAATAAACCAATGTATCATTAATATAGGTTTTCTAGAATATTTTCATGATGTTTTAAAAAGTCTTCTATCGCGCTTCTGAACCAAATTGCTTAATTTTCTATCGCAATGTTCCTGGTATATTTTGTTGATGACTTTTTTCATTATAAACAGAACGCATCCACTTACCACAAATGCAAATATTTCCATATATCAAGATTTTAAAATAAAATTTACAGATTTATACTTTTTGTTCAAATCATTGACTGATTTTTGTATTGTGTCTTTATTCCATAAAACATGTTTAGAATAAAAGCCAGCAGTATTAATACCAGATTTTGTCCAATCTTCATTCATTCCTTTATGTCTATTGATATATCTTGCTTTTCTTCCAGGATCTTTATGAAGAGTGAAATCGGAAGCGTTTTTCTGACCAAATGGAACTGTCTTCTTACCATCAATAACGGCTTCTAATTTCTTATGTGGTAGATGACTTTTCTGTATTACTACTTGCATCATGTATATTATTAGATTTTTTATTTTTCTTTTTATTATCTGTATTAATTGAATTTCTAGGATCAAAAGTGTGATTACATGCAGGGCAAATCACTATCTTCTTGTATTTTATTGTCTTAGTAGTTCCATCTTTCTTATTAGTTTCGTGATTGGGGTCATCTGGAGTTATTTGTCTTCCAGTAGCAGTATAATTAGTTGAGTCATTCATTATGTCTAATTGAATGTCTTTTCTGACTTCCAAACATAAACTATCTTTTTTCTTATCATTCATTATTATTAATATACATTATTTTATTTCAAATCTGTCATGCAGGACATATAAAGCATCCTGATGTTTCTTTGTTTTTGCATGCCTTAGGAAGTTATTACGCCACATTCTTGAACCACATATAGGACATCTAATTAACGGCTTTTTCTTGTTCAATAAGGCTTGATTTTCTAAAGTGTTTTCTTCTTTTGTATCCATAAGGATAATATATTAATAATCATATAATAATTTCTGAATTTATATTAAATGTTAAATCTTAATAAGATAGGAAGACCAGTAGCAAGAATTGATAAAGGTAAATATAATGGTATGATAGTTAGTGTAACAGATCAATTTCAAAATAATGATAAAGAAGAGAATGATGATATAATTAAAGAATTCAAAAGATTGCAAATATCAAATGATTCTAAATTTCAGCAGGTTGCCAATACAACCAAAGAGAGAGAAATTTTATATATTACCGGATGCAGTGGTAGTGGTAAATCTACTTATACCAGGAAATTTATTGAAGAGATGAGAAAAGTAAAAAAAGATATACCAGTATATTTATTTTCATCCTTACCTGATGATGAGAGTTTAGATAGTATTAAACCAAAAAGAATAATACTAGATGATTCTTTAATAGATGATCCAATTGATATTAAAGAATTTGCAGATACTGTTGTTATTTTTGATGATATTGACGTTTTAACGAATAAGAAGATAAGAGAGGAAGTGTATAAAATAATGAATCAAGGCTTGGAAATTGGACGTCATTATAGAATAAATATGGTGATAACTAACCATTTACCCTCTAACGGAAAAGATACGAGAAGGGTTCTTAACGAGAGTAGCTCTTTTACATATTTTCCCCATTCAGCAAATGCAAAAATTAGATATTTCTTAGAAAACTATGTTGGTATTGACAAGAAAATGATTAATTATTTCAAGAAACAAAATACAAGAGCAGTGACAATTTTTAAGAATTTCCCGATGCTATACTTAACTGACCATGAAGTTGGTTTAATTAATGCCTTTGGCGATGAGGATTAAGGATATTTACCATCTTTCAAATTCATGAATATCTTTCTAGCATGTTTATTTACTATTTTTCTGTATTCTTCAATTTTCTTAGCAATTTGTTTTAAATCAAATTCTTTATTTAATAAATTCAAACATTTCTCAATTTTCTGTATAGTTCTTTCATCTTTGTAATTTTCATGAACTAATTCAACAGCTTCTAGAATACAAATGGTTTCATATATTTTACCCAATTCACTATTGAAGATATCTACCAAATATTCTATTTGACTCATATTCTTGTAAATAACATAAATGCTAAACATTCTTTTCAAACATTTGTAATAATTACCTTCCTTTTGATGTTTTTTAATATCTTCCTTTAATTCTTTAACTAATTTATCCAATGACATTCCCACTACAGGAACCATCCTATAGGTGCATGAAGTTTCAAAAAACTTATCTTTTACACAAATTACCATATCTACTTTAAAGAATGCCAAATTATCATTATAATGTTCAGCAAAATCACTCATTGATAATACATCTTGATGAAACCATCTGAACTTATTTTTATCCTTCGTTTGCATTTTTAATTCAGTAAAATATGTATTTGGCTCTTTTTGTATCTTTTCTAATACCTTTCTTAGATTATTAAAAACTTCACTAGCTGGAGTAGTATTTTTGATAAACAATATAATATCGTAGTCGGATTTATATTTTAGCTTTTCGTATTTTGCTGAACCTTCAAAATTAATTGTTTGACCAGGAAATTCGTAGAATCTTAAGAATTTTACAACATCCTGATCATAGGCTTCAACGTCTTTGATATCTAATATACTCATAATACTATATTAGATATCAATTTAATTAAATTATCATAAGACAATTGCATATCTTGGATCAACATCAAAATGAGGTAATATGTTTTTACTTTTACTTACCTTTCCTGATCCAACGGGTACTCCTCTTCTATGACCCACGCCATAAGGATCCTCTCTATCTCTAATAGCTTTATGCACATCTTCCAACGTTTTATGCTTTCTTCTTTTAGGCTTCTTAGGTTTATCCTCTGTTGATGTGGATGGGTTGCGATTGCCAACGATATCATCAATATGAACAACATTAGCTTCGCTAGTATCCTTTTCTCCAGGTGCGGATCTGGTTCTGCTTCTAGCCCTTGGTTCCTTCTTGGCTGTTTCTTTAGGCGTGGCCTTCTTAACTTCTGCCAATGCCTCTTTTAATTCCACTATAGTTTCTTCTTTAGTTTTGCTTTTGCCTCTTTTCCTACTCCGATTAGTAGTTGATGTTGTTACTTCCTCTGCTCCGCTGACTTCATTCGCTATTACTTCAGGTTCCGTTTGTTCTGGCGTTGCTAGTCGACGTCTTCTACTTGGCCGTGGAGGGGCTTTTGTGGGTTTAGGTGGCGGCGCATCGTCAGTTGTGCTCTTCTGATTGGCTATGGCTTGAGGTTCTACCGGCTCTGGCGTTTCTGGCTTCCTTCTACTTGGCTTTGGGGGTGTTTTTGTAGGTTTTACTTTTGGTGGATCTGGCGGAGGTGGAGGATTATTAGATGATGATGAAGCTGGTAACTCCTCTTTCTTATCAGGCGACTTGGGTTTTATAGAGATCTTGAATTTCTTCAATTCTTGGATTTCTCCTTTTAATTGGTCAATTTGCTGTTGTGCTTGAGTGGCATCTAAGAATTGTTTTCGCTTTTCTCTGATTTCTTCCAATATCTTTTCTACAACGGGTTTAACATCACTTCCCTGAGCTGTTGGAGCCGATTGGCTTATTGGCTGACTTTGGACAAGTTTAATATTTTGATCCATATCTTTCTTTGATTGTTTTACTTGTTGCTTCAAATCTTCAATTTCTTCTGATTGTCTCTTTATTTGTGCCTTCGTATCTGCATCTTGTGTTAGTTGTTCTTTTGCTCTGACGCTTCTTAACATAGTATTAAGTTTCATTATTTGTTCTGAGAATTTCATGGATTCCGCATTGAATGCTGAAAGTATTTGTGCAATATCATGTTTATGTTGGATCTGCTGTGTTCCTAAAGCCTGTTGCATTTGCTGTAGATGTTGTGCTTGTTGATGCGTCAATGCTTGTTGAGCCTGTTGCTCATGTAATGCGTGTTGCATGGCCATTGCTTGTTGAGCTTGCTGTTGATGCATTCCATGTTGCATTGCCAATGCTTGTTCTGCTTCTCGTTGATGATGTGCTCTTTGTGATTCTAATAATCCCGATGCATCTGGAGGTCTTACA